>Ga0187892_10002106_pt1 | contig 41691 bp, 39 predicted proteins | sample MA1701073metaG_FD_139345 | JGI IMG/M metagenome (GOLD analysis project Ga0187892, IMG submission 139345) | Bio-ooze microbial communities from a basaltic lava cave in the Kipuka Kanohina Cave System on the Island of Hawaii, USA - MA170107-3 metaG ... | reverse complement strand
ACCTGCTTGTGCGCCTCCTCGACGAGCGAAACGATGTCCCCCATGCCGAGGATGCGCGAAGCCATGCGTTCGGGGTGAAACGCTTCCAAACCGTCCAGCTTTTCGCCCACCCCGGCGAACTTGATCGGCTTGCCGGTGACGTGGCGCACCGAGAGCGCGGCGCCGCCGCGCGCGTCGCCGTCGAGCTTGGTGAGGATGACGCCGGTGAGCGGCAGCGCATCGCCGAAGGCCTTCGCCACCCGCACCGCGTCCTGACCCTGCATCGCATCCACGATGAAGAGCGTCTCGGCTGGCTTGAGCGCGGCGTGCAGCGCCGCGATCTCCCGCATCATCGGCTGGTCGATCGCGAGCCGCCCGGCGCTGTCCACGATCAGCACGTCGTGGTAGTGCAGCCGCGCGTGCTCGAGCGCGCGCGCGGCGATCTCGACCGGCTTCTCGCCCACCGCCGAAGGGAAGAAATCGGCTGCCGCCTGCGCCGCCACCATCTTGAGCTGCTCGATCGCCGCGGGGCGGTAGACGTCGCAGGAGGCGAGCAGCACTTTCCTCTTCTCCTCCCGCAGGAGGAGCGCGAGCTTGCCGCAGGTGGTGGTCTTGCCCGAGCCCTGCAGCCCCGCGGTGAGGATGACCGCAGGCGGCTGCACGGCGAGATCGAGCGCGGCGTGCGCATCGCCCATCAGGCGCGCGAGCTCGCGGTGCACCACGCCGACGAACGCCTGGCCGGGCGAGAGGCTGCCGACAACGTCCTGGCCGAGCGCCTTCGCGCGCACGGCGGCGATGAATTCCTTCACCACCGGCAGCGCGACGTCCGCTTCGAGCAGCGCGACGCGCACTTCGCGCAGCGTTTCCTGGACGTTCGCCTCGGTGAGGCGCGCCTCGCCGCGAATCGTCTTCACGATCCGCGCCAGCCGCGCGGTCAGATTGTCGAGCACGGGTGATACACTGAAATGGTGCCGGACATTGTAATTCACGCGTGCGCGTCCGCCGCCTACGCGGGCCTCGCGTGGCACTTCTGGAACACCCGCTGGCGCGAGGCGCGCGCCGCGCCGGGCGGGTCCCAGGGCTGGGAGCGCGCCGCGGTGCTCGCGCCGCTCGCGATCCACGGCGGGCTGCTCTACGTGGACATCTTTGCCGCGCCGCAGCCGCACTTCGGCTTCGCGCAGGCGCTGTCGCTGATGGTGTGGCTCGCGGTCGCGATTCTCTGGGTCGAGGCGCTCGCCTACCGCATCGAGGCGCTCTACGTGATGGCGCTCGCGCTTGCCGCGATCTGCGCGCCGCTCACCGCCTACTTTCCCGGGCGCTTCGTGGCCGACGCGGATTCGTTGGCCTTCCGCGTCCACCTGCTGTTCGGCATCCTTGCCTACAGCCTGTTCACCATCGCCACCCTGCATGCGCTGCTCATCGCTGCCGTCGAGCGGCGCCTGCACGTCGCGCACGACAGCGGCCAGTCGACCGAGAACGCGGGGCTGCTGCGCGGCACGTTCAGCGATCTACCGCCGCTGCTCGCGCTGGAGAGCGTGGTGTTCCGCCTGATCGGCGCGGCCTTCGTCGTGCTGACGATCGCCTTCGCCATCGGCGCCGCCTATTCGGAATCCACCGTGGGCCGCGCGATGCGCTTCGATCACAAGACCGTGTTCATCGTGCTGTCGTGGATCGCGTTCGCGCTGCTGCTCGCCGGGCGCTGGCTGCGCGGCTGGCGCGGCCGCACCGCGATGCGCTGGACCGTGGCCGGCTTCGTCATGCTGCTGCTCGCCTACCCCGGCAGCCGCTTCGTGCTCGAAGTGATCCTCGGCCGGGCCTAGGCGGCGATGGACGAGATCCCGCTTTCCTGGAAGGTGGCCGCGCTGTGCGTGCTGCTCTCGATCTCGGGCTTCTTCTCGCTCGCCGAGACCAGCATGATGGCGCTCAATCGCTACCGCCTGAAGCACCTCATCGCCGAGGGGCACGGCGGCGCGCGGCGCGCGGCGGAGCTGCTCCGGCACACCGACCGGCTGCTGGGCGCGATCCTGCTCTCGAACACGCTCGTCAACGCCGCCTCGACCACGCTCGTCACCGTGATCGCGCTGCAGCTGTTCGGCGAGCGCGAGATCGTGCTCGGCGCGAGCACCGTGCTGATCACCTTCCTGATCCTCGTCTTCACCGAGATCACGCCCAAGGTGATCGGCGCCACCTACCCCGAGCGCATCGCGCTGCCGCTCGCGCACGTGCTGGGGCCGGTGCAGGCGGTGGTGCATCCGGGCGTCTGGTTTGTCAACCTGTTCGTGCGGCCGCTGCTCCTCCTGGTCGGCATCCGGCCGGGGTCCGGGCGCGAGGAGCACCGGCTCTCGCCCGAGGAGATCCGGACGCTGGTACTCGAGTCCTCGGGCTTCATGCCGAAGAAGCACGCCTCCATCCTCTTGAACCTGTTCGACCTCGGCGAGATCACGGTGCAGGACATCATGCTGCCGCGAGCGAAGATCGAGTCGGTGCGGCTCGACGACGACATGGACACGATCGTGCGCCAGCTCACCACCGCGTATCACCGCGAGCTGCCGGTGCTGCGCGGCAGCTCGGGCGAGGTGGCGGGCGTGCTGCACCTGCGCAAGGTGCTCGCGCCGTTGTTCGCCGGCGCGCTCGACAAGGCCGCGATCGAGGAGCTGCTCGATGAGCCCTACTACGTCCCCGCGACCACGTCTGCGGTCGCGCAGCTGCAGTACTTCCAGGAGAAGCGCGAGCGCATCGCGCTGGTCGTGGACGAGTACGGCGAGCTGATGGGGCTGGTCGCGCTCGAGGACATCATCGAGGAGATGGTAGGCAAGTTCACGACGTCGCTGCCCTCGGCGGTGCCGGCGCTCGCCTGGGGCGAGGACGGCAGCGCCGCGGCCGACGGCGCGATGCCGGTGCGCGAGGTCAACCGCGCGCTGGGGCTCGAGCTGCCGACCGACGGCCCGAAGACGCTCAACGGGCTGATCCTCGAGCACCTGCAGGACATTCCCGAGTCCGACGTCTCGATCAAGATCGCCGGCGTGCCGATGGAAATCCTGCACGCCCAGGGGCGGGCGGTGAAGTCGGTGCGCATCTTCAAGCCCGTCGAGGAGCCGCCGGAACTGCCCGCCTGAGCGTGACGTTTTTCCGCATAAAGGCGAGCGTCGTCAGCCGCTTAGACGGGGAATGTGAGGCTTTACAAAAAACGGCACGCAGGGCATGATCGAAATCCGCAGAAAGCAACCCTAGGGAGCTCGCATGGCGACGGCAGCGGCTGCGGCGGCAAAGGGCGGGGCGAAGGAGTTCACCTTCCTCTGGGAAGGCAAGGACAAGGCCGGCAAGCAGGTACGCGGCGAGATGCGCGCGCAGGGCGTGAACGTCGTCAACGCCACGCTGCGCCGCCAGGGGATCGCGGTCTCCAGGGTGAAGAAGCAGCGCATGGGGGGCGGGGGCAAGGTGACGGAGAAGGACATCTCGCTCTTCACCCGCCAGCTCGCGACGATGATGAAAGCCGGCGTGCCGCTGCTGCAGTCCTTCGAGATCGTCGGCAAGGGCGCCACCAACCCCGCGGTCGCGCGGCTGCTGTTCGACATCAAGACCGAGGTCGAGACGGGCTCCGCGCTGCACCAGGCGTTCCGCAAGCATCCGCTCCACTTCGACGCCCTGTACTGCAACCTGGTGCAGGCGGGCGAGGCGGCGGGGATCCTGGAAGCGCTGCTCGACCGGCTCGCGACCTACAAGGAGAAGATCCTCGCCATCAAGTCGAAGATCAAGGCGGCGCTGTTCTACCCGGTCGCGATCATCGCGGTCGCGTTCATCATCACTGCGGTGATCATGATCTTCGTGATCCCGGCCTTCAAGCAGGTGTTCACGAGCTTCGGCGCGGACCTGCCGGCGCCGACGCTGTTCGTGATGGCGGTCTCGGACGCCTTCGTCGAGTACTGGTACCTCATTTTCGGCATCCTCGGCGGCGCCATCTACGGCTTCCTCGAGGCCTGGAAGCGCTCGCTCGCGGTGCAGATCGCGATGGATCGCATCATGCTGAGGCTGCCGGTGTTCGGCGACCTGGTGCGCAAGTCCACGATCGCGCGCTGGACGCGCACGCTCGCCACCATGTTCGCGGCCGGCGTGCCGCTGGTCGAGGCGCTCGACTCGGTCGGCGGCGCTTCGGGCAACCACGTCTACATCATGGCCACCAAGCAGATCCAGCAGGAGGTCTCGACCGGCACGTCCCTGACGGTCGCGATGCAGAACGTCAACGTGTTTCCCTCGATGGTGATCCAGATGTGCTCCATCGGCGAGGAGACGGGCGCGCTCGACTCGATGCTCGGCAAGGTCGCCGACTTCTACGAGGCCGAGGTGGATGACGCCGTCGAGGCGCTGTCCTCGCTCATGGAGCCGCTCATCATGGTGGTGCTCGGCACGCTGATCGGCGGCATGGTGGTCGCGATGTACCTGCCGATCTTCAAGCTCGGCCAGGCCGTCTAGGGAATGTCCGCCCTCGGCTGGCTCGCGCAGCCGGCCGTCTTCCCCTGGGCGGCGCTCGCCCTGGGCCTGTGCGTCGGCTCGTTCCTCAACGTCGTCATCCACCGCCTGCCGCGCGTCATGGAGCGCGAGTGGCTGGCGAACGTCCCCGAGGTGCTCGAGGAATCCGCGGAGCTGCGCGACCGCGAGGCTGCGCGGCGCCTCGCCGCCGAGGTGCGCGCCGCAACGGCGCCGGCGGACGCCGAGCCCCTCACCCTGATCCGCCCGGCCTCGCGCTGCCCGGCCTGCGGCCACCGCATCGCGGCCTGGGAGAACGTCCCGGTGCTGAGCTGGATCGCGCTGCGCGGCAAGTGCTCGGCCTGCGGTACGCGGATCAGCGCGCGCTATCCCGCGGTCGAGCTGCTCGCCGGGGCGGGGGCCGCCTGGGCGGCGGCGCGTTTCGGCTGGGGTCTCGAGGCGCTGGGCGCCGCGCTGTTCATCTGGTGCACGATCGCGCTCGCTTTCATCGACCAGGCGACGGGCTATCTTCCCGACGACATCACGCTGCCGCTGCTCTGGGCCGGGCTGATCCTCAGCGCCGCAGGCGCGTTCGTGCCGATCCGTGACGCGGTGCTCGGCGCCGCCGCCGGCTATCTCTCGCTGTGGGCGGTCTACTGGCTCTACAAGCTCGCGCGCGGCATCGAGGGGATGGGGTACGGCGATTTCAAGATGAACGCCGCGGTCGGCGCCTTCGTCGGCTGGAAGATGCTGCCGCTCGTGATTCTGCTCTCGTCCGTCGTCGGCCTGGCGTTCGGGCTGGCGCAGATGTTCGCCGCGCGCGGCGGCTGGGACGCGAAGTTCCGCTTCCACTTCGGGCCGTACCTCGCCATCGCCGGCGTCGCCACCCTGTTCTGGGGCGAGGCGATCATGCGGGCAGTGCCGGCGCTCAAGATTCCCTGATGCCCTATGTGGTCGGGCTGACCGGTGGCGTCGGCAGCGGCAAGAGCGCGGCGGCCGAGGAGTTCGCGCGCCTCGGCGCAAGCGTGGTGGACACGGACGCGATCGCGCACGGGCTGACGCGCGCCGGCGGCGCGGCGATCGCCGCGGTGCGGCGCGAGTTCGGCGATGCGTTCATCGCCGCGCACGGCGCGATGGACCGCGAACGCATGCGCGCGCTCGTGTTCGACGACCCGCGCGCGAAGCGCCGCCTGGAAGCGCTGCTGCACCCGATGATCCGCGCCGAGTCCGAGCGCCGCATCGCGGCCGCCGCGGGCCCGTACGTGGTGCACGTCGTGCCGCTGCTCATCGAGTCGCCGGACTACCGCGAGCGCGTGGCGCGCGTGCTCGTCGTCGATTGCGCCGAAGCGCTGCAGGTGGAGCGCGCGCAGCGGCGCAGCGCGCTCTCCGCCGAAGCGGTGCGCGCGATCATCCGCAGCCAGATCCCGCGCGCCGATCGGCTCGCAGCGGCGGACGATGTGCTGGACAATTCGGGAACGTTTGCTGCGCTGCAGAAACAGGTCGCGCAACTGCATGCGCGCTATCTGAAACTGGCGCAATCGTGAGGGATTGATTTGTGCTGCGAGCGCAAATCGCTCAGAATCCGGCCACTTATTCTCCCGAGGGAATGCGCGCAAGGGAGCCCGCGGGCACCGTGATCACGTACGAGTATCCGCTCAACGAGCGCATCCGGACGCTGTTGCGCCTCGAGGATCTGTTCGAGCGCTCGCGCCATTTCATCGCGCGCACCGACCCGCTCGACCATCACGTCGCGCTGCTGACGCTGTTCGAAGTGCTCGAGGTGGCGGGGCGCGCCGACCTGAAATCCGACCTGCTGCAGGAACTGGAGCGGCAGAAGCAGGTGCTGATGTCGTTCCGCAACAACCCGGAGATCTCGGAAGAGGCGCTCACCGGCGTGCTGCGCGACATCGAGCAGGCGACTGCGGCGCTCTTTTCGATGACCGGCAAGATCGGGCAGTACCTGCGCGAGAACGAATGGCTGATGGCGATCAAGCAGCGCACCGGAATCCCGGGTGGCGCCTGCGAGTTCGACCTGCCCTCGTACCACTACTGGCTGCACCGGCCGGCGGAGGAGCGCATCGGGCAGCTCGCCGCCTGGACGAGCCCTCTTTATCCCCTGCGCGACGGCTCGGCGATCATCCTCCGGATCCTGCGCGAGTCGGGCCGCCCGCAGACGCTGTCGGCGCCGCTCGGCACGTTCCAGCAGATGCTCGGCGGCAAGACCGCGCAGATGCTGCGCGTGCGCCTGGAGCCCGGGCTGCCGTGCGTGCCCGAGATCAGCGCCAACAAGTACGTGCTCAACATCCGGTTCCTGGCGCAGAACGGCGAGGAGGCGCGCGCCAAGACCGCCGATTGGGACGTGGGCTTCGAACTGACGTTCTGCAATCTTTGAGCACCGAGCGCACGGTGGCGTGCCCGCGCTGCGGGACGCCCGCGATCTACTCCGCGGCGAATCCCTGGCGGCCGTTCTGCAGCGAGCGCTGCAAGCTGATCGATCTCGGCAACTGGGCGAGCGGGCGCTACCGCGTGCCCGAGCCCGGCCCGGCCGCTCCCGCGGACGAGCCCGCGGGCCCGCCGCCCGACAAGCCCGGCACGTGAGCGTTCCCCCGACCTGGGTGACCAGGCCGCGCTACGAGTTCGGCGAGGTCGCCACGATGAAGCGCATCGTCAGCCAGGGCCCGAACCTGACTTTCGCTGAGCTCGACCTCGACGGCCGGATCGTGCGCTTCGCGGTCTCGGGTGCGGAGAGCGAGGGGCGCGTCGCCACGCTGTTCACGAAGGAGCCGGGCACGATCGACTGGATCCACTCCTTCGCGCCGGAGGCGGTGTTCGCCGACGTCGGCGCCAACGTCGGCATCTACAGCGTCTACGCCGGGGTGATCGCGCGCGCGCGGGTCTACGCCTTCGAGCCCGAGTCGCAGAACTACGCCGAGCTGTGCCGCAGCATCTTCCTCAACGGGGCGCACGGCGCGATCGTCGCGTTCTGCGTCGCGATCTGCGACCAGCCGGTGGAAGTGTCGCGGCTGCTGCTCTCGAGCTTCGCCACCGGCGCGTCGTACCACGATTTCGGCGAGCCGAGCCGGCCGTACCCGGCCGCGATGCGCTTCGCCCAGGGCAGCATCGGCTTCTCGCTCGACCACCTGGTGCAGAGCGGCGCGATCGAGGAGCCCGACCACGTCAAGATCGACGTCGACGGCCACGAGGACAAGGTGATGGCGGGCATGCGCGCGCTGCTCGGGCGTGGCAAGATTCGCACGGTGCTCCTGGAGTGCAACCCGAGGCTGCCGCACACTGCCGATCTCATCGACTGGATGTTCGACCACGGCTGGCAGGTGAACGAGGACCAGGTGCGGCTGACCCGCGAGGGGCTGCGGCCGACGGGCCTGGTGATGGACGAGGTGCGCGGCGGCGTCTACGTCGGCAACGTGATCTTCGGCCGCTGCGGCGCGGACCTCGAGTTCGCGACCCGCGCCCTCGAGCGCTTCACGCCCGTCGAGCTGGAGCGCATGAGGCGGCCGAAGTGATCGAGCGCAATCCCGCCCTGCCCGACCATTTTCTCGTGCTCGAGCGCCACGAGAGCTTCGGCGAGTACGCGCGCGCCTACGGCGACCGGCTCGCCGAGCACTACGAGCGGCACGGCGTGATCGTGGTGCCGCACGTGCCGATCGCGTTCGACCGCGATTTCCTCGACACGCTGACGTTCCCGCCGCAGTGGAAGAAGATCGGCACGATCAACGGCATCGAGCAGCCCCTGGTGGTGCGCCAGGGGCAGGGCTTCGCATTCTCCGAGACCCATCCCTTCGCGCGCGCGCTCGGCAGCATCAAGGCGGCGCTCTACCTGCAGCAGCAGATTTTCGCCTTCAACGCCCAGCTGCGGCACGGCATGAGCGTGCTGTTCCCGCGCTACCTGTCATTGCGTGAGGGCAACATCACCTGGCGCCTGACCGAGACCAGGGAGGAAGGGATGCACTTCGACGTGTTCCACGCCGGCGCGCCGCTGCCGCCCAAGGGCCGCTCGCTGCACCGCCTCAAGATCTTCATCAACATCGACGATCTGCCGCGCGAATGGCGCACTTCGCTCGACATGCCGGGGGTGCTGAAGGCCCGCCGCGGGCGGCTTCCGGACGAGCTGCCCGACGACATGAACGTCGTCGCCGACGTGATCGACAAGTTCGGCGTGCTCAAGGACCTGCCAGCGCACACGCTCCTGTATCCCGCGATGTCCGCGGTCATCGCCAACGGCGAAACCCTGGCGCACGAGGTGGTGTACGGGCGGCGCGTGGTCGGCGGCGAGTTCATGTGCCGCAAGGAAGACATGCTCGCGCCGCAGCGCCTGTCGCACGACTGCCTGCGCGCCTGGCTCGAGGCCGCCGGCTACGCGGTCGCGGCGGATGCCGCCGCGGTCGCCGCGAAGTACGCCCACCTGAAGGGCAGCTACCGGCGCATCCAGGAGGAACGCGCCGCGGCCGCGGACGCGGCCTAGCCCCAGGCGCCGCGGATCATGGCGAGGCCGTGCGCGCCGTGGCGGCGGGCTTCGTCCAGGTCGGTTGCCTTGAGCCCGCCGATCGCATAGACAGGGATCGGAGCGCCGCGCGCAAGGCGCGCGAAGCCGTCCCAGCCGAGCAGCGGCATCCCGGCATGCGAGGCGGTCGCCTTGACCGGGCCCAGCACTGCGAAATCGAACCCCAGTCGAATTGCGCGCTCGAGCTCCTCGCGCGTGTGGCACGAGGCCGCCGCGAGCCCCCGCGTCGGCCTCACTGCAAGCGTCACCAGTTGCGCCGCGGTGAAATGCAGGCCGTCCGCGACATCGGGACCTCCGTTCACCAGCACCCTGGCGCCATGGGCGGAAGCGAGCGCGCACACGCTCCGCAGAAACCGCTCGCGGCCGGCAAGCTCCTTGTCGCGCATCTGGATGAGCCGCAGGCCCTGCTTGAGCCGCGTTTCGATCCGCTCGAGCATCGGCTCGACGCCGTAGGAGGCGGCATCGGTGACCGCGTACTCGAGGGGCAGCGCGAGCGAGGCGAGCACCGGGGCATTCGCCGGCAGCATCGGCTCGGCCATCGGCTCGCCGAGCCGCTGCCAGCGCACCGCCTGCTCCTCGCGCGGATGCGGCTCGCCCGTCCATTCGACGACGCGGAAGAAATTCAGGCGCACGGTGGCGTGAGCGTAGGCGTGCACGCGCGTGATCCAGGGATAGACGCGGCGCACGTCGATCCCCAGCTCCTCGTGCAGCTCGCGCGCCAGTCCGCCCTGCGGCTCTTCGCCTGCGTGCACCTTGCCGCCGGGGAACTCCCACCAGCCGGCGTAGACCTTGCCCTGCGGCCGCCGGGCGAGCAGGAACGCGCCGTCGGCGCGCTCGATCACCGCTGCGGCGACTTCGACCATCGGACCAGCTGCTCTGATCCTATTTCTTCCTGGCTTTGCGGCCGGCGCCCGAGCCGCCCGCGCGGCGACCCGCCCAGTCGCGCGCGAACTGGTAGGCGACGCGGCCGCTGCGCGAGCCGCGCTGCAGCGACCACTGCAGCGCCTCCTCGCGCGCCGCCTCGGCCTCGCCCGCTCCGCAGCCGAAGGTCTTCAGCCAGTGCGCCACGATGTCCAGGTACTCGTCCTGGTCGAACGGATAGAACGACACCCACAGGCCGAAGCGCTCGGAGAGCGAGATCTTCTCCTCGACCGTCTCGCCCGGGTGGATCTCGTCGCCCATGTACTTGGTCTCGAGGTTCTCGGCCATGTACTCGGGCATCAGGTGGCGGCGGTTCGAGGTCGCGTAGATGAGCAGGTTCTCGGACGTGGTCGAGATGGAGCCGTCGAGCGCCACCTTGAGCGCGATGTAGCCTTCCTCGGCGCCGCGAAAGGAGAGGTCGTCGCAGAACACGATGAAGCGCTCCGCGCGCCCCGCCACGCGGTCGACGATCTCGGGCAGGTCGACCAGGTCGTTCTTCTCCACCTCGAGCAGGCGCAGGCCCTGGCGCCGGTATTTCTGCAGCAGGCCCTTGACGATCGAGCTTTTCCCCGTGCCGCGCGCGCCGGTGAGGAGCACGTTGTTGGCCGGCCGGCCGTCGAGGAACTGGCGCGTGTTGCGCTCGACCACGCCGATCTGCCGGTCGATGCGCCGCAGGTCCGAGAGCTTGATGCGGTGCACGTGCCGCACCGGTTGCAGCCAGCCGGGCGCGTTCCGGCCGGCGCTCTTGCGCCAGCGGAAGGCGATGCTCGCGCTCCAGTCGGTGGGCGGCCGGGCCGGCGGCAGCAGCTGCTCGAGGCGCGCCAGCGCGGCCTCGGCGCGCGTAATCAGGGTCCGGATCGGCTTGTTCACGTGCGGTACTCGGCGTTGATTCTGACGTAATCGAAGGAGAAGTCGCAGGTCCAGACGCTGGCGCTCGCGCCGCCGCGGTGGAGCACGGCGCGCACGGTGAACTCGGGCTTGTGCATCGCCGCCACGCCCTGCTCCTCCCGATATGCCGGGTGGCGAGCGCCGTTCTTCGCCACCGGCACCTCATCCAGATAGAGGTCGACCTTTGCCGCGTCCAGTCCCGCAAGCCCAGAGTTGCCGATCGCGGCCAGGATCCTCCCCAGGTTCGGGTCGGAGGCAAAAAAGGCGGTCTTCACGAGCGGCGAGTGCGCGATTGCGTACGCCACCCTGCGGCATTCGGCCTCGCTGCGGCCCTTCTCGACCGTCACCGTCACGAACTTGGTCGCGCCCTCGCCGTCGCGCACGATCGCCTGAGCCAGCCGTTGCGCCACCGACGTCACTGCACCCTCTAGGGTCTTCAGGTCTTTCCCCGATCTCGCGACCGGCCCCCGGCCGGTCGCGAGACACAGGAACGCGTCATTCGTCGAGGTATCCCCATCCACCGTGATGCTGTTGAACGAACTCGCCGCCGCAGCGCGCGTCATGCGCTGCAGGTCGCCGCGCGTCACCTTGGCATCGGTGGCCACGAACGCGAGCATCGTCGCCATGTGCGGGCGGATCATGCCCGCGCCCTTGGCGATGCCGGTGACGATCGCTTCGCCCGAGGAAAGGCGGGCAGTGCGCGAGAGCGCCTTCGGCACCGTGTCCGTGGTCATGATGGCCTCGGCCGCCGCGAGCCAGTTCGCGCCTTTCAAATCCGAGATTGCCGCCGGCAGCCCGGCGGCGATCCGCTCGACGGGCAACTGCTCCATGATCACGCCGGTGGAGAACGGCAGCACCTGCGCGGCCTTGCAGCCCAGGGCGCTCGCCACCGCGTGGCACACGGACTGCGCGCGCTTCAGCCCTTCCTTGCCGGTCCCGGCGTTGGCATTGCCCGTGTTCACCACCAAGGCGCGCACCGCGCTGCGCAGGTGCTTTTTCGCCAGCAGCACGGGCGCGGCGCAGAACCGGTTCCGGGTAAAGACGCCCGCGACGCGGGCGCCGGGCGCAAGCCGCATCAGCAGGAGGTCCCTGCGGCCGGGCTTCTTCACCCCCGCCATCGCGACGCCGAGGTCGACCCCGGCGACGGGCAAAAGCGAGTCGGGATCCGGCGGCGCGAGATTCACCGCCATCACGTCAGTTTTCCGTGGCAGTGCTTGTACTTGCGGCCGGAGCCGCAGGGGCAGGGGTCATTGCGTCCGACCTTGGCCGCGGCGCGCGCCGGCTGTGGCTTCTTCGCCGCGGCCGCCTCGGCGAGCGCTTGCTCGTAGTCGGCGTGCTGCATGCGCAGGTTCTCGACGTGCGCCTGATCGTCGGCCTTGGGGACCTCTTCGCTGGCGCGGATCTCCACCGTGGCGAGCACCTTGGTCACCTCGAGCTTCACCGCCTCGAGCATGACGCCGAACAGCTCGAAGGCCTCGCGCTTGTATTCCTGCTTCGGGTTCTTCTGCGCGTAGCCGCGCAGGTGGATGCCCTGGCGCAGGTGGTCGAGCGCCGCGAGGTGCTCGCGCCAGTGCCCGTCGAGGATCTGCAGCATGACGTAGCGCTCGTACTGGTGGAACGAGGCCTGCGCGGTCGTGGGGACTTTCTCGCGGTAGGCGGCGTGCGCGCGCTCGATGATGCGCTCGAGCAGGGTGTCGTCATGCAGGTCGGGCTCCTTCTCGAGCCAGGAGCGGAGCGGCAGCGCGAGGCCGATCTCGGCCTTGAGCGCGTTCTCCAGCGCCGGGATGTCCCATTGCTCCTCGACGCTCTCCTCGGGCACGAACTGGCGGAACAGGTCGATGACCACGCCCGCGCGCAGGTCCGCGATGCGTCCGGAGACGTCGCTCGACTCGAGCAGCTCGTTGCGCAGCGCGTAGATCGTGCGGCGCTGGTCGTTGGCGACGTCGTCGTACTCGAGCAGCTGCTTGCGGATGTCGAAGTTCCTCGCTTCGACTTTTCTCTGCGCGCTCTCGATCGAGTTGGTCACCATGCGGTGCTCGATCGCCTCGCCCTCGGGCATCTTGAGCATCACCATGATGCGGTTGATGCGGTCCCCGGCAAAGATCCTGAGCAGCGGGTCCTCGAGCGACATGTAGAAGCGCGAACTCCCGGGGTCGCCCTGGCGCCCCGAGCGGCCGCGCAGCTGGTTGTCGACGCGGCGCGACTCGTGGCGCTCGGTGCCGATGATGTGCAGCCCGCCCGCGCCCACCACCCGGTCGTGCAGCTGCTGCCACTCGCCGCGCAGCCGCTCGACGCGCGCGCGCTTCTCCTCCGGCGCCAGGTTCTCGGTGGCCTCGACCAGGTCGCACTGCTTCTCGACGTTGCCGCCGAGCACGATGTCGGTGCCGCGCCCGGCCATGTTGGTGGCGATGGTGATCACCTTCGGCCGGCCCGCCTGCGCCACGATCTCGGCCTCGCGCGCATGCTGCTTGGCGTTCAGGACCTGGTGGGTGAGCTTCTCGCGCGTCAGCATCCCCGAGAGCAGCTCCGAGTTCTCGATCGAGGTGGTTCCCACCAGCACCGGCTGGCCGCGCACCTCGCAGTCCTTGATGTCGTCGATGATCGCCTTGTACTTCTCCTTCGTGGTGCGATAGACCTGGTCGAGGCGGTCCTCGCGGATCATCCGCATGTGGGTCGGCACCACCACCGTCTCCAGGCCGTAGATCTCCTGGAACTCGTAGGCCTCGGTGTCGGCGGTGCCGGTCATGCCGGCGAGCTTGCGGTACATGCGGAAGTAGTTCTGGAACGTGATCGAGGCGAGCGTCTGGTTCTCGCTCTGGATCGAGACGTTCTCCTTCGCCTCGACCGCCTGGTGCAGGCCGTCGGACCAGCGCCGGCCGTGCATCAGGCGCCCGGTGAACTCGTCGACGATGATCACTTCGCCCGCCTGCACCACGTAGTGCTGGTCGCGGTGGAACAGGTAGTGCGCCCGCAGCGCCGCGTACAGCTGGTGCACGAGGTTGATGTATGCGGGCTCGTACAGGCTCGCGCCCGAAGGCAGCAGGCCGACCCGCGCCAGGATCTCCTCGGCCTTCTGGTGCCCGGCCTCCGACAGCAGGATCTGGTGGTTCTTCTCGTCCACCCAGAAGTCGCCCGGCGCCTTCTCGTCGGCCTGCCTCGCGAGCAGCGGCGCGACCTCGTTCATGCGGTAGTACAGCTCGGTGCGGTCCTCGGCCTGGCCGGAGATGATCAGCGGCGTCCTCGCCTCGTCGACCAGGATCGAGTCCACCTCGTCGACGATGGCGTAGTGCAGGCCGCGCTGGAAGCGCTCCTCGACGTGCATCGCCATGTTGTCGCGCAGGTAGTCGAAGCCGAACTCGTTGTTGGTGCCGTAGGTGATGTCGGCGGCGTAGGCCTTGCGCTTCTCGTCGTGCTCCATCTGCGGCACGTTGACGCCGACCGTGAGGCCGAGAAAGCCGTAGATCTTGCCCATCCACTCGGCGTCGCGCCGCGCCAGGTAGTCGTTGACGGTGACGATGTGGACGTTCTTGCCGCCGAGCGCGTTGAGGTATGCGGGCAGCGTCGCGACCAGCGTCTTGCCCTCGCCGGTCTTCATCTCCGAGATCTTGCCGTAGTGCAGCACCATGCCGCCGAGCAGCTGGACGTCGAAGTGGCGCATGCGCAGGGTGCGTTTGGCGGCTTCGCGCACCACCGCGAAGGCCTCGGGCATCAGCGCCTCGAGCGCCTGGCTCTCGAGCGCCTCGCGCTGCTCCTCGGGCGCCGCGGCGACCGCGTCGGCGAGGCGCCGGCGGAATTCGTCGGTCCTGGCGCGCAGCGCGGCGTCGGAGAGCGCCGCGATCTCCGGCTCGAGTGCGTTGATGCGCTGAACCGTGTGCGAGTACTGCTTCAGCAGCCGCTCGTTCCGGCTGCCGAACAGCCGCGTCGGCACGCCCACGAGAAACCTGAGAGTCTCGCGCAGATATTCGCTTGCCGAGCGCGGGAAGTCGTTGCGCGGGAGGCGGGTTGCGGCGTCGTTCATGAGCGCGGAGGCGTCGGAGCTGCAACCCCCGGAAAATTCACGAGTTTAGCACGCCGGAGCGGGCGCTCCGGCGCGCTCCGCGCGGTTCTACTTCGCGCGCGCGAGTACGGCGCTCTGCAGGCGCGCCCGCGGCAACTGCGGGTTGCCCGCGAGCAGGAAGCGCGCCGGATTCTGCGCCGCGCCGCGGAAGCGAACCTCGAAATGCAGATGCGGGCCGGTCGAGCGACCGGTATTGCCGCTGTCGGCGACCCTGCGCCCGCGCTGCAGGATGTCGCCCTCCTTCACGAACAGCTTCGACAGGTGGGCGTAGCGCGTCACCAGGTCGTTGCCGTGGTCGATGTCGATCATGTGGCCATACTGGGGATGAAAGCCGGCGAACTGCACCACGCCGCCCGCGGCCGCGACTACCGGCGTGCCGCTGTCGGCGATGAAATCGATGCCCTCGTGCATCGCCTGCTGCCCGCTGATGGGGTCGATGCGGACGCCGAACCCCGAGGCATTGAAAGGGGCGTTGATCGGCATCATGGTCGGCATCGCCTTCTTGCGCACGGTCTGCTCGAAGAGCTGCGCCTCGAGCAGGCCCAGCGTGTCGGTGCGGTTCTCCATCTGGCGCGAAAGGCCGGCCAGCTTCTCGCCGAACTCCGCCAGCGTCAGGTCCTGCGGCCGCAGCAGCGTCGAGGCCGCGCCGCCGAGCCCCGGGGACTCGGAGAAGCGGAACTCCTGCGGCCGGAAGCCGGCGATCGAGGACAGGCGCTCGCCGAGCGCGTCCAGGCGCGTGAGCTGCGCCTGCATCTCGCCGATCTTGACCGCCATCGCGTTCAGGTTCTGCTGCACGAACTCGCGCGCGCGCTCGGACTCGCTCTTCTGCGCCGCGAGCACCAGCTGGTGGATCACCGGGATGCGCAGCTCCGCCGCGAAGCGCAGGCTGAGCCAGTAGAGCGCCGCGGTCAGCCCGACGAGGACGAGCAGCGCGAGCAGCATCACGCCGAGCATGTGCCGGATGGAAACGGTCAGGGATCGGGCCTTGGCCAGCCGGTCGGAGATGACGATAATCTGCACGTAGCCTCCTCTGTACCGCGTTCCCCGTGCACCCCACGAAAGTCGGCCGTGTCCTGGCGTCCGACCCCGGCACGCAGCCCCTCGTCGCGAAAGCGCTCGAGATCCGGGCGCTTTCCAGGCTTTGTATTGACTTCCTGCCCCCCGGGCTGGCCGGCCAAGTGCGCGCCGCCAACCTCAAGGACGATCAGCTTGTGGTTCTCGCCGCCAATCCGGCGGCGGCGGCCAAGCTGAAACTTCTAGCCGAGAGTCTGTGTAAATATTTGTTACAACAGGGGGCGAAGGTTAATGCAGTTTCCGTGAGGGTGCAACCCGAGACCCCCGTGCGGCCGAGCGGCCCCCCGCAACGCCCCAGACTGTCGCCGCAGGGCGTCAAGGCGCTCGCAGCGCTGCACGGCAAGCTGCCCGACTCGGCCGCGCGTCGGGCATTGAAAACTCTGCTGGATCACCACGTTGACGCCGCAACCACAGCGCCAGCAGGCGCCCGACGGCCAGGATCAACGGGACGAGGACGACCGAGAAAACCGCGTGCCTAGCCGGCGAGGGGGCGCAGCAGGCCGGCGACGCCGGCGGGCGCTTCGTCGGCGTGCTCGAAGGTCACGACCTCGAGCGCGGCGGGGTCGGCGAGCAGCGCGCGCAACAGGCTGTTATTGAGCGCGTGCCCCGACTTGTGGGCGCTGAAGCCGCCGAGCAGGGGGTTTCCGAGCAGGTACAGGTCGCCGATCGCGTCGAGCACCTTGTGGCGGATGAACTCGTCGGCGAAGCGCAAGCCCTCGGCGTTCAGCACGCGGTACTCGTCCAGCACCACCGCGTTCTCCAGCCCGCCGCCGAGCGCCAGCCCGCTCTCGCGCAGGTCCTCGACGTCGTGCATGAAGCCGTAGGTGCGGGCGCGCGCGACCTCGCGCAGGTAGGAGGTCTCGGCGAAGTCCACGGTGAGCGAAGTCTTCGATTTCTCGATCACCGGGTGGCTGTACGAGATCGAGAACGAGAGCCGGAAGCCCTCGTAGGGCTCGAGCGCGGCCCACTTGTCGCCGTCGCGCGCCTCGATGCGCTTCCTGACACGCAGGAAGCGCTTCGGCGCGCCCTGCTCTTCCAGCCCCGCCTGCTGCAGCAGCAGCACGAACGGCGCCGCACTGCCGTCCATGATCGGCACTTCGGGACCGTCAAGGTCGACATAGACGTTGTCCACGCCGAGCCCGGCGAGCGCCGACATGAGGTGCTCGACGGTGTAGATCTTCACCGCACCGCTCACCAGGCACGAGCAGAGCCGCGTTTCGCCGACGAGGTCCGCGCGCGCCGGCAGCTCGAGCGGCGCCGCGAGGTCGATGCGGCGGAAGACGACGCCGGTGTCGGGCTGCGCGGGGCGCAGGCTCAGCGTCACTTTCTGCCCGGTGTGCAGGCCGACGCCCGTGGCGCGGACGAGCGATTTCAGGGTGCGCTGGCGCAGCATTGGGGAGAGCGAGATTCTAACAAGAGCGCGGCCGGCGCCCCCGGCAAGGGAGGGGCGCCGCTCCGCCTTTCCTGCGCGGAGCGGCTAGTCGGCCTGCTTCCTCAAAAAGGCCGGGATGTCGTACTTGTCCACCCCGCTCGCCTGCAGCGCCTCGACCTGCGCGGCGCGGTCGCGGCGGCGGAATACGGCCGGAGTCTCGGCGATCGCGCCGTAGTCGACGCCGTGGCCGACGGGCTGGTTGTCGGTCCCGGTCTTCTGCGAGTGCACCAGCTGCGGCTTGGGCGCGCGCACCGCGAGCGGTGCCCCGAGCCCGGTCGCGACCACGGTGACGCGCAGGTCCTCGCCGAGCGCGTCGTCGTACACGCCGCCGTAGATGATGGTGGCGTCCTCGGCGGCGAAAGCGCGGATGGTGTTCATCACCTCCTTGGTCTCGCGCAGCTTCAGGCTCGAGCGCGAGGCGGTGATGTTGACGAGCACGCCGCGCGCGCCGGCGAGGTTCACGCCCTCGAGCAGCGGGCAGGCGATCGCCTGCTCCGCGGCGATGCGCGCGCGGTCGACCCCGCTCGCGCAGGCCGAGCCCATCATCGCCATGCCCTGCTCGGACATGACGGTGCGCACGTCCTGGAAGTCCACGTTCACCAGGCCGGGCTGGTTGATGATCTCGGCGATGCCCGCGACCGCGTTGTTGAGCACGTCGTCCGCGGCCTTGAAGGCGTCCTCCTGGGTCACCTCGTCGCCCAGCACCTCGCCCAGCTTGTCGTTGAGGATCACGATGAGCGAGTCGACGTGCGGCGCCATCTCCTCGATCCCCGCCTCGGCGATCTTCATGCGCTTGGAGCCCTCCCAGGTGAAGGGCTTGGTCACGACCGCCACGGTGAGGATGGCGAGCGCGCGCGCGATCTCGGCGATCACGGGGCCGGCGCCGGTGCCGGTGCCGCCGCCCATGCCCGCGGTGATGAACACCATGTGCGAGCCGGCGACCATCTCCTCGAGCCGCTCGCGCTCGGCGAGCGCCACCGCCTTCGCCTCCTCGGGCTTGGCGCCCGCCCCCAGGCCGCTCGTGCCGAGCTGGAGCTGGTTGCGCGACTTGTTGCGCGAGAGCACCTGCGCGTCGGTGTTGACGGCGACAAACTCCACGCCCTGCACGCCTTTCTCGATCATGTGGTCGACGGCGTTGCCGCCGGCGCCGCCGACTCCGATCACCTTGAGCACGGGTCCCGCTGCCTGGTCATTCACGATCTCGAACATAGGTTCTCCTTGCCGGGTTGAACACAGGAAAGCCACAACTCGCTGCACTGCGTCACTCCGTGCCGCAGTGCACCGAAAAACGTCCGAAAGATCTTCATCAGAAATTCCTCTGAAACCATTCGCGCATGCGCCCGAGCAGCGCGCGCACCGAGCCGTTCTGGCGCGACATGCGCCCCTGCTGGATCTGCGCCACGCCCTCGTAGAGCAGCCCCATGGCGGTGGCGTAGCGCGGGCTGCGCACTACGTCCGCGAGCCCGCCCGCGTAGCGCGGCACGCCGACGCGCACCGGCATGTGGAAGATCTCTTCGCCGAGCTCGACCATGCCCTGCATCACGGAGGAGCCGCCGGTGAGCACGATGCCGGAGGAGATCAGCTCCTCGTGGCCGGACTCGCGCAGCACCTGCTGCACGAGCGAGAACAGCTCCTCGACGCGCGGCTCGATCACCTCGGCGAGCGTCTGGCGCGACAAGACGCGCGGCGGCCGGTCGCCGATGCCCGGCACCTCGATCATCTCGTTGGGATCGGCGAGCTGCCTGAGCGCCACGCCGTGCCGGATCTTGACCGCCTCGGCTTCGGGCGTCGGCGTGCGCAGCGCCATGGCGATGTCGTTCGTGATCTGGTCGCCGGCGATCGGGATCACCGCGGTGTGGCGGATCCCGCCCTGCGTGAATACGGCGAGGTCGGTGGTGCCGCCGCCGACGTCGAGCAAGGCGACGCCGAGATCCTTCTCGTCCTCCGAGAGCACCGCGCGCGACGAGGCGAGCGGCTGCAGGATCAGGTCGTTCACCTCCAGCCCGCAGCGGCGCACGCACTTGACGATGTTCTGCGCCGCCGAGACCGCGCCGGTGACGATGTGCACCTTCACCTCCAGGCGCACGCCCGACATGCCGACGGGCTCGCGCACGTCTTCCTGCCCGTCGATGATGAATTCCTGGCGCAGCACGTGCAGGATCTGCTGGTCGGTCGGGATGTTGACCGCGCGCGCGGTGTCGACCGCGCGCTCGACGTCGAGCGGGCTCACCTCGCGGTCCTTGACCGCGACCATGCCGGTCGAGTTGAAGCTGCGGATGTGGCTGCCGGCGATGCCGGTGAACGCCGAGGCGATCTTGCAGTCGGCCATCAGCTCGGCCTCCTCGAGCGCGCGCTGGATCGCCGCGACCGTGGCCTCGATGTTGATCACCACGCCCTTCTTCAGGCCCTTCGACTCGTGGCTGCCCATGCCGAGCACCTCGAGCGCGCCGTCGGGCGCGAGCTCCGCGACCAGCGCCGCCACTTTCGAGGTGCCGATGTCGAGGCCTACGACCAGGTTGCGGCTCTCCTTGGACATGTTCAGCCTCTCCACTCCGGCACGCGCAGCGCGAAGCCGTTCGGGTAGCGAAGATCGACGTGCTCGGGGCGCCGCGGCAGCCGCCCGATCGACTCGGGCCACGCGGCGACGAAGCGCGCCAGGCGCCGCTCCACGGTCTCGGCGCCGTCGCGCCCGAGCTCGAGGTTGAGCCCGCTCGCGAGCCGCAGCTGCCAGGCGTGGCGCGCCGTGAGGATCACGCGCTCGGGCGCTTCGCCGAGCGGCGCGACGAGCTCGGCGAAGCGCCGGTAGCGCCGCGCCACCTCGGCTTCGCTCCCGGCCGGGCCGGCGAACAGCGGCAGGGCCTCGCCGCCTGCGTCGCCGCGCGCGGGGAAGGGCTCGCCGTGGGTGTTGACGAGCCCGGCGTCGCCCCAGCGCGCGAGCGCGACGTGCTCCTCGAGCCGCAGCTCGATGCGGTCGGGCCAGATGCGGCGCAGCTCGACGCGGCGCACCCAGGGCAGCCGCTCGAGCGCTGCGCGCAACCGCGGCAGGTCCGCGGCGAAGAAGTTGGCGGCCATGCGCCCGGCGGTGGCGCGCTCGACCTCGGCGCGCGTTGTGTGCGCGAGCGCGCCGAGCACCGTCACCTCGCGCAGCGGGAACAGCGGCGAGCGCAGCAGCAGCTGCAGCGCGGTCCAGGCGACCGCGACCGCCACGAGCGCGAGCAGCAGGCTCGCCACCGCGTTCAGCAGGCGCGGGTTATCCCACATGGCGAACTGCGCCGTGCACCGCGGCGCCCTCCAGGATGCGCACGCACAGGTCCTCGTAGGAGAGCCCGACCGCGCGCGCCGCCATCGGCACGAGGCTGTGGCCCGTCATCCCGGGCGCGGTGTTGACTTCGAGCAGCCAGGGGTCGGCGGCCGCGTCGAGCATCAGGTCGATGCGCCCCCAGCCCGAGCAGCCGACCAGGCGAAAGGCTTCGAGCGCCAGGTCCTTGAGCGAATCCTCTTCCGCCGCGGCGAGGCCGCAGGGGCAGACATAACGCGTCGCGTCGGAGAAATACTTGTGCTGGTAGTCGTAATTGCCCTGCGGGGCCTCGATGCGGATGAGCGGCAGGGCCTGCTCGCCGACGATGCTCGCGGTGTATTCGGGGCCGTCGATGAACGCTTCGGCCAGCGCGAGGTCCTGGTACCGGTTTGCCGCGAGCTCGTAGGCAGCGGGCAGCTGGCCGGCGGCGGTGACCTTGGTGAGGCCGAGCGTCGAGCCCTCGTTGGCGGGCTTCACGATCAGCGGCAGGCCGAGCTCCCCGGCCACCTCGTTCCAGTCGTCGTCGGCCGAGAGCACCCGGTAGCGCGGCGTCGGCAGCCCGCCCGCGAGCCAGATCAGCTTGGTGCGCCACTTGTCCATGCCGATCGCCGAGCCCATGACGCCGCTGCCGGTGTAGGGAATGCCGAGGGTCTCCAGCGCCCCCTGCACCGTGCCGTCCTCGCCGCCGCGCCCGTGCAGCGCGATGAAGCAGCGCTCGAACCGCTCGCGCTTGAGCTCGCCGAGCTCGCGCTCGGCGGGATCGAAGGCATGCGCGTCCACGCCCTTCGCGCGCAGCGCCTTGAGCACGCCCGTGCCGCTCATGAGCGAGATCTCGCGCTCGGCCGAGCCGCCGCCCATCAGCACCGCGACCTTGCCGAAGCGCTCCGCCCTCACGCCGGCTCCCCCACGATGCGCACCTCCAGGGCGAGCTCGACGCCGGTCTGCGCGCGCACCGTCTCGCGCACGGTGGCGATGAGCCACTCGATGTCGGCGGCGCGCGCCGCGCCCGCCGGATTGACGATGAAGTTGGCGTGCTTGTCGGAGACGCGCGCGCCGCCGCGCGCGAGTCCCTTCAGGCCGCAGGACTCGATGAGGCGCGCGGCGTGGTCGCCTTGCGGGTTGCGGAACACGCTGCCCGCGTTCGGCAGCGCGAGCGGCTGCGAGGCGATGCGCCGCGCGAGGAACAGCTTGATCTTCTCGCGCGCGACGCCGCCGTCGCCCGGCGGCAGCCTGAACCAGGCGGCGGCGAACCATTCGTCCTCGCCGAGCCGGGCGCCCGAGCGCAGGGCGCAGTGCCGGTAGCCGGTCTCGAACTCGGCGCGCGCGCGCGCGCGCAGCGTGCCGGCGCGGTCGATCGTGAGCGCCTTCTCGACGATCTCCCAGGTCTCGCCGCCGTAGCAGCCGGCGTTCATGGCGAGCGCGCCCCCGATCGTTCCCGGCACCCCGGCGAGGAACTCGGCGCGCGCCAGATCGTGCAGCGCGGCGAAGCGCGCCACCTTGGGCGCGGCGGCCCCGGCTTCGGCGTAGACGCGCCCCTCGAGCATCTTCGGGCGCCGCGCCGCGCCGTGCATCAGCACCACGGTGCCGCGCCAGCCGCCGTCGCGCACCAGCAGGTTCGAGCCCAGCCCCACGAACAGCAGCGGCTCGCCCGCCGGAAGCTGGCGCAGGAACGCGGCGAGGTCGTCGAGGTCGGCGGGCGCGTAGCAGCGCGCGGCGGCGCCGCCCGCGCGCCAGCTGACGTGGCGCGCCATCGGCTCGCGCATCTTCAGCTCGCCGCGCAGCCCTTGCAGTTTGAGCGCTTCCGCCATCTGCATCGTCGTTTCCCGGCCTAGGTCTCCCGCTTCAGCCGCCGCACGCCGCCTTTCGCGAGCTCGGCGGGGACGTTGCCGATCGAGCCTGCCCCCATCGTCAGCACCACGTCGCGGTCGCGCGCGAGGCGCCGGATCGCGGCCGCCATCTCGCCGATGTCCTCGACGAAGAGCGGCTCGACCTTGCCAGCAACGCGCAGCGCGCGCGCGAGCGACCGGCCGTCGGCCGCGACGATCGGCGCCTCGCCCGCGGGGTAGACGTCGGCGAGCACGAGCGCGTCGGCGGTCGAGAGCACCGCGACGAAGTCCTCGAACAGGTCGCGCGTGCGGGTGAAGCGGTGCGGCTGGAACGCGAGCACGATGCGCCGCCCGGGAAAGGCGCCGCGCGCCGCAGCGAGCGTCGCCGCCATCTCGGCGGGGTGGTGGCCGTAGTCGTCGACCAGCGTGCAGCGGCCGCCGTCCTCGGCGGTGAACTCGCCGCAGAGCTGGAAGCGCCGGCCGACGCCGCGGAACTCGGCGAGCGCCTTGAGGATCGCCTCGTCCGGGACGCCGAGCTCGGTGGCGACCGCGATCGCGGCGAGCGCGTTCTGCACGTTGTGCACGCCGGGGAGGTTGAGCGTGACCGCGAGCGGCGCGCCGCGCTCGCGCAGCGCGGCGAAGCGCATCGCGCCCGCGGCGTGCTCGATCCGCTCGGCGCGCACCGCGGCGTCGCGCGCCAGGCCGTAGCCGATCACGGGCTTGGAGACCGCCGGCAGCAGCGCGCGCACCTGCGCATCGTCCAGGCACAGCACCGCGCTGCCGTAGAAGGGCAGGTTCTGCAGGAACTGCGCGAACGCCTGCCGCAGGCGCTCGAAGTCGTGCTGGTAGGTGTCCATGTGGTCGGCGTCGATGTTGGTCACCACCGCGAGCACCGGCTGCAGGTGCAGGAAGCTCGCGTCGGACTCGTCCGCCTCCACCACCATGTATTCGCCCGCGCCGAGGCGCGCGTTCGAGCCGGCGGCGTTGAGCCGCCCGCCGATGACGAAAGTAGGGTCGAGCCCGCCCTCGGCGAGCACGCTCGCCACCAGGCTCGTGGTGGTCGTCTTGCCGTGCGTGCCCGCGATCGCGATGCCGCGCTTCAGCCGCATCAGCTCGGCGAGCATCAGGGCGCGCGGCACCACGGGAATGCGGCGCGCGCGCGCCGCGAGCACTTCGGGGTTGTCGGCGGGGACCGCGGTCGAGACCACCACCGCGTCCGCGCCCTCTACGTTGGGCGCGCCGTGCGCGAGCGCCACGCGGGCGCCCAGGCCCTCGAGGCGACGGGTCGCGGCGTTGGCGGCCAGGTCCGAGCCGCTCACTTCGTAGCCGAGGTTGAGCAGCACCTCGGCGATCCCGCTCATGCCCGAGCCGCCGATGCCCACGAAGTGGATCCGCCGCACCTTGTGCTTCACGCGCCCCTCCCGGCGGTGCCGCCTTCGGCGAGCGCCATGCAGCGCTCGGCGACCGTGCGCGCCGCTTCGGGCTTGCCGAGCGCGCGCGCCTTCTGCGCCATCTCGAGCAGCCGCGGGCGATCGAGCGCGCGCAGCGTCGCGGCGAGCTTCTGCGGCGAGAGCCCGGACTGCGGCAGCAGGATCGCCGCGCCGCGCTCGGCGAGGAAGCGCGCGTTCGCGGTCTGGTGATCGTCCACCGCGTGCGGAAAGGGCACCAGCACGCTCGCCATCCCGCCGGCGCAAAGCTCGGCGATGGTGATCGCGCCGGCGCGGCAGACGACCAGGTCCGCCCGCGCGTAGCGCGCCGCCATGTCCTCGATGAAGGCGGTGAGCTCGCCCTCGACCCCCGCGCTGCGGTAGCGGTCCTTGAGCGCCTCGAGGTGCTTCTCGCCCGACTGGTGCACGACGCGCGGCCGCTCGGACTGCGGGATGAGGGCGAGCGCCTGCGGCACCGCCTCGTTCAGCGGCTGCGCGCCGAGCGAGCCGCCGACGACGAGCAAGCGCAGCGGCCCGCTGCGCGAGGCGTAGCGCGCGCCGGGCGGCGCCATGCCGGCGATCTCGGCGCGCACCGGGTTGCCGGTCCACTCGGCGTTCGCGAGCGCGCCGGGGAAGGCGACGAAGGTCCGGTCCGCGAGGCGCGCCAGCACGCGGTTGGCGAGGCCCGCGACCGCGTTCTGCTCGTGCACCGCGAGCGGCCGGTCGAGCCACGAGGCCATCATGCCGCCCGGGAACGCGACGTAGCCGCCCATGCCGAGCACGACGTCGGGGCGGTGGGCGAGGATCGCGCGCGCGCTCTGCCAGAAGCCGATGAGGAGGTTCAGGGGCAGCAGCAGCTTCGCGGCGATGCCCTTGCCGCGCAGCGCGCTGGCGTGGATCCAGGCCATGGCAAAGCCGCGCGCCGGCACGAGGCGCGCTTCCATGCCGCTCCTCGCCCCCATCCAGACCACGTTCCAGCCGCGGCCGCGCATTACGTCGGCCACGGCGAGGCCGGGGAACACATGTCCCCCCGTGCCTCCCGCCATGATCATGATCGTGCGGCTCACGCCGGGAGTCCTCGCGCCGACTGCCGGTTCTCCCAATCGATCCGCAGCAGGATCGCGAGCGCGACGCAGCTCGAGACGAGCCCGGTGCCGCCGTAGCTCATGAGCGGCAGCGTCAGCCCCTTGGTCGGCAGCAGGCCCGTGTTCACGCCCATGCTGATGAGCGCCTGGCAGCCGATCCAGACGCCGACGCCCTGCGCCGCGAGCGCGGCAAAGTGGCGCTCGGCGAGCGCCGCCTGGCGCCCGATGGCGAAGGCGCGCAGCACGATCCAGGCGAACAGCAGGATCACGACGGCGACCCCGGCGAAGCCGAGCTCCTCGGCGATCACCGCGAGCAGGAAGTCGGTATGCGCCTCGGGCAGGTAGTGCAGCTTCTCGACGCTCGCCCCGAGGCCCACCCCGAGCCACTCGCCGCGGCCGAACGCGATCAGCGCGTGCGACAGCTGGTAGCCCCTGCCGAACGGGTCGGACCAGGGATCCATGAAGCCGAAGATGCGCTGCATGCGGTAGGGCGAGGACAGCACCAGAGCGGCGAAGCCGATCGTGAGCATCGCGGCGAGCAGCGCGAAGTGGCGCGCGCTCATGCCGCCGAGGAACAGCACGCCGAAGGCGACGGTGGCGATCACCACCAGCGCGCCGAAATCGGGCTCGCGCAGCAGCAGCCACGACACCACCAGCATCACGCCCAGCATCGGCAGCAGCCCCCGCTTGAAGCTGCGCAGCACGGCGTGCTTGCGCACCGTGTAGTCCGCCGCGTAGAGCACCGCGGCGAGCTTCATCAGCTCCGAGGGCTGCACGGTGAGCGCGCCGAGGTCGAGCCAGCGGCGCGCGCCGTTCACCTCGCGCCCGATGCCCGGAACCAGCACCAGCGCGAGCGCGAGCAGGCAGCCGGCGAACAGCCACGGCGCCGCCCCCTGCCAGTGGCGCGAGGGGGCAAGGAACACGGCGCAGGCCGCGCCGAGCGCGACCGCGAGGAACGCTGCGTGCCGCAGCAGGAAGTGCGCCGGGTTGTGGCCCGCGAACCGGCTCGCCTCCGCGGTCGCGATCGAGGCCGAGTACACCATCACCAGCCCCAGCGCCGCGAGCAGCAGCGCCGCCCAGGCGAGCGCGCGGTCGTATTCTGCGTCCGGCGCGCCCCGCGCCGGACGCAGATCGCAGGGGACCCCGCTCACGCGGCTCATCGGGGGAGCCTCCTGACCGCGGCGGCGAACACTTCGCCGCGGTGCGCGTAGTCGCGGAACATGTCGAAGCTCGCGCACGCGGGCGAGAGCAGCACCGCGTCGCCCGGCTGGGCGAGGCGCGCGGCGCGCCGGACCGCCTGCGGCAGCGAGGCGCAGCGCGCGAGCGGCACGCCGCTCGCGCGCAGCGCGCGCTCGATGCGCGCCGCGTCGCGGCCGATGAGCAGCACGGCGCGCGCGTACGCTCGCACCGGGCCGGCCAGCGGCGCAAAGTCCTGGCCCTTGCCTTCGCCGCCGGCGATGAGCACCACCTTCTGCGCGAGGCCGTTGAGCGCGGCGGTGGCCGCGCCGACGTTAGTGCCCTTCGAGTCGTCGTACCAGGCGACGCCGTGGCGCTCGGCGATGTGCTCCAGGCGGTGCGGCAGACCGCGGAAGGTGCGCAAGCCCTGCGCGAGCGCCTCGAGCGGCGCGCCGGCCTGGTGCGCCAGGGCGCAGGCCGCGAGCGCGTTGACGGCGTTGTGCGCGCCGCGGATCTGCAGCTCGTCGGCGGGCACGATCCGCTCGGCGCCGCGCGCCAGCCACTTGCGGCCCCCCGCGTCGACGATGCCGAAGTCCTCGGCGAGCGGCGGCGCGTCCGGGCCGAAGGTGAGCTGCGCGCGCCCAGCGAGCGCGAGCGCCATCGAGGCCGAGTCGGCGCGGTTGAGCACCTGGGCTCCGGCGCCGAGGAATACGCGCGCCTTCGCCGCCGCGTACTCGGCGAGGCCGGCGTAGCGGTCGAGGTGATCTTCCGAGAGGTTGAGCATCGTCGCGGCGTCCGGCTCGAGCGACCAGGTGGTCTCGAGCTGGTAGCTGGAGAGCTCGAGCACCCACACCGCGGGCGGCCGGGCGCGCTGCATGAGCGCGGCGAGCGCCGCAGGTCCGATGTTGCCGGCGACCTCGCAGTCCACGCGCGCCGCGCGCAGCAAATGCCCGGTGAGCGCGGCGACCGTCGTCTTGCCGTTGGTGCCGGTGACGGCGAGCACCTTCGCCGCGGTGCGCCCGCGCACCACCCAGGCGAACAGCTCGATGTCCCCCGCGACCGGGACGCCGCGCGCGAGCGCCTCCTGCACCACCGGCTCGGTGAGCGCGAGCCCGGGGCTGATGCACACCAAGTCGACGCCCGCCAGCAGCGACTTGCGGAAGCGTCCCGTGACGACCTCGAAGGCGCGCGCTTCGCGCGCGCGCGGCGGCGCCGCGCGCGTGTCGGCGAGGCGCGGCGTGCCGCCCTCGCGCGCCACCCACTGCGCGACCGAGAGCCCGGTGTCGCCCAGCCCGAGCACCAGCACGCGCCTGCCGGCGAGCGCCGCGGGCTGCGGGCGCGGGAGCGTGTTGAAGAGCGGCTCGCGCATCACGGAGTCACCTCAGCTTCAGCGTGGAGAGGCCGAACAGCACCAGCATCATGGTGATGATCCAGAACCTCACCACCACCTGACTTTCTTTCCACCCTTCCAGCTCGTAGTGGTGGTGCAGCGGCGCCATGCGGAAGATGCGCTTGCCGCCGGTCCACTTGAAGTACAGCACCTGGACCATCACCGAGAGCGTCTCGGCGACGAACACTCCGCCCATGATGAACAGCACGATCTCCTGGCGCACGATCACCGCGATCGTGCCGAGCGCGGCGCCCAGCGCGAGCGCGCCGACGTCGCCCATGAACACCTCGGCCGGATAGGCGTTGAACCACAGGAAGCCGAGGCCCGCGCCGACCAGCGCGCCGCAGAACACGGTCAGCTCGCCCGCCCCGGCGATGTACGGCAGCCCGAGGTACTTGGAGAACACGGCGTTGCCGGCGACGTAGGCGAAGATGCCGAGGGCGCCGCCGATCATCACGGTCGGCATGATCGCGAGGCCGTCCAGGCCGTCGGTCAGGTTGACCGCGTTCGAGGTGCCGACGATGACGAAGTAGCTAAGCAGGATGAAGCCGGCGGTGCCGAGCGGGTAGGCGACGAACTTGAAGAACGGCACGATCAGCTCGTTCAAAGCCGGGATCGCCTGCGCCATCCAGGCGAGGTAGCCGGCGGCGGCGAGGCCGAACACCGACTGCCAGAAGAACTTCGCCTTCGCCGAAAGCCCTTTCGGGTCGCGCTGCACGACCTTGCGGTAGTCGTCGATCCAGCCGATGGTGCCGAAGGCGAGCGTCACCCACAGCACCAGCCAGATGAAGCGGTTGTCGAGGTTGCCCCAGAGCAGCGTCGTGATCGCGATCGAGACCAGGATCAGCGCCCCGCCCATGGTCGGCGTGCCCGCCTTGGTGAGGTGCGACTTGGGGCCGTCGTCGCGCACCGACTGGCCGATCTTGTAGGCGGTGAGCTTGCGGATGACGTAGGGGCCGAGGATCAGCGAGATCGCGAGCGCGGTGAGGCAGGCGAGCACCGAGCGCAGCGTGATGTACTGGAAGACGTTGAACAGCCGCACGTCCTTCGCCAGCCATTGCGCGAGCTCGAGCAGCATCAGTGCGCCTCCTCCGCCTCGCCCGTCAGGGCGGCGACCACCCGCTCCATGCGCATGAAGCGCGAGCCCTTGACGAGCAGCGTGCCGCCCGCGGACGCGGCCGCCGCCGCGAGCTCCTCGGCCGAGGCGAAGTGCCGCCCGCCCGGGCCGAATGCGGCGACCGCTTCGCGTGTCCCTTGCCCCAGCGCAAGCAGCGCCGCGATGCCCCTGGCGCGCGCGTACGCGCCGACCTCGCGGTGGAACTCGGGCCCCCGCGGGCCGACCTCGCCCATGTCGCCGAGCACCAGCACCGCCGGCGCCTCGCACGCGGCGAGCACGTCGATCGCGGCGCGCACCGAGTCGGGGTTGGCGTTGTAGCTGTCGTCGATCAGCGTCGCGCCCGAGGCGAGCCGCCGCAGCTGCATCCGCCCGGCGTATGGGCGGAACGCGGCGAGGCCCGCCGCGATCGCCGCCGGCGGGATGCCGATGGCGAAGGCGCAGGCCGCGGCGGCGAGCGCATTGCGCACGTTGTGCAGGCCGGGGATCGCGAGGCTCGCCTGCGCCTCGCCCGCGGGCGTGCGTACCCGGATTTCGCTCGAGAGCGGTTTCAGCGCGTAGCCGCCGGTCACCTCCGCGGGCTCGTCGAATCCGAACTCCACCGCCCGCCGCGCGCCCCTGGCGCGGCGAAACAGCGGCGCGTGCGGATCATCGGCGTTGATCACCGCCAGCCCGTCGGCGGGTAGCGAATCGAACACGCTGGCGTTCTCGGCTGCGGCCGCCTCGACCGTGCCCATGAACTCCATGTGCTCGCGCTGCGCGTTGTTGACGAGCGCCGCGGTCGGCCGCACCAGCGAGGCGAGCCAGGCGATCTCGCCCGGGTGGTTCATGCCGAGTTCGATGGCGCAGTAGCGATGCGCGGCGCGCAGTCCGAGGAGCGTCAACGGCACACCGATGTCCGTGTTGAGGTTGCCGCGGGTGGCGAGCGCGCCGCCCTCGCCCGCGTGGCAGCGCAGGATCGAGGCGAGCATCTCCTTGGTGGTGGTCTTGCCGTTCGAGCCGGTGATCGCGACGAGCACCGGGGAGAAGCGCCCGCGCCAGTGCGCGCCGAGGCGCCCGAGCGCGCGGCGCGTGTCCTCGACCACGATGAGCGGCAGGGGCGCCGCCCCCGCGTGGCGCGTGTCCACCAGCGCGGCCGCGGCACCCCGCTCCCTGGCGGCGGCGAGGAACTGGTGCCCGTCGAAGCGCTCGCCGCGGATCGCGACGAACAGCTCGCCCGCGGCGAGCGTGCGGCTGTCGGTCGAGACGCCGCGGAAGCGCACCTCGCTGCCGCCTGCCACGCTGCGGGCGCCGATGGCGAGCGCGGCCTCGACGAGGCTCATCATCGCTTCTCCGGCTGCCCGAGTGCGGCGCGCGCGACCTCGACGTCGGAGAACGGCAGCTTCTCGCCCGCGATCTCCTGCGTCGTCTCGTGCCCCTTGCCCGCGATCAGCACCACGTCCGCCGGCGCGGCCTCGGCGATGGCGCGGCCGATCGCGCACGCGCGATCCGGCTCGATCGCGGGCGCGCCCGTCGCACCTTCGAGGATCGCGCCGATGATGGCGTGCGGGTCCTCGCCGCGCGGGTTGTCGGAGGTGAGCACCACCCGGTCGGCGAGGCGCGAGGCGAGCGCGCCCATCAACGGGCGCTTCGCGGCGTCGCGTTCGCCGCCCGCGCCGAACACGACCGCGAGCCGCCCGCCGCGCGCCTGCGCGACCGGGCGCAGCGCCTGCAGCGCCTTGTCGAGCGCGTCCGGCGTGTGCGCGTAGTCGACCACCACGAGCGGCGCGCCTTCGCCGCCCAGGCGCTCCATGCGACCGGTGACCGGGGGCAGCCGCGCCAGGAGCGCGGCTGCCTCGGAGAAAGGGGCACCGTGCGCGACGAGGCAGCCGAGCACGCCGAGCGCATTGGCGGCGTTGAAGCGGCCCAGCACCGGCAGCGCCACCTGGACCTCGCCCCAGCTCGAGGCGAGTGCAAGCTGCATGCCCGTGCCCTCCGCGCGCAGCTCGCGCACCGCGACCCACTCCTGCACCGTGCCCGGCACCACCGCGCCGGGCGAGAGCGCGTACCCGATCGTACGCACGCCGCGCGCGGCGAGGCGCCGCGCGAGCTGCACGCCGAGCACGTCGTCGAGGTTGAGCACCCCGGCGGCAAGGCCGGGCATGTCGAACAGGCGCGTCTTCGCCTCGGCGTAGGCCTGCATCGTGCCGTGGTAGTCGAGATGGTCGTGCGAGAGGTTAGTGAAGAGCGCGCAGTCGAACGCGACGCCATTGACGCGCTCCTGCGCGAGGCCGTGCGAGGACACCTCCAGCGCGACCGCCGCCGCGCCCGCGCCGCGCAGCGCCGCGAGCGCGGCGTGCAGCTCGAGCGCGTCGGGCGTGGTATTGGCCGCCGGCGCGAGCGCGCCCGGGAAGCCGGCGCCGAGCGTGCCGATGACGCCGGCCTTCGCGCCGCGCGCGCCGAGCAGCGCGGCGAGCCACTGCGAGCACGAGGTCTTGCCGTTGGTGCCGGTCACCCCGCACACCCAGAGCGCATCCGACGGCCGGCCGTGGAACGCGTGCGCGAGGAAGCCGGCTTCGCGGCGCAGGCCCGCGACGCCCTCGTTCGGCACGCGCCATTCGGCGCGCCATGCGAAGCCGGCGCGCTCCCAGAGCACCGCCGCGCAGCCGCGCGCGATCGCGTCGGCGATGTGGCTGCGGCCGTCCGCGCGCTCCCCCGGCCAGGCGAAGAACGCCGCGCCGGGCCCGGCGCGGCGGCTGTCCGAGGTCAGCCGCTCGATCATCGCGCCCTGTCCCGCGAGCCGCCGCAACAGGTCCGGTCCGGCGCGCTCCACATCAGGTGCCCTCCCGCGCTTCCTCGCCCTCGCCCGGAAGCGGGACCGGCGCGAGCGGCGCGTCGTGCGCCACGCCGAGCAGGCGCAGCGCGCCCTGGACCACCTCCGCGAACACCGGCGCCGCCACCTGCCCGCCGTAGTGCTGGCCGGCGCTCGGCTCGTCCACCATCACCGCGACCACCAGGCGCGGGTCCGTGACCGGCGCGAAGCCGACGAACGAGGCGATGTAGCGGTCCGACGCGTAGCCGCCGCTCTCCTGCTTGTGCGCGGTGCCGGTCTTGCCGGCGACGCGCCAGCCCATGACGCGGGCGCGCGGCCCGGTGCCGCCCGGCTGCACCGCCGCCTCCAGCATCGCGCGCACCTCGCGCGCGACCTCGGCAGAGAGCACCTGCCGGCCCGCCACCGGCATGCCGGTGCGCGCGAGCGTCAGCGGCACGAGCTCGCCGTCGCGCGCGAGCACCGTGTAGGCGCGCGCGAGCTGCAGCAGGCTCACCGAAACGCCGTGGCCATAGGCCATCGTCGCCTGCTCGACCGGCCGCCAGGTCCTCGCCTCGCGCAGCCGCCCGGCGGCCTCGCCCGGGAAGCCGAGCTGCGGCGGCGCGCCCAGGCCGAGGCGCCGGAACAGCGCGTGCATCTCCTCGCGCGGCAGCGCGAGCGCGATCTTGGCGGCGCCGACGTTGGAGGAGCGCTCGACCACCTGCGCCACGGTGAGCGCCGCCGCCGGGTGCGCGTCGTGGATGGTGTAGCTCGCGAGCGCGAGCTTGCCCGGCGCGGTCTGCACCAGCGTGCGCGGCGTCACCTTGCCGAGCTCGAGCGCGAGCGCGACGGTGAAGGGCTTCAGCGTCGAGCCCGGCTCGAACGTGTCGGTGAGCGCGCGGTTGCGCAGCTGCGCGCCGGTGAGCCGCGTGCGGTTGTTCGGGTTGTAGCTCGGCACGTTGGCGAGGGCGAGCACTTCGCCCGTGCGCACGTCGAGCGCGACGATCGCCCCCGCCCGCGCGCGGTGCGCCTCGACCGCCGCCTTGAGCGCGCCGAAGGCGAGGTTCTGGATCTTGGAGTCGATGGCGAGCGCGAGATCGCGCCCGTCGCGCGCGGCACGGATCGACTCGATGTCCTCGACGATCCGGCCGAGCCGGTCCTTGATCACGCGCCGGCTGCCCGGAGTGCCGGCGAGCAGCCGCTGGTGCGCGAGCTCGATGCCCTCCTGCCCGGCGTCGTCCACGCCGGTGAAGCCGATCACGTGCGCCATCGTTTCGCCGCCGGGGTAGTAGCGCCGGTACTCCTCGTGCTGGTAGAGCCCGGGGATGCCCAGCTCGGCGACGCGCTCGGCCGCCTCCGGCGGGATCTGGCGCCTGAGATAGACGAAGTCGCGCGAGGTGTCCGAAACGCGGCGCTCGAGCTCGCGCGCGTCCAGCCCGAGCAGCGCGCCGAGCGCGCGCAGCTGCGCCGGGGTCGCGCGCACGTCCCCGGGGATCGCCCAGACCGATTTCACCGGCGTCGAGACGGCGAGCGCCTCGCCGTGCCGGTCGACGATGCGGCCGCGCGTGGCGGGCACCTCGAGCAGGCGCGAGTAGCGCGCCTCGCCCTTTTCCTGCAGGAATCCGGTCTTCATCGCCTGCAGGTAGACCGCGCGCGCGGCGAGCGCGGCGAACGCGGCGAGCAGGACGCAGAGCGCAGCGCGCGCGCGCCACTGCGGCAGGCGGACCAGGGCGGGAACGCTGGCCGCCGTCACCGCGCCTCCGCGCCCGCGCCCCGTTCGACCAGGCGGACGCGGCGCGGATCCGGCGCGCGCATGCCGAGCGTGCCGCCGGCGATGCGCTCGACGCGCGAGTGCAGGCCCCAGGTGCTCGACTCGAGCTGGAGCTTGCCGTACTCGACCTCGAGCTCCCGGGCGCGCGCGTGCTCGCGCTCCAGGGCGGCGAAGAGCTTGCGGGACTGGTGCTGGGATGTGACGAGCCCGAGCGCGCAGACGACGAGAACCAGGAGGAGGAGAAGGTTCAGCTTCGCCACGCGTCGGGCTCGATTCGGTGATACAGCGATGGGTCCAGGGGTGCTGCGGTGCGTTCCGCGACGCGCAGGACTGCGCTGCGCGCGCGGGGGTTGGAGGCGATCTCGGCGGCGGCCGGGCGCTGCGCCCGGCCCACGATTCTGAGCGCGCCTTGTGGCATCTCGCGGGCGCGAATCGGCAAATCCCGTGGCAGCACGGGGCGCGCGCAGGCGGCGAGGAAGCGCTTCACGAGGCGGTCCTCGAGCGAGTGAAAGCTGATCAGCGCGAGCCGGCCGCCGGCGGCGAGACGCGCAAGCGCCTGGGGCAGCATCAGCGCGACCTCCTCAAGCTCCCGATTGACGAGAATCCGTACAGCCTGAAAGGTGCGCGTCGCCGGATCCTGGCCGGCCTCGCGCCGTGCCTGCCGTTTGCGGACCGCCGCAGCCACGACAGCGGCAAGCTGCTGGGTGCGGAGAAGCGGCTCTCGCTCGCGAGCAGCAGCAATCGCCTTTGCAACCTGTTTAGCAAACCGTTCTTCGCCATAGCCGCCGATCGCCTCCCGCAGTTCTTGTTCTGTCGCGGCGCCGAGCCAGTCGGCCGCGGTCGCGCCGCGCGTCGGGTCCATGCGCATGTCGAGCGGGCCGTCGGCGCGGAACGAGAAGCCGCGCGCCGGGTCCTCGAGCTGCGCCGAGGACAGGCCCAGGTCCGCGAGCACGCCGTGCACCTGCGCCGCGCCGTGCCGATCGAGCACCCGCGCGAGCTCGCTGAAGGGCGCGTGCTCGGCGGCAAAGCGCGGGTCGCGGATCGCGCGCGCGGCGGCGATCGCATCGGGGTCCCGGTCGAGGGCGATCAGGCGCCCGGCGGGTCCGAGCCGCCCGAGGATGGCGCGGCTGTGGCCGCCGCGCCCGAAAGTGGCATCCACGTACACGCCGTCGGGCCGGATCGAGAGCGCGGCGAGCGCCTCGGCGAGCAGCACGGGCCGGTGCACGCGCACGCTCATCGGCAGCGCTCCCGCTCACAGCGAGAAGTCCTCCATCCCCGGGGGCGGAGCGCCGTTGCCCGGGAGCGCGGCGGCGAGCTTCGCGTTCCAGACCCCCGCGTCCCAGAGCTCGAAGTAGTGGCCCTGCCCGACGAGCATCGCCTCGCGCTCGAGCCGGGCGTGCAGCCGCAGCCCGCCCGGCAGCAGCAGCCGCCCCGCGGCGTCGGGCGCGACATGCTCCTCGAAGCCGAGCAGCAGCCGCTTCCACCAGCTCGCCTGCGGGTGAAAGCTCGGGAATCTCTCGACCTGCGCGCGCACGCGCTCCCATGCCGGCTCCGGGTAGAGCAGCGCGCAGCCCTCGGGGTGCGCCGTGAGGACGAGCCCCGGGCCCGAGGCGGCGAGCGCCTCGCGATGGCGCGTGGGAATGGCGATGCGACCCTTCGCATCGAGAGTGATGACCGCAGCGCCGTGAAACGCCCCTCCACTCATCCCTCGTTTGCTCCTCTCCGGGGATCCGCGTCACCTGTTGTTAACCACTTTTTTCTACGTTTTCCCACTTTATGCGAAAAGAGCGTGACGGGTCAAGCAAATTCTTGGACTTTTCCTAAGCTTGACAAAGACTTAGCGTTTGTTCTGGAGGCCAAATCCAAGATTGAATTTAGTTAACAATAACAATGGCTTATGAATCTGAGTGAAGGTGGATTCTAAGGAATGCCTGATCCCAAGCCAATTGTGACCGCCCGCTAACAGATCATGGCCCTGGCGCGTTGACAGGCCGAGAGAGCGCCCCCTAGATTCAGGCGGTGATCGACAAGATCGTCGCCTCGGCCGAGGCTGCGCTCGCCGACATCCCGGACGGCGCCACCATCCTGCTCGGCGGCTTCGGCAACGCGGGCATGCCCTCGGAACTGATCGACGCCCTGATCGCCCAGGGCGCCAAGGACCTCACCATCGTCAACAACAACGCCGGCAATGCCGACGCCGGCCTCGCGGCGCTGCTCGCCGCAAAGCGCGTGCGCCGGATCCTGTGCTCGTTCCCGCGCCAGTCGGACTCCTGGCACTTCGACCGGCTCTACCGCGCGGGGGAGATCGAGCTGGAGCTGGTGCCGCAGGGCACGCTCGCCGAGCGCATCCGCGCCGGCGGCGCCGGGATCGGCGCTTTCTACACGCCGACCGCGTTCGGCACTCGCCTCGCCGAGGGCAAGGAGACGCGCCGCATCGGCGAGCGCGACTACGTGCTCGAATACCCGATCCGCGGCGACTACGCGCTCATCAAGGCCGACCGTGCCGACCGCTGGGGCAACCTCGTCTACCGCAAGACGGCGCGCAACTTCGGACCGATCATGGCCGCGGCCGCGGCGTGCACGGTGGCGCAGGTGCGCGAGATCGTGGAGCTCGGCGCGCTCGACCCGGAGGTGATCGTCACGCCGGGAATCTTCGTGCAGCGCGTGGTGCGGCTCGAGGCGATGAGGAAAGCGGCGTGAAGAAGCTCGACCGCCATCAGATCGCCGCGCGCGTGGCGCAGGACATCCCCAACGGCGCCTACGTCAACCTCGGCATCGGGCTGCCGACGCTCGTCGCCGGCCACATCCCGAAGGACCGCGAGATCATCTTTCACAGCGAGAACGGCATCCTCGGGCTCGGACCCAAGCCCGCTGCGGGCGCCGAGGACGAGGACCTGATCGACGCCGGCAAGAACCCGGCGACGGCGCTCCCCGGCGCTGCGTACTTCCACCACGCCGACTCGTTCGCCATGATCCGCGGCGGGCACATCGACATCTGCGTCCTGGGCGCCTTCCAGGTCTCGGTCGCGGGCGACATCGCCAACTGGCACACGGGCGAGGCGGACGCGATCCCGGCGGTCGGCGGCGCGATGGACCTCGCGGCGGGCGCGAAGCAAGTGTTCGTCACGATGGAACATCTCACCAAGCAGGGCGAGTCGAAGATCGTCGAGCGCTGCACCTACCCGCTGACGGGGCTGCGCTGCGTGACCCGGATCTACACCGACCTCGCGGTGCTCGACGTGCGCGCCGACGGGCTGCACGTCGCCGAGATCGTCGCCGACATCGGGTTCGAGGAGCTCAAGCGCCTCACCGGCGTGCCGCTCAAGGTCCGCGCCGCCGCCTAGCGGCCTAGTCCCTTCCCAGCACGAGCGCGATGCGGCGCCGGATGCGCTCGACGGCCTCCTTGTCGCCCGCCGCCTCGGCGCGCTTTTCCTGCACGCCGAGCCAGGCGAGCAGCGGCCGGCGCCAGCCCTGCGCGGAAGCGGTTTCGACCGCCGCGCTAATCTCCTGAGGCGTCAGCTTTCCCGCCCGCATGCGAACGCCCGCCGCGACCAGCCGGGCGAACGGCTCTTCGCTCGCCGCGCGCTCCGCCCTCCCCGCCAAGTACTCGGCGTAGGCGATCTCCTCCTTACCCGCGTCCGCGCGCCGCGCCTCGAATCCCGGGCACTCGTCGAACTCGAGGCTCGCCGCGCGTGCCGCGCAGCGGATGAGCTCGGCGCGCGCGACGAGGTCCGCGCGCCCGGTCGCGCGCAGCTCATCCACCGCACGCCTGAACTCGAGCTCGGCGAGGCGCGTTTCGCCGCGCAGGTAGGCCTGCTGGAAAGCGCGCAGCGAGGCCGAGGCGGCGAGCTTCCAATCGGGCGGCGGCGGGCCGCTCGCGCACCCGGCAAGCGCAGCTCCCAGAAGCAGGAGCGCGAAGCGCATCACGGCAGCTTCACCTCGGTGTCGCGCTCGAACGGCCACTTGCGGTTGATCTCGTCGATCAGGTGCGCGACCTTGCGGATGCTCGCCTCGACCTCGGCGCGCAGCGCGGCGAGATCGGTGGTCGCGGCCCTGACGTTGCCGCTCGCGGCCTGCGCGTTGGCGAGGATCGCGTCGACCGTCTTCAGCTTCTCGCGCACCTCGGCGAGCACCGCGTTCGCCTGCACCGCGGCGCGCTGCGCCTGGTCGGCGATGGCGCCCTCGCCGTAGAGGCGCCGGTCGGTCTTGGCGAGCACGCTGTCGAGCTTGAGCGCGATGCCGTCCACCGAGGCGAGCAGCTTGTTGGCGCGGTCGAGCGCGGCGAGCACTTTCTTCGCGTTCTCCTCGTCGCCGAGAAATGCGCCCAGCACGCCCTGCTTGCCGGCCATGCGCTCGCTGACGACGCGCGCGTTGCGCAGGCTCTCCTGCAGCGGCGAGCTGGACGCGGTCATGCGATCCACGTTCTCGAGCACGGCGCGCAGCGTCGCGATCATGCGCGGCACCTCGGCGTTGGTGTCGCCGCGCAGCAGCGGGCGCTCCGCGCGGTGCTCGAGCTGCGGGTCGCCCATGTTGCCGGTGTAGGCGCGCAGCTTGGCCTCGCCGATGAGCGGCAGCTCGAGCGTGAACACGCTCGTGGTGCGCAGCCAGTGCGCCTCGCGCTGCAGGATCCGCACGCCGATGCGCACCTTGCCGTCCTCGCGCAGCGTGATGCGCCGCACGTGCCCGATGGGGAAGCCGGCGAACGTGAGGTCCATGCCGACGCGCACGCCCTCGGCGTTGTCCGTGATGAGGACCAGGCGCTGCGTCGGCTCGAACACGCCGCGCGCGTACAGCACGTAGCCGACGAACGACACCACCACCAGGATCGTGAATGCGAGCAGCATCCCCACCCGGACCCCCGGGTTGCGGGGCACCGGGGTGACGCCGGGCTCGCGCTCGTATCCCTGCTCGCTCACGCGCGTCCTAGCCGATGTAGCTCGCCGCGAGCGAAGCCACTTCGATCAGGCCGAGGACGAAGAACAGGCGCACCATCCCGGCGAGCACCGCGACCGGCGCCGACTTCCTGCGGCGATCGGCCTCGAGGCCGGCGCTGATCGGGATCACCGCGACCGCGACCCCGAACAGCACGCACTTGAGGCCGAAGCCGGCCAGCGTCGGTGCATCGAACACCTTGCCGACGGCGAGGGTGAACTCGTCGAAGCCCCAGGGCGAGAAGCCGTAGATCGCCGGGTAGGCGAGCGCGATGAGCAGCGCGCAGCTGATCACGGTAAGCGAAAAGACCGAGAGCGCCGCACCGGCCACCCGCGGAACGAACTCGCGCCGCAGCGGGTCGCGGCCCTGGGCCTGCAGCGCCTCGATGTCGCCCGAGATCTGCATCAGCGCCACCTCGGTGGCGATGGCGCCGCCGGAGCGCAGCGCGACGAACAGCGCGGTGAGCAGCGGGATCAGCTCGAGCACCAGCACGCGCAGCACCAGCTCGAGCGTGTACTGCGCCAGGCCGTACTGGCGCGCCACCTCGAGCGTGATCTGCATGACGATGAAGCCGGCGAGCACCGCGAACAGCAGGAACGGCGCCAGGATCTGCCAGGCGGTGAAGTAGATCTGGCGCACCGCGGTGGCGCGCGTCGCCGCGCCGTAGCTGGAGGGCGACAGGGTCGCCGCGACGACGAACCCGGCGAAGCGCAGCATGCGCCCCCAGCTCTGCAGCCGTCTCACGAGCGCGCCGCCCAGTGGCATGCGCCGAGTTTACAATCTATACGAGCGATGGACAGGCAGCAGGACAGCGCGATTCTGCAGCAGCCGACCGCGGCCGGCGAGGCGACGCGCGTGCGCCATTTCCGCCAGATCCTGCTCTGGCCGCTGCAGCTGATGCCGATCCGCGAGGGCGAGCAGATCCAGGAGCACTGGGAGGTGCTGGGCTGCGAGGGCCCGGAAAGCCCCTGGCGCGAGCTCACCGACGAGTTCACCGGCGATCCGGCGCAGTTCCAGGAGCGCCACTACAGCGAGTTCGTGACCTTCCTGCCGTACGTGCAGCGCTTCCTCTACGGCGAGGGCAAGGGGCGCGGCACGCCGGCGAGCGAGTCGCCGATCCGCGTCTTCCGGCGCGGCGACGTCGCCAAAGTGCGCCTGACCTTTCCCGGCGACGAGGCCAATCCGGTCGCGTTCGACGTCGCGCACGTCGACCTGTATTTCTTCTACGACATCGACGTCGCGGTGCTCGTGGTCGAGATCCACGCCCGGGACCTGAGCCTCGTGCGCGCCCAGGACACCCTGTACCGCTTCGGCCGCAGCTACCCCACCTACTGGAACGACGACGGCTCCGGCGGCCACTGCGTGCAGCGCGTCGAGTGGCTCTCCGGCAGCGGCGAGGTGCTCGCGGCCTCCGATTACGAAAGGCGCGAGAAGTTTCTCGGCGCAGTGTGCAGCTACCGCGCGCCCGCTTTCGCCGCGCACTGGGAATTCCTGCTGCGGCCGCTGGTGCCGCACCATTCCGACGAGAAGGGGCCGATCCGCTTCCGCGTCGTCGAGTATCACCGCATGCCGCTCGCCGGCTACCTGGCGCTCGACGAGCCGCGCGCCATGACGCGCGGCGATTTCATGCGGCTCGCGTTCGTCACCGCCGCGGGCGAGTCGGCCACGCTGCCCTTCTCGGAGCGCCACGCGCAGGACTTCGAGTGGCGCTACTGCTACGACCGCTACTGGAACGAGCACGCCGCCCGATCGCCCGGGACGCGCTACATGTGCACCGGCCATTCGTTCATGATGGTGGGAAGCGCGGGCGATCCCTTCTTCACCGACCCGCAGAAGGGGCTGCTCGGGCAGTTCCGGCACCAGTACTTCCTGCTGTTCCTGATCCCGCACTTCCACAAGGCGGCGCTGCTGATGCTCTCGGACCGGCTGGTGGACGCGCTCAACCGCATGGACATCCGCGACGCGGAGAGCGTGAAGCGCTTCAAGCGCGCCATCCGCCAGCTGAAGGAGATCTTCCTGCGCTTCACGCACCGCTACTGGTTCCACGAGGTCTCCGAGCAGGCGCAGGCGAAGGAGCTGTTCCGCATGTGCCGGGAGTATCTCGACACCGAGCGCCTCTACGGCGAGGTGCGCGAGGAGATCCAGGACATGAGCGAGTACCTGGACAGCGACTCGATCCGGCGTCAGGCGAACACGGTGGTGCGGCTGACCGTCGTGACCACGTTCGGCCTGATCGGCACGGTCACCACCGGCTTCCTCGGCATGAACCTGATCGCGGAGCCCGACAACCCGCTCTCGGTGAAGGCCGCTTACTTCCTGATCGTGTTCGTGCCGGTCGCGTTCCTGACGCTCTACACCATCGTCAAGTCCAAGCGCCTCTCGGACTGGCTCGAGACGCTTTCCGACGAGCGGGTGTCGGGCCTGACGAAGCTGCGGGCGCTGGTCGACGTCTGGCGCGGCAGGCGCCGCTAGCAAGCCCGGAGATCCGATGCCGCATTTCCCCCGCCTGCTGCGCGACCTGCCGAAGTTCGACGGCCCGTTCGACGCCTTCAAGCTGGAGGCGAAGAACTGCGACGTGCTGTTCGCCTCGTACCCTGCGGGGACGGCGATCCCGCCGCATCAGCACGAGACCGAGAACGTCGGCGTCATCACGCAGGGCGAGCTGATTCTCACGGTCGACGGCAAGGAAGCGCGCTACGGGCCCGGCTCCTGGTACCACGTCCCGGCGCGCGCGCGGCACTCGGCGCGGTTCGAGAAAGAGACCTCGGAGATCGAGTTCTGGTTCCATCCCGCCTCGGCGTGATTCCGGCACAGGAAGCGCTCGCACGGCTCGTCGAGGGCAACCGCCGCTTCGTCGCCGGCGTGCGCAGCATCGATGCGCTGCTCGGCGCGACGCGGCGCGCGGAGTTCGTCTCCGGTCAGGCGCCGTTTGCCGTGATCCTCGGCTGCTCCGACTCGCGCGTTCCGGTGGAGATCGTGTTCGACCAGGGCCTGGGCGACCTGTTCGTGATCCGCGTCGCCGGCAACATCGTCGCCCCTTCGCAGATCGGCAGCGTCGAGTTCGCCGCCGGGCGTTTCGGCACGCGGCTGGTCGTCGTGCTGGGCCATACCGCCTGCGGCGCGGTGCTCGCGACCCTCGAGCAGCTGCAGCGCCCGGGCGAGCGCCAGTCACGCAACCTGCGCTCGATCGTGGATCGCGTGCGGCCCGCGGTCGCAGGCCTGCTCGCGGCCGATCCCGGCCGCGATCCCGGGGCGCTGGCGCGCCAGGCGGTGCGCGCCAACGTGCGCGCCTCCGCCAGCCAGCTGCGCCACGGCTCCGAGCTGCTCGAGCGCCTGATCCAGCAGGATGGCCTGTGCGTCGTCGGCGCGGAGTACTCGCTCGAGACCGGGGTGGTCGAATTCTTCGACGGCGTGCCTGATTCCGGCTAGGGAACGTCTGAAGTAACGGTGACGCGAGCGCTCGATGACGCGAATTTCAACTCACAGACACCCACGGATCGGGGATCGAGTGATTTTGGGTCCCGATTTCGCTCGATTTCTAGCCTGT
>Ga0187892_10002104_pt1 | contig 41706 bp, 38 predicted proteins | sample MA1701073metaG_FD_139345 | JGI IMG/M metagenome (GOLD analysis project Ga0187892, IMG submission 139345) | Bio-ooze microbial communities from a basaltic lava cave in the Kipuka Kanohina Cave System on the Island of Hawaii, USA - MA170107-3 metaG ... | reverse complement strand
TATGCGCTATGATTCCGTTGAAAGAGTAGCGCGCGCAGCGCGGCCAAGATCTGTTGAGGTGCGCCAGTCCGGTCCAAAGCCAGGGAGGTGGGCATCGAGGTCTACACCATCCCGATGCTCACCAATCGGCGCCCGGCAACCGAACGATCGTCGGCACGTTCTTATGTTTTCAGATAGTCGATTGGCGGCGGCGCCGGGTGACGCCGGCAGCCTTAAATGCGGCCGGATCATGGCGGGCGGAGAGGTATCGAATCATGACTAGATATGAAACAGTCCAGTTGCTGGCTAGGAAGCTCGTTCCACTGGGTCTGGTTCTTGCGTCGACAGCGGTTGCGCTGCCACTTGGCGAACTGCTCGCAAGAACCATGGTGAATCCAGGAGATTTTCTAATTGCGACGCTGATCGATGACCCCGTACTGGGCCATCGAATCAAGCCGCATACTACCGGGCACGACGCACTCGGGTTTCGCAATCCGGTGGTGCCTGCGCACGCCAACGTGGTTGCCATCGGGGATTCGATGACCTACGGATTCGGCGTGGCACGCGAAGGGAGCTGGCCTTACCAGCTCGGGATTCTTCTCGGTGAACCCGTCTACAACATGGCGCTCGGCGGCTATGGACCCTTGCAGTATCTTCATCTGGCGCAACGCGAGGCAATGAAGTTGGGGCCGCGGACGCTGCTTGTAGGCTTTTACGTTGGTAATGACTTAATCGACGCCTATGGTGCTGCCTACCAGAATCCGTACTGGTATCGTTGGCGTAAAGCGGGGATGGTGGATGCCGGAGCGTCGGACTACCTGCGATCCCTGGAAGCCGAGCCGAGAAGGCGCTTCGGCCCGTTGCGGGACTGGCTCTCAAGGCACAGCGTCCTATACTCCTTGTTGCGTGCCACCGTACTTGCCCGCTTTGCCCCCTGGGAGCAGGAACGCACCGCAGATGAAATGACGCCGGACCGTCGGATGGTATGGATCGATCCGGCCGAACGCTCTGTTCGCACGAGCTTCAGTCCTCGACTGCAACTCGCGGCGCTTGATCCACAACTGCCAAGTGTTCAGGAAGGATTGCGAATCACGAAACTGGCGTTCTCCGCCATGAGAAACAGCGCAGAGGACCAGGGTGTACAGGTCCTCGTGGTCCTGATACCCACGAAGGAGTGTGCATACTTCAGTTACGTCAAGGAATCCGGCGGTCCTATGCCGGCCTCGTTTGCCAGGCTGTGCGAGGCCGAAGCGCGGCTGAAGAAAGACTTGGTGCAGTTTCTCGCGACGGAGAAGATCGCGCATGTCGATGTAACTGGAGCGATGGAAGCGAGCATCCGGCGACATATTCAGGTCTATCCGAAAGAGGCCGATGGTCATCCGCGGACGAGTGGTCATGGGGTGATCGCGCGCGCGATCTACGATACCCTGCGTGACCGGCTGCCCGGATCGCACGGCGGAAGCACGACTGAGCAACGTTGATAGGGGCGAAGCGCTGGAACGATATCTGGAAGTTGCTCACGCGCCGACGGTGAAACTTCTCTTGGAAGACGGTACCGCAATGGCGGGCCATGGATTCGGCGCCCCGCATCCCGTTCGCGGCGAGGTTGTGTTCAATAGCGCCATGACCGGATACGTCGAGGCCCTCACCGATCCTTCGTACTGCGGCCAGATTCTCGTATTCACCTATCCATTGATCGGCAATTACGGGGTGCCGCCGCCGCGGCCCCGCGGCAGCCTGGAGAGGCCGTACGAATCGGGGCGCATTCAAGTGCAGGGTGTCGTGGTCCAGAATTACGTGGAGGCGTACAGCCACCACGCGGCGAGCCGCTCGCTGCACGATTGGCTTTTCGCCGAGGGCGTTCCGGGCCTGACTGGCGTGGATACTCGAGCGCTCACGCGACGGCTGCGTGAGCATGGCACCATGGACGGTTGGCTCTACCCGGCGGCGATGAGCGAGGGGGACGCGCGCGAGCACGCGGGCGCAGTGGACATGCGTGACGAGGTCTTCCGTATCGTCGCGCCAAGCGAACCGGTCCGCTACGGCGATGGGAAACGGACGGTGCTGCTGGTCGACGCGGGCGCCAAGGACAACATCGTCCGCTCGCTCCTGGAACGCGGCGCCTCGGTATTGCGCGCACCGTGGCACGCCGACCTGGCGGTGCTGAGCGGGCGTGCCGATGCGATTCTGATCGGCAACGGTCCCGGCGATCCGAAAGACCTGCAGCCGCTCATCAGTCAAGTTCGCGCGCTGCTGGACAGCTACCGCAAACCGATCTTCGGTGTGTGCCTCGGCAACCAGATCCTGGCGCTCGCGGCCGGGGCGGACACCTACAAGCTCCCCTATGGGCACCGCGGCGTGAATCAGCCGGTCCAGGACTTGCTGACGCGCCGCTGCTACGTGACCAGCCAGAACCACGGCTACGCGGTCAGGGACGAGGCATTGCCCGAAGGCTGGGAGCCCTGGTTCGTCAACATCAATGACGGCACGAATGAAGGCATCCGATCTCGCCAGCGTCCTTACTTCAGCATCCAGTTCCATCCCGAGGCGCGGCCTGGACCGCAGGATACCGCTTATCTGTTCGATGATTTCCTGCGCATGATCGAAGTCACGGCGCGCGGCTGAGTGCGATGAATGTCGGATCCTGGAAGGAGTTGGCGGTCCTGGCGTTAGGAATCGCGGTCGGCGGCCTCCTGGCCGAGGTCGGCGCGCGCATCTATTTCGCGCTGGACATCGGACCCCGCGTGCTTCTTTACGGCACCGACTGGTACCGCAATGTCGATCCGGGCGAGCTCGACAAGAGACCCGGGCTCAGCGAAAAGGAAAAGCAGTCGGCTGCGGCCGAATGGGCCCGTCAGGACTCCGTCGAGGTACACCAGAAAAGTTTCGGGACTTATACCAAGTTCTTCCCGAGGGAAAAGAAAACCACCAAAGACGTCGACAGTGGCGAGCGGATCCCTGTCGAAATCAATAGCCGCGGGTTTCGCGGCGGGGAATTCACGACCGCCAAGGCTCCGGGAGTCGTTCGGGTATTGACCCTGGGCGCCTCCTCGACCTTCGGTTACTACAACAGGGACGATGAAACCTATCCGGTCCGGCTCGAGGAACGGCTGAACGAGCTCTGCGGGGGTGAGCCGCGATTCGAAGTGATCAATTTCGCCATTCCTCACGCGGGCTCGGCCAACATCGCCGCCATGTTCCTTGCCGAGGGCATCGCGCTCGGCCCGGACGTCGTGACGTTCTACGAGGGACGCAACGACAGCACTCTGTTGCGCACGCACTCGGGGGTTCTCGGAAAAATTCACTCGGTGCTGGTCCATCGGATCCTGCTGGTCGCCTTCATCGATCAGGTCGTGGTCGGCGAGCGAGCATCGGTCACCGATCATTCGCTCAAGCTTGGACCGCTCTCCGAGCGGGTCGGCCGCGGCTTCCTGGAAAACCTGACGGCCATTCTCGACGCCAGCCGGTCTGCCGGCATTCAGCTTGTCGTGGCCAATCAGCAGGCGACCTCCAAATCGCCGCTGCCCGGCGCGCAGCATGAACGCTTGGCTTTGCGCGGCGTAACATTCGACCAGGAAGCGGATGAGATCCAGCGGCGCGTGCAGCGCAGCGAAAATGTCACGATTTTCGAGTTTTCGCTGCTGGTGCACCGACGCCTGATGCAGGACCTGAAGCAGTGGGCGTCGGCGCGAAATGTGCCGTTCGTCGACGTGATCGATGCGCTGGATCGGGACCGGCACCACCTGATTTCCTGGGTGCATCTGCACGCGGAGGCGAACCGCGTGGTCGCCGCCAGGCTCGCGGAGCCCATCTTGCGGCAATTCTGTCCCTCAAACCCCGGCGTACGGCGCTGAGCATGTTCGGCGTCTATCTCCCGAAGAAGCCGCGGCGGGTGATCGTGCTCGGCTCGGGCGCGCTGCAGATCGGGCAGGCCGGCGAGTTCGACTACTCCGGGACCCAGGCGATCAAGGCGTTGCGCGAGGAGGGAATCGCCACGGTGCTGGTCAATCCGAACGTGGCGACTATACAGACGAGCCGCGAGCTCGCCGACCGCATCTACCTGGTCGCGTTGACGCCCGAGTGCGTCGAGCAGGTCATCGTCAAGGAGGGCGTGGACGCGATCGCGCTCTCGTTCGGCGGACAGACCGCGTTGAATTGCGGTCTGGCGTTGCACGACGCCGGTGTGCTTGCCAGACACGGCGTTCAGGTGCTGGGCACCCCGGTCGAAACGATACGGGACACCGAGGACCGGCGCCTTTTCGTCGAGCGCCTCAACGAGATCGGCGTGCGGACCGCGCGAAGCCGCGCCTGCGGCTCGCCCGAAGAGGCGCGCAGCGCGATCCAGGAAGTAGGGCTGCCGGTCATGCTGCGCGGCGGTTACGCGCTGGGCGGGAAAGGCAGCGGCATCGTGCGGAGCCAGGTCGAGGTCGACCCGGCATTGCGGCGCGCCTTCGCCGCAGGTGCCACGCAGGTGCTGGTCGAGGAATGCCTCGAAGGCTGGAAGGAGATCGAGTACGAGGTGGTACGCGACGCGCGCGACAACTGCGTGACGGTGTGCAACATGGAGAACTTCGACCCCATGGGCATCCATACCGGAGATTCGATCGTCGTCGCGCCGTCCCAGACGCTGAACGACGCCGAGTATCAGCTCCTGCGCACAGTGTCGATCCGGACCATCCGCCATCTCGGCATCGTCGGCGAATGCAACATCCAGTTCGCGCTCGATCCCCGGGGCATGGACTACCGCGTCATCGAGGTCAACGCGCGGCTGTCGCGTTCGAGCGCCCTTGCCAGCAAGGCGACCGGCTATCCGCTCGCCTACGTCGCCGCCAAGCTGGCGCTCGGTTACGCGCTGCCCGAGATCCCCAACAGGATCACGCGCCGCACGACGGCATTTTTCGAGCCCGCGCTGGACTACCTGGCGTGCAAGTTCCCGCGCTGGGATCTGGGGAAGTTCTGGGGCGCGTCGACGCGAATCGGCAGCGAGATGAAAAGCGTGGGCGAAGTGATGGCGATCGGCCGCACTTTTGCCGAAGTCATCCAGAAATCGGTGCGCATGCTCGACATCGGCGTGCGGGGCCTTGATCCGGGTGCGTTCAACTTCGAGGACGTGCGCGAGCAGCTGCGCGTCGCTACGCCGCTGCGGATTTTCGCCATTGCGCAGGCGATTCGCGACGGCATCGACGTGGACGAGATTCACGAGCTGACGCGGATCGACCGGTGGTTCCTGCATGCGATCGAACCGATCGTCGAACTGCATGCTCGACTGGCGCGCTCGGCGTTGCCGCTCCCGGCGGAGGTCCTGCGCGATGCCAAGCGGCTCGGTTTTTCCGACCAGGCCGTGGCGAAACTCACCGGCGCGGCGGCCGAAGCCGTTCGAGCGGCGCGCAAGGCGCACGGCATCTGCGCCGGCTACCCGCAGATCGACACGATGGCGGGAGAATTTCCCGCGGACACCAATTACCTGTACGCGACGTACCACGCCGAGGCCTGCGATGCCCCTCCATCGCGGCACAAGAAGGTCCTGATACTCGGGTCCGGTACTTACCGCATCGGCTCGAGCGTCGAGTTCGACTGGTGCGCGGTCAACGCCGCGCAGGCGGCCGCAGCGCTCGGCTACGAGACCCTCATGCTCAACTACAATCCCGAGACGGTCAGCACCGACTACGACATCTGCGATCGGCTCTATTTCGACGAGATCAGCCTGGAGTCGGTGCTCGATCTGTATGAGCACGAGCGCCCGGACGGCGTCGTGGTGAGCATGGGCGGGCAGATCCCCAACAATCTCGCACTGCGCCTGGCGAATGCCGGGGTGAAGGTCCTCGGCACCAGCGCGGAATCCATCGACGCCGCGGAGGACCGTGCGAAGTTCAGTTCGCTGCTCGACCGGCTCGGCATCGATCAACCGCAGTGGTCGCACGCGACCGACGCCGCCGAGGCCGAACCGATCGTGCAGCGACTCGGCGGTTATCCGGTTCTGGTGCGCCCCAGCTATGTTCTGAGCGGCGCGGCAATGGCGGTCGCACATGAAGCCAACGAGTTGCATCGCATTCTTGCGCGGGCCGCCGAGATCTCGCCTGAGCACCCGGTTGTCGTTTCCAAGTTCGAGGCGCACGCCCGCGAGGTGGAAATCGACGCCGTCGCCGACAGGGGCGAGTTGATACTGTGGGCGATCTCCGAGCATGTCGAAGACGCGGGCGTGCACAGCGGAGACGCCACGCTCGTGCTGCCCGCCCAGACGCTCTATATCGCGACCATCCGCCGCGTCAGGCAAATCGCGACGATGCTCGCACGGACGCTCGCCATCACGGGACCGTTCAACGTGCAGTTCCTCGCCCGGCACAATGCGGTGAAGGTGATCGAATGCAACCTGCGCGCCTCGCGCAGCTTGCCCTTCGTCTCCAAGGTGACAGGGGAGAACTATGCCGCCGAAGCGATGCGCCGCATGCTCGGGGTGTCGCGCGAAATCGTGAACCGGAGCCTGGAGCTCGACTATGTCGGGGTCAAGGCGCCGATGTTCTCGTTTTCGCGGCTCACCGGGGCCGACCCGATGCTGGGCGTGGAGATGCTCTCCACCGGCGAGGTCGGCTGTCTCGGGCGTGATCTGCATGAAGCGTTGCAGCATGGACTTCTGGCGGCGGGCGTGAGCTTTCCGCGAAAGGGAGTGCTACTTTCGCTCGGTCCCGTGGCCGACAAGTACTGGTTCGCCGACGAGGCGCGAATTCTCGCTCAGGAGCTCAATCTGCCCATCTACGCCACGCGCGGCACGGCGGAAATGCTCGCGGAGGTCGGTATCGCGTGCGCGGTGGTCGAGAAAGGCGCGGGATCTGGCGTGAGCGGGCTCGATGTCATCGATCAGGGCCTGGTCGATTTCGTCATCAACGTGGCGCGCGATTACGATCAGTTCGGCCGGCCGGACGGCTACCTGATACGCCGTCACGCGGTGGATTGCGGGGTGCCGCTGATCACCGACCTGCAGCTCGCCCGGGCGATCGTAGAGGCGCTTCGCTGGCGCAAGGGTATCCCGCTGGAAGTTCTTGCCTGGAATGACTACGTGGGCCGGAATCCTCCGCCGCAGTAGCAGTTGCGCCCGGTCAAGCGTCCCGGCGGCGTCAAAATTTGTAATTCACAGGCCGCGCAGCCGGGAAGCATCGGGCCGCCGGCGGTGACACGCGATAATCGGAGCGATCGGAAATCATTCATAATGTCGATGCATTGCGCAATCATTGACGTGGGCCCGGGGGGCTCACACTGGAAAGCAAGACCCACCCTGCCATGTCGCACGAAGATCTGACCCGCGAACAGCGTGTAGAAGGCTCATCCGACCGCGCGTTCGGTGCGGTCTTTGCCGTCCTGTTTCTGGTGATTGCCGGCTGGCCGCTGCTCGATTCGGGAACTCCCCGATGGTGGGCGGTGGCGGTCGCCGCGCTGATCGGGCTGATCGCGCTGCTCAGGCCAACACTCCTTGCGGGGCTCAACCGGCAGTGGATCAAGCTCGGTGTTCTGCTCGGGCGGGTGGTCAGCCCGGTCGCGCTGGGTTTGCTGTTCTATGGCGTTTTCGCCCCCCTCGGGGCGCTGATGCGGCTCGCGGGGAAGGACCCGCTGCATCTGAAGCGCGATCCTGGCGCCGCGTCCTACTGGAGGCCGCGCGTGCCGCCCGGACCCCCCCCTGATTCGATGACCAACCAGTTCTAGGATAAGTCGATGGCGATGATCAAGGAGTTGTGGGCGTTCATGCGCGTGCGCAAGAAGTACTGGCTGTGGCCGATCTTCGTGATGATGGCGCTGCTCGGGGTGCTGATCGTGCTGGCGCAAGGCTCGGCAGTGGCGCCGTTCATCTATACCCTGTTCTGAGAGCCTAGGACGTGCGCATTCTCGGCGTCTCTGCGTTCTACCACGATAGTGCCGCAGCGCTGATCGAAAACGGCCGCGTCGTCGCGGCCGCGCAGGAAGAGCGGTTTTCGCGCAAGAAGCACGACCCGCGGTTTCCGGTACACGCGGTTCGCTACTGCCTCGCCGAGTGCGGCGCTGGACTGGGAGACCTGGATCGAGTCGTTTTCTACGACAAGCCGTTCCTGAAATTCGAGCGGCTGATCGAAACGTACCTCGCGTTCGCGCCGCGCGGATTCAAGTCGTTCCGAATGGCGATTCCCCTGTGGCTGCGGGAAAAGCTCTTCCTGAAGGACCTGCTCGTGAAGGAGCTGGAGCGGCTCGACGGGGGAGATCGCTGGAACCGGGAACTGCTTTTCAGCGAGCACCATCTGAGCCATGCGGCAAGCGCATTCTTCCCCTCGCCGTTCGACGAGGCCGTCATCCTGACGATGGACGGCGTCGGCGAGTGGGCGACGACCTCTGCCGCGGTTGGCACGGGCCGCGGGATCGAGGTCCGCAAGGAAATTCATTTCCCGCATTCTCTCGGGCTGCTGTACTCCGCCTTCACCTACTACACCGGGTTCAAGGTCAATTCCGGAGAGTACAAGGTCATGGGGCTTGCGCCTTATGGCGAGCCGAAGTATGCGGACAGGATTTTCGGGAACCTGATGGACGTGAAGGCCGACGGCTCGTTCAAGCTGGACCTGTCGTACTTCGATTACTGCACGGGCCTGACTATGACCAACGGGAAGTTCGACGCGCTTTTCGGCGGCCCGGCGCGAAAGCCCGATGAGCTCCTGGTGCAGCGTCACATGGACCTTGCCGCCTCGATCCAGGCGGTGACGGACGAGGTGGTGCTGCGGCTGACGCGCTCGCTTTCCGGGGAGACCGGAATCGGGAACCTGTGTCTCGCTGGCGGAGTGGCGCTCAACTGCGTGGCCAACGGCAAAGTCCTGCGCGACGGCCGCTTCAAGCAGGTTTACATCCAGCCGGCAGCCGGGGATGCGGGCGGGGCGCTCGGCGCGGCGCTGGTCGGCTACCACATGCAGCTCGGCCAGGCGCGGCAGGCGAACGGCGACGCGATGCGCGGCGCCTACCTCGGGCCCGCGTTCGCGCAGGCGGAAATCGCGGCGCGCCTGAAGAGCTGCGGCGCGCGATTCGAGTCGTTGGGTGATGAGGCGCTAATCGCGAGTTCGGCCGAGGATCTGGCGCAGGGCAGGGCGCTTGGCTGGTTCCAGGGACGGATGGAGTTCGGTCCCCGGGCGCTCGGCAACCGCTCGATCCTCGGGGATCCGCGCTCGCCAACCATGCAAAAGACCCTCAATCTCAAGGTCAAGTACCGCGAGTCGTTCCGGCCGTTTGCGCCCTCGGTCCTGCGCGAGCGCGTGAGCGACTGGTTCGAGCTCGACGGCGACAGCCCCTATATGCTGCTGGTGGCCGACGTGGTGAAGTCCCGGCGGCGGGAAATGACCGCGGAGGAACGCCGGCTCTTCGGGATCGACAAGCTCAACGTGCTGCGCTCCGACATTCCCGCGGTGACGCACCTCGATTACTCGGCCCGCATCCAGACCGTGCACAAGGACACGAACCCGCGCTATCACGCGCTGCTCTCCGCGTTCGAGCAAAAGACCGGTTGCCCGGTCCTGGTGAACACCAGCTTCAACGTGCGCGGTGAGCCCATCGTGTGCACGCCCGAAGACGCGTTTCGCTGCTTCATGGGCACGGAGCTGGATGCGCTGGCAGTCGGCAACTGCTACCTGCGAAAGCCCGACCAGGACCCCGCTCTGAAGCAGAACTACGAGTCGGCTTTCGAGCTTGACTGACTGACCTGATCGCGTGCTCGACCGGGCAAGGAGAATTCTCACAAACCTGGCGCTGACGGCCGCGACGCTTGCCGTCACTTTCGCACTCGGAGAAATCGTGGTCCGGCTCCTGTACAAGCAGGAAACCGCGTTGTTCCCCCGCTATCACACCGACTACCGCTATGGTCGCTACACAATACGGGGCATCCGGCCGAATACCGAATACTGGATGACCAGTATCGACGGCTCATGGAAAACAACCACCAACAGCAAAGGGTTTCGTAACGCGCAGGAATTCACCAACCCGAAGCCTGCGGGATTGTTCCGTGTGCTGAGCATCGGCGATTCGCACACGCAAGGGCACGAGGTGCGCCAGGACTTCACGTTTTCTGCCGTGCTGGAGCGTTCTCTAAATCGCCATGGGAAACGCGCGGAAGTCATCAATGCCGGCGTGTCTGGCTTCAGCACCGCGGAGGCCTTGGTGTTCCTGGAGAACGAGGGTATCCGCTACAGCCCGGATGTGGTCGTGCTCGGGTTTTTCGCCAACGACTTCGAGGATAACCTCAAGACCGAGCTCTTCGGTCTCGACCAGCAGAACCGGTTGACCGAAGAGAAATACGAACATCTTCCGGGCGTAAGTATTCAGAATGCGATCTACAGCATCGCGATCGTTCGGTGGCTGAGTGAGAACTCGTATTTCTACTCGCTCCTGTTCAACAACGTCTGGCACTACTTCAAGTCAAGGCCTGGACATCCTGCCGCCGAAGCGACCAGCATCAAGAGGCGCTTGCCGTCCGCAATATCGGAGGAAATCGAGTACGCTATTCCTACCGTCGCGACTTTTTCTGAATACCAGATCGCGCTCGCGGCGGCGCTCATCGAGCGGATGCAGCGATTCTGCGCGGACCGGGGGATACGGTTTGTCGTTGTCGATATCCCGACGCCAGTCATCCCGACGCCAGTCGGACCCGACCGTTTTGAGTCCTCCGTGCCACCGGCACTGCTAAAGAGACTGGCGGCGGCGCGCGTTGAATTGATTGGCAGTCGGCCCCTGCTCGAGAGTTACGAAGGGATATCCGAGCTGCACCTTCCTCACGGCGCTCGTCACATTTCCGAATTTACCCATACCCTGATCGGAATCGAGATTGGCCGCCGATTGCTTGCGCCCGGAGGCCCCGGTGCGGATAAATGATTCTGGGTTCGTGCGCGTGAATCGCACCGGCCTGCTTCTTGCGGCGTTGATGTTTGCGGCGAGCGTCGGCGCAATTGTGGCCCGTCCGACGGCGAGGATCTCCGGCGAGCGGCAGGCAATCTCGCTCGAAACGACGATTCCCCGGCAATTTGGCGAGTGGCGCGAGGAGCCGCAGCTTTACGTCCAGGTGGTCAACCCCCAGACGCAAGAATTGCTGGACAAGCTCTACAGCGAGATCCTGGCTCGCACGTATGTGAATGCCGGCGGCTACCGGATCATGCTCTCGCTTGCGTATGGCAGTGACCAGCGCGGCACGTTGCAGGCTCACAAACCGGAGGTGTGCTACCCGGCTCAAGGTTTCGTCGTCAAGAAAAGCGAGCCCGGGCTGCTCGCGACGCCGTATGGCGACATTCCGGTGCGACGGCTGTTTGCCACCATGGGAGCGCGCCAAGAGCCGCTGACTTACTGGTTCACCGTCGGCGACAGGGCGGTGCAAGGAAATACGCACAAGCGGATCGTGGAGCTGAGCTTCGGTCTGACCGGCCGTATCCCGGACGGGATGATCTTCCGGGTCTCTTCCATCGACCCGGATCAAGCCCGCGCGTACGAATTGCAGGAGCGATTCGTCAACCAGCTGCTTCGGGCCGTGTCCCCCGCCGAGCGCAAACGGTTGAGCGGGCTCGGCGATTCGTGATCACCGAGATTCGGGCACTGGTCCCGGTCACGTATTTCGCCGCCGCAGTACTGCGGTGAGTTCCACTCCCAAGGCTGGCCCGCGCAGAAGGCAGGTTGTCGCGGCGGTCGCGTTTCTCGTCGTGTCGTTGGCGCTCGGGCTAGAGGGTTTCTCCCTCGCCGCGGTGCATCTCGCGCCGGGCTGGCTCGGGCAGGAGATCCGCCGGACCCCCGAGATCTTCCAAGCGCAATCCAAGGCGCTTGAGAGTATGTTCCATCCGCGCCCCGAGGCCTTGGGGCAATTCGACGCCACGCTCGGTTGGCGACCCAAGCCGGGGACCTGGACCGACCTCGACCGGATTAACTCGCAGGGCCTGAGGAGCTCGCATGACTACTCGCGCCTCCCTTTGGGGGCGAAGCGGATCGCAGTCTTTGGGGATTCATTCGTGTACGGTTCGGAAGTGAGCGGCGAGGAAACCTGGCCGCGCGTGATCGAGCGCAATTTCACCGGGCTCGAAGTTCTTAACTACGGCGTGCCTGGCTACGGCCCCGACCAAGCCTATCTGCGCTTCGTCACCGAGGGGTCGAGCCTCTCGCCCACCGTCGTGGTGCTGGGCATCGCTACTCCCAGCATGGAACGTCTCCTCTCGGTGGTCGGAACCTTTCGCGCGCGGTTGGTCGTGACGAAGCCCCGATACGTGCTGGGCGACGGTGGCAGGCTGATCCTTGTACCCAACCCGATCCGGAACGCGTCCGAGGCGGAGAGAATTCGCGAGCATCCGCGCGAGATTCTGGCTTTCGGCGCGCTCGACTACTGGTACGAGCCGCTCATCTACGAGAATCCCTTCTACGACTATTCTGCGACGGTGCGCCTGCTGAGCACGCTTTGGGGGAGATTTAACAAGCGCTACCTCGATCCGGAGCGGCCCCTCGCTGGCCCCCCGGGGCGCGGCGTTTTCAACGAGAATTCCACGGCTTTCCGCATCCTGACGCGGATCATCGAGGATTTTGTCGAGCGCGCGCGCGAGCGCACAACGGAGACTGCCGTGTCTCGATCGCTCCTTATCGCAATCGCTCATAGATTTCGAGGCCTCTTTCAGATCCGATGAAACCGATCGGTCGGTAATTCGCGGCGAGGAAATCGCGCAACACCTGCGCGCCATGGCTCTCGCCGTCCAACCAGCTTTTGCCAAACGACGTGCTGATCAGGCACCAGCGCGGCCTCGCGCGCTTCAGATCGCTCTCGAAGAGGTCGATCCAGCGAGCCGCCATCGGCAGCGGAGGGCGTGCGTTGACGAGCACAGGAGCATAGAAGAAACGTGTCGGTTGCGCGCGCCGCGAGAGAAAGTTCATGGAGCTCGCGGTGCCCAGGACGAGCACCGTTTCCCCGGCAGGGACGGTGCGCTCGATCTGTTTTGCGAGTGTGACGGCCTGGGCCACGGTCAACCCATCGCCCTCCTGGAACCCCGCCAGATGCACGGCATAGTCGGCTTGCAGGAGGGCGGCGGGCAAGCGGGAGTAGTTGGCCTGGAGTTTCTTCACGCCTCCCCCGACTACGATCAACATTAATACCACGCTGAGCGCGGTAGTCCACGACCACAGCCCCCGCGCCCGCGCCGCATCCAGGCACAGGCCGAGCGCAGCCGCAACTAGGCCGATGATCGGGATGAAGCAGACGGCGAGATGGTACCCAAACCCTTTATGCTGCACTAGGAACGACAGCACACCGCTCAACCAGAGAATGAGTAGCGCCGTCGCGGCGACCTGCCGCGAGCTGCGCCAGAGAAGCCAGCCGGCGCCCACGAGCGCGAGGGTGCTCAGGTAATGCCACGACACGGCATGCACGCTGAGCCAACTCCGAGTGAGCTCCTTGACTGTCGCAGCCTCGAGGAACTGCGTCCAGACGTTGTAGGTGTAGACAGCTTCGGTCACCTCGCGAAGCGTTGCGCCCTGCGCGAGGAGCGCCAGCAGCGCGAGGAAGAGGCCCCCGATGGCAGCCACCGCGGCGACGGCCGTGTGCAGGACGACGCGGCGGGGCGGCAGTCCGATGCACAAAGCTTGCACCATGAGCAGGGGTCCGAGCACGCCGACGGTGGGCTTGCTGAGCATCGCGGCCGCGAGAAAGATGCCCATGCCGATCTGCCAGCGCCAAACTTGCGTCTCGTAGGCGCGGATGTGAAACCACAGCGCCACCAGCAGCAGCTGACCCGCAGTCATGTCGGGCTGGCCCGAAAACCACTGTCCAAGGCTCGTGTAGAACAAGGGGTACAGCGCGAGCGACAGCACAGCGGCCGTGCTGCTCGCCGTGCGCTTCAGAATATCCTGCAGGAAGAACGCGCTCAGCGCGACCGCAATGAAATCCAGTGCCCGCCAGGACCAGAGCTGGTTTCCAAAGAGCGCCGTCGAGAGCGCGTGCATCCACATGACTCCCGGCCAGTTCATGTCGATGAAGTCACGGTAGGGCACGTCGCCTTCGAGCATCCGCCAGCCCATGTAGTCCAGTTCGAACTGATCGGGGCTTGGCGGTAGCGTCAGGTAGAGCGCGCCAGAGACGATCCACGACAGGGCTGCGAGCGCCAGCCACCACCGTGCGATTCGCTCTTCGGTTGAGGGCGCGAGGGTCATCGACCGTCGTGGATTCGCCGCGTCGCTCACGGCTTCCGCGACGCCTGTTTGATCGGCGGACTTTCGCTCGTACTGCTTCTCACCGTCGAGGTCGCCTACCGGGGTGGCTGTTCCCGGCGCCCGGATCAGGCCCGAGCGTACTCGCAGGGATTCTCACGACCTCACCGGAACCTGCCGCAGTTCCGATATCTGCCGACGTCCGCCCGGCAACAACAGGAAAATCCCGCCGGACATTCCGATCAGGCCGAAGAGCAGCTTGTAGGTGATGCTGACCGCCACGCCTATCGTGCCGTCGGCACCGACCAGCTCGAACAAGTACTGATACACCGCTTCCCCCACGCCCCATCCGCCGGGGGTGATCGGCAACGCGCTGGCAATGTTGCCGACCGAGCTGATCGCGAAGTACTGCATGAGCGAGGCCGTGGTGTCGCCGAATGCCCTGCCGAGCACGAAGACGCTCATCGCGACACAAGCATGTACGCAGACCGACAACAGCCCAGCCAGCAGCAGCTCGAACGGGCGTTCGGAATAGACGAGAAAAGCCTTGTCGATCTGCAGCAGGCTCCTCGACATGGGCATGCGCCGCAGCCGGTGCTCGAGGTTGACCGTGCGGCGCACCGAGGGGTTGGCATACAGGATCGCCGCCATGACTCCGGCGCAAAGCGTGATGAGCACGAGGTTGCGGACCGGCGCAAACCTGTCGCCCTCCAGCACGATCACGATTGCGCACAGCAACACCAGGATCAGCAGGCCGACGAACCGGTCGATCAGCACGCTGACCGCGGCAGCGGCGCGGCGCTCGGGATGCTCGCGTGCGACAAGCAGGGCTTTTACCACGTCGCCTCCTGCCTGGCCGGGAACGATCAGATTGAAAAACAGGCCGTACAGCCCGAGCCGCAACGCGTTGAACCAGCCGGTGGGACAACCCAGCGCCGCGAGCAGGCGCCACCAGCGCGTCGTCTGCATCACCACGCCGAGACAGAGCAAGCCGAGCGCAAGCCCCAGTCCTGCGAGCTCGACCGAGCGGAACACGCGCGGCACGCTTGGGTTCCAGCCGACCTCCGCGCTGCGCTGTAGCTCGACGGTGCGCGACTGCGCGAGCTGGGCCTGCCATTCGGCGGGCAGGCTTGCGCGCTCGACGCGCGCGTCGAATTCGAAGCGCACCGCGTCCGACTTCCAATCTCCGAGCAGCGTGCCGACCAGCACGCGCTTGCCCGCAGGCTGGACGAGGGTAACCTCGTCGCGCCACGGCAAGGTGCGCATCACGAGAAGCAGCATCAGCGCTGCGAAGGCGAACTTCAGCGCGAAGAGAAGACGCGCGCGGAATGTCGATGAACCTTGCGCTGGGCTCATCAGGGCGCGCGATTTCCCTGCTGCCAGGGGCTCAGAAGTTGACGCACTTTCCTGGTCGTCCGCCAGAACACGTCTTCCATGAAGATATGGTCAAACTCCCCATTGCGCCCGACGCTCAGCAGCCCCTCGATACCGGTTGACTGGGCGAAGCTTTGCCGCTCGGCTTCATAGCCTTTGAGAAACACCGGATAGGCGATCGGTGTGCGCAGCACCCGACAACCGAGGTAGCGTTGTCGCGCGTCCGGGATAATGGCTTGCAGCCTGTCCAGGCATAACTCGCCGAGCTCCTCGTCCGGCGCGCCCCACACCGGGTCGCCCACCTCGCAGCCGATGTCGGCCGTGATGAGGGTCTTGCCCTCCGGCGCGAGCCACGGCATGGACAGTGGGGTCTCCGTCAGCCTGAAGAAAGGAAAATCCTTCTCGGGCGTCCAGGTAACGACGTCGGGCAGCAGGCCCCGACCCTTTAGCCGCAGGTTGACGAAGACCATCGGCCGGTAGCGAAAGCGCGCCAGGGGTTGCAGCGCTTGCGTGCCTTTGGCGAGCTTCGCCAGGATGTGACAGGGGGCGGTGCTGATGACCGCCGACACCGCCTCTTCTCGTCCGTTGGCTCGCACGGCGACCACCCGCTCGGAATCGACCACAATGGCCTCGACCGGGCTGTGGAGCTTGATCGCGGGTTCCAGGCCGCGAGCCAGGCGCTGGCACAACAGTGCGACGCCACCCTCCGGATAGACGTGCCAGACGTTTGGGGTCTCGGGCATTTCGCGGCTGTAGCCGCAGGCGACTGCGCGCCGTGTCAGGCGGCCGCTGAGCTTCAACAGGAGCACCCGCCCGATGCCGGGAATGCCGTCGCCGACCGAAGGCGCGAGCTCGTCCGCTTTCGCCCCGGACCACGCCTCGGTCAGCGGAATGGCGATTTCCTCGGCCATCGCTCTTCCGTATCTCAGGCGAAACCGCTCGGCCGCGGACCGTGGCGGTTCGTTGCGAATTGCGCGCGCGCGCGCGGCCACGGCGCCAATACTGAAACGCGGCACGCGCATCAACCCAAACGGGTAGCCATAGGTGCGACCGCGAAGGAAGACGGTCTCGCCATAGTGGCGGACGATCCTGCAATCGGCGCCGACGCCGATCGCGGCCGCAAGACGGTTCGTGATGAAGTGCGCACCGAAATCGTAGCTGAATCCTTCGCCGTCGCTGAACGTGCTGGCAAGCCCGGCGATCGTCGGGCCGGCTTCGTACAACGTGAACGGGATCCCGCGTCGCCGCAGCTGCGCCGCTGCAGTCAGGCCGGCCAGCCCCGCGCCGATGATCGCTACGGGCTTCCTCAATTGGCTGCCGGCCGCTCGACCGGTGCCGGTCGCCTGAGAATCGCCCGGACGAGCGCGCCTCGACCCGCAAGCTGGTGCAGCATGTCGAAGGTGGTGAAGACGCCGAGCGCGATCGGCGACGCGAGGCCGAAGCGGTTGGTCAGCCACGACGGGCAGCCCAGGTCGACGAGCGCATTGCGGATGGAATAGACCCAGTTCACCGGGCTCGTCATGGTCTTTATCGCCTCCACTTCCAGGCCGGCCTTGTTCGCAAGAGCGGCGAGCGTCCGCGCGTTGAACAGATTCCAGTGCCTCGGAAAATGGTAGCCGCCCCAGTGCCGCCCCTTGAAAATCTTGAAGTCGAGGGAATCGGTGTTGTCGGTCACGATGACCAGCCTGCCGCCCGGCTTCAGGAGCCTGCGCACCGCGTCGAGAACTGCCGGCGGGTCGCCGACATGCTCTATGGTTTGTATGAGCAGCGCCATGTCGTAAGCGGCCGCGTTCAGCGCAAGGTCTTCGACGATGCCATGGTGCACGAGAAGTCCGGCGCGGGTGGCAACCTGCACGGCTCTCGGGCTGTTGTCCACCCCCTCGAGCTTCCAGGTTGCGCGGCCGAAGTCGCGCAGCAGGCGCAGGTGAAAGCCGTCTCCGCAACCGACGTCGATGATGCGCGCGTCCTCGTTGAGACCGCTGCACCAGGAAAGCAGGCGACGAGTCTCGAGCCTGCAGCGCACCTTGTATACGAACCCGTAATGAGACTGCGTGAATTGAAACGCGTGGTAGTTCTCGGGGTAGATGCGGTCGAGCTCCTGGAAGGACGGTCGTGGATTGAGGTAGACGAGCCCGCACGTGCGGCAGCGCATCGCCAGGAAGAAGTCGCCCGAGGTGCGGTATTCGAAATCTTCTCCCACCGCCAGCGGCTCGGCATCGTCGGTTTCGCAGATACAGCATTGCGCAGGCCTGAGATCGAGCGACGCTCTCTTATGAAGGTCGGCCGCGTCGCTCATACGAAGTCATGCCTGGAACCGCGGAGTGATCGTCTGCAAAGAGCCTCGGGCGCCCGCTGCCGCAGCGTGCGCGCCGAGACTCACCACGTCGAACAGCTGCTGCATGCGGTCAAGGCAGTGTCCGACGCGCTCAAGCTTCTGCGCGGAGGAGAGCTGCATGCCCGGAAAGAAACCGAGCGAGGGTGCGTCCTCCGCACCGAGAAAATCCAGCGGATGGAGCAGGATCGAAGGCTCGACGGCGAAGCGCGCGCACAGCCGCAACGCCATCTCGAAGTAAGCGCGCGCAAGCCGGGGCGAAAATGCGCTCAGGTAGATGACGTAGCTGACATGCATCGGCACGCGGAAGAAGGGCAGCGTCGTGACCGGAATCTCGAGCAGGCTGCCGTTGTCAAGCTGCCAGCGATAAGGCCGCAGCGGTCGCAAGCCGTCGCGCACCGAGCCGAAAAGCTTGGCGCGCTTGCGCCGCTCGTCGGGTTTGAGCTTCGCCCTCATGAAGTAGTAGGCGCGCGCCAGCGGCCCGACGAACGTCGGAATCGTGCTTGCGTCGTACCGGTAGCCGCGCCGCAGCAGCACGCGCAGCGTGGTTTCGGAGAGGCTGTACCCCGGCCCGCGGAACGCATCCGGACGTTGCCCTGTGGCCGCTTCGATGTGCGCTTCGGCCTGTGCAAGCTCGCGCTCGAGATCGTCCTCCGAGTAAAGGTGCAACCAGGGCTCATGGCGATGCGAATGGTTTCCGATCTCGTGCCCAGCCGCGGACAACTGGCGCAGGGCAGCGCGGTTCTTCTCGAGCGCGGCGTCCTGCCCGACCACGAAGAAGGTGATGCGCAAGCCGCGCCGCGCGAGCAACTCGAGCATTCGCGGCACCACGACATCGAGGTACGACGGCATCGCTTCCCACGCCGGATCGCCGCGCGTCTTGAGGTAGGTCCACTCGTTGTCAAGATCGAGCGAAAGGCTGGCGAGCGGTTTCATAGATGCTTGCGTAGGCCGCTGGAAAGGCGCGGCGGCAAAGCGCGCAGGCGGCGTGGCCGTCCTATCTCCCTTTCCGTGTATTCTAGCCGCCGTGGCGCGGTCGAGCGAAAAAGCCGACGCGCTGCGGCCACGTAAAGTTTCGTCAAGGAACCGGCATTGCGGATGAAGACGGGCTGGATTCAGCTTGCCGTTATGGCAGCTTCGGCTGTGCTCGCGCTGCTGACGCTGGATTATCTGTTGCATCTTGTCGCCGCACCGAAGCATTTGCGGGAAGTGGAGCACGGCGTGCGCGACCTGCGACGGGGGGATCCCGCGGTCCTGGTGCTGGGCTCGAGCCATGCGCGCACGTTCCACGCGGTGGGACAGGAACTGGCGCGGCGCACTGGAAACGCGCAAACGCTGGTCGCCGTGCCGGTCGAGGCCGGCAAGCTCTTCGCCTACGACTGGGTGCTGCACAATCGGCTTGCGCCCATCATCGACGAGCGCGACGGGTCGGGAAACCTCGTCCGCACACGCGCGCGCCAGTTCGTTTTGGTGACCGAGTGGTGGGACTCGTGCGCGCACGACGCGCCGTACTGGAGCCTGCCGGGACGGGCGTGGGTGTTCGGTGAATTTTTGGAAGACCTGCTGCAGAACGGCATCAACGGGTACAACCGGAACTACCTGCAAAATCGCTTCCGGGTGCTGCTCGCAGACTCTGCGCTCGTGTATGACCGCACGCAGCAGGCGGTGGTATCGAAACTCGGCCGCCTGGTCAGGGGCAAGCCGCTGGGCCGCAGTCCGGAGGACGAGCGGCGTCTGATCGGTGTCTGGCAACGAATGGTCGAGGAGGGCGCGGCGTGCATCGGCGATCCCGTGCAGCGGCGCTCGCTCGAGCGCATTCTCGCGTTCGCCCGCGCGCGGAGCTGGAAGGTCACGGTAGTGCTCTTTCCGCGCAAGCCGGCGACCTTGACCGAGAAGGCCAAGGTCACGACGCTTGCAGCGTTTGCCGATCAGGTAGGGAAGTGGACCGAGCCGTACGCGGCGAAAGTCGTCGATCTGACTCACAGGTCGCCCCTGCGGGATGCGGATTTCATGGAGGACTTCGACCACGTCACGGAAGAGGGCAATCGGATGTTCTCGCGCTGGGTCCTCGATCAGGACCTCAGGTTCCTTGTCGCGCCGGCCGAGGAGGCCGGGCGCGTCGCGGCCGGACACTGAGGGCCGATGAGCTTCATCGAGGTCGAGTTCTTCTATTTCCTGCCGGTCGCGCTGCTTCTGTACTGGTGCCTGCCTCGGCGGGCGTCGCTGCAGAACGGCTGCCTGCTGCTCGGCAGCTGGCTGTTCTACGCCGCGTGGAACTGGAAGCTGCTCGCGCTGCTGATCGCCGGCGGGATCATCGACTTCGCCATCACCTGCTACCTGGACCGAGAGAAAACGGGCGGCGCGACGGCGCGGCGCCGCGCGGCGCTCGGCGCCAGCCTGGCATGGAATCTGGGCGCGCTCGGCTTCTTCAAGTACGAGGCCTTCTTTGCCGAGTCATTCAACGCGCTGACGTCGCGCATCGGCATGGAGCTGAGCGCGCCGGTGCTTCACGTGCTGCTGCCGCTCGGCATCTCGTTCTATACGTTGCAGCGCGTCGGCTATGTGGTCGACGTCTATCTCGGCCGGACGCGCGCCAGCCGATCGCTTCTCGAGGTGCTGTTGTTCGCAGGCTATTTTCCGCAGTTGACGGCCGGTCCGATCGCACGGGGCGCGGAGCTCCTGCCGCAGCTCGGCCAAGCGCGCCGGCTGCGGCCCGACGCGATCGCGACCGGCGCGGCCGAGATGCTGATGGGCTTCGCGCTCAAGGTCTGGGCGGCGGATTCGATCGGACTCGCCCTGGTCGACCCCGTATTCGCGCAGCCGGGTCACTACGGTACCGCGGCGCATTGGGCCGGCCTGCTCGGCTACACGGCGCAGGTATTCGGCGATTTCGCCGGCTACAGCCTGATCGCCATCGGCTGCTCGCGGCTGTTCGGCATCGAGCTGCCGATGAACTTCGACTTTCCCTTCCTCAGCCGCAGCCTACCGGAGCTTTGGCGCCGCTGGCACATCACCCTCAACCGGTGGCTGTTCGACTACATCTACACGCTGCTCGCGACTGGCCGGAGCTGGTTCCGCGGGCGACTGGACATGTGCCTGCTCGTGGTCTTCCTTGCCTCGGGCCTGTGGCATGGCGCCGCGGTGACGTTCCTGCTGTGGGGCCTGCTGCACGGCATCGGCATGATCGTGCATCGCCGCTGGGACGAGCGCTACAAGCAGTGGTGCCGGCAGGACCGGCGCTTCGTGGTATTCCGCCGTTCGGCCGGGTATGCGCTGCTCGCCTGGATCACGACCCAGGCGTTTTTCGTGTTTTCCATGTTGCCGTTCAGGGCTCCGAGCCTGACGGCAGCTGTCGATTATGCCGGGGCGCTTCTGCATTCGACCGGAGCCGGCTGGCCTGCGGTGGGCGGACTGCCGATGGCTTACGCGGTATGCGGCATGCTCTTCGTGGTCGGGTATCACCTGCTGCAACTCGGTCGCCTGCGAACCGTTCAGAGCTGGTGGCAGGCCTGGCCATCCCCGGTCAAGGGCTTCGCGTTCGGCCTTGCGATTGCCGCGCTGATGCTGGTCGCTCCGGTGGGAAGCAGCACATTCATCTATCGTCAGTTTTGACATGCCGGGAAGCCCGCGAAGCGACGCGCCATGAACCCCCTGCGCCAGGCCGTGGTGGACTGGCTGGACGACAACTTCCACTTCGGGGATACCGAAGCCTTGCTCGGCGGCGACGACGAGAAGTCCTTCCTGCGCAACGGCATTCTCGACAGCCTCGGCTTCGTCAAGCTGATCCTCTTCCTGGAGGACACGTTCCGGGTGCGGATCAACCGCAAGGATCTGACTCGCGAGAACTTCGACAGCCTGGGCAAGATCGTGCGCTATGTAAGCGCCTTGCCGGGATACCGGGAAGGCACGTAAGCATGCCGCGGGTCTACTGGCCGCTGGACGAGGCGCAGGCGCAGACCTCGGCCCTGTACGCGTTCATGCAACATTGCGAGCGGGAAACCCACACCCGGTTCTCCGGCTATCTCGAGCTGCAGAGTTGGGCGGTCCGCGACTACGAGCGGTTCTGGCAGCTGTTCCTCGACTGGTCGCGGCTCGGTGTGACGGGCGCGGCCGCCCCGGTCGTCAGCGAGCGCGACTGCGCGAAGGCCCGCTTCTTCCCGGGTTTGCGCCTCAGTTATTCGAAGAACCTGCTGCGCGGGTCCGCTGGCTGGGATGATCGCCCGGCCGTCACCGGCATTACCGAGGCAGGAGAGCGCTTGCGCATGACGCGCCGCGAGCTGCGCGCCGCGGTCGAGCGGTTCGCCATGGGGCTCACCAGGCTCGGCGTCGGGCCGGGGGACCGGGTCGCCGCCGTCGTGAGAAACACCCCGGAAGCCGTGGTCGCCTGTCTCGCCACGGCGGCGGTCGGCGCGATGTGGTCCTCGGTGGCCCCGGAGATGGGAGAAGCCGCGGTGCTGAGCCGATTCAGCCAGCTTCAGCCGAAGCTGCTCTGCACGCACACCGAATACACGGTGCACGGCGTTCGGCGCTCGCTTCTCGGGCGCATCCGGACACTGATCGGCGATGTTCCCTCCCTGAAGACCGTCGTCGCGCTCGATTCCGGTAGCGGGGATGGGAAAGCTGAGGTCGCTTTTCTACCGCGCGCCGAGCTCGAGCAGCATGGCGCGCTCGCCATGGACGAGTGGGGCGAGTTTCCCTTCAACCACCCCCTGTTTGTCCTCTTTTCTTCGGGCACCACGGGGGCTCCGAAATGCCTGATGCACGGCGCGGGCGGCACGCTCGTCGAGCACTACAAGGAGCACGTGCTGCATAGCTCCTTTGGCCCGCGCGAGAAGCTGTTCTTCCACACCTCGGCGGGCTGGATGATGTGGAACTGGCAGCTGAGCGCGCTCGCCTGCGGCACCGAGATAGTGGTATTCGACGGCTCGCCGACCTACCCGACGCAGGATGCGTTGCTGCGCATGATCGATCGCGAGCAGGTCACCGTGTTCGGCACCAGCGCCACGTACCTGCACGCGCTGCAGCAGCTCGGTATGCCGCCGAAAGAGGTCGGTGCCTTTGCGCGCCTGCATACCATCCAGTCGACGGGATCGATACTCTACGACGCGCAGTACGACTGGATCGAGAGGGACTTCAAGCGCGTCCGTATCCAGTCCATCTCGGGGGGGACCGACATCATCGGCTGCTTCGTGCTCGGCAATCCGCTGCTGCCGATCCATCGCGGCGAAAGCCAGTGCGTGAGCCTGGGAATGGACGTCCGGGTGATCACGGCGCAGGGATTGCGACGGCACGGGGAAGGTGAGCTTGTCTGCGTCAATCCTTTCCCGTCGCGGCCGGTCGGGATCTTCGGCGACGACAGCGGCGCACGCTTTCATCAGACGTATTTCAGCCAGTACCCCGGCATGTGGACGCACGGCGACCAGGTGACGCTGAGCGAGCAGGGCTCGGCGCGCATCCTCGGCCGCAGCGACGGCACGCTGAACGTCAGAGGCGTGCGCATCGGCCCGGCGGAGATCTACAGCATCGTGCTGGCGATGCCCGAGGTGTTGCAGGCCGTGGCGGTGGAACAGGCGGCGCCGCGCGAGCCGGGGGGTTCGCGCATGGTGCTGCTCGTCGTGCTGCGGGGCGGTACCTCGCTCGATCGCGCGTTGACCTTGCGCATCAAGAAGGAGCTCAGCCAGAAAGGCTCCCCCGCGCACGTTCCCGCCGTCATCGCGCAGGTCGCTGCATTGCCCGTCACCGACAGCGGCAAGCTCTCCGAAAAGGCCGTAAGAGACGTGCTGCACCGTCGGCCGTTGTCCAATCGCGCCGCCATCAAGAATCCCGAAGCGCTTGATGCAATCGCCGCGCACCCGGACTTGCGGCTGCCCGGTTAGATGCGCTCGTAGATCTCGAGGCCGTCTTCGGCCCCGATGAAGCCGATTCTTCGGTAATGTGCGGCCAAGTAATCGCGCAGGAACCTTGCACCGCGGCTGTCGCCCTCCAGCCACTGCCGGCGGGCCCAGGTGCTGATCAGACACCAGCGCGGCCTGGTTCGGAGCAAGTCGCTCTCGAACAAGGCGACCCAGCGCTGCGCCATCGGCAGCGGGGCTCGCGCGTTGATCAGCGTCGGCGCGTAGAAGAATCGCGTCGCGTGGGGTCGACGCGACAGGAAGTTCATCGAGCTCGCCGTGCCCAGCACGAAAACGGCTTCTCCGGCCGGGACGGCGCGCTCGATCCGCCCTGTGAGAGCGACCGCGTCCGCTACGGTCAGTCCGTCTCCTTCCTTGTACTGCGCGAGGTGGAGAGCAGGATTGCGCTGCAAGAGAGCAGCCGGCAGGAGGGGGTAGCCGCCATGCAGTTTTTTCACGCCCCCCGCGATCACCGTCAGCAGCAGCAGTCCCCCGATTGCGGCGGGCCATGCCGGCCGCGCTCTTTCCTTTCCGGCGTCGAGGCAAGCGCCGATCGCGACCGATGCCAGGCCGACGATCGATATGAAGCACGCCGCAAGGTGATAGCCGAATCCACGCTGCTGGACGAGAAACGACAGTACGCCGGCCAGCCACAGAACCGCCAATGCCGTCGCAGCGACCCGTGACCGGCCGGACCAGACGAGCCAGAGCGCTCCGAGGACCGCGAGCACGCTCAGGTAATGCCACGAAAAGACGTGCAAGGAGATCCCGGTCTGGGCGAGTCCCGCGAAGCTTGCAGCGTCGACGAATTGGGTCCAGACGTTGTACGTATAGATGGCGTCCGTCACTTCGCCAAGGGTGGCGCCCTGCCCGAGCAATGCAATGAGCGCGAGGATCAGACCACCGACAGCGGCTGCGGCGGCAACCGCCGTATGCACGACGACGCGGCGCGCTGGCATCCCGGCGAGAACAGCCTGCGCCATGAGCAACGGCCCCAGCACGCCCACGGTTGGCTTGTTCAACATCGCGGCCGCGAGAAACAGGCCGGTCCCGAGCTGCCAGCGCCAAGACGGAGTCTCGTAGCCACGAACATGACACCAAAGCGCTCCAAGGAGTAGCTGACCCGCCGTCATGTCGGGCTGGCCCGAGAACCATTGCCCGAGGCTGATGTAGAACAGCGGGTACAGCAACCAGGAGATTGCCGCGGCGGTCTTGCCCGCCGCGCGGGTCAGCAAATCCTGCAGAAGGACCGCGCTCAGCGCGAGGACGATGAAGTCGAGTGCTCGCCACGACCAGAGGTGGTTGCCGAAGAGGAAGGTCGATAGCGCATGGAGCCACAGGACCCCCGGCCAATTCATGTCGATGAAATCGCGATACGGGACCGCGCCCTCGAGCATCTGCCAGCCCATGTAGTCCAGCTCGAACTGGTCCGGGCTCGGGGGCAGGGTAAGGTAGATGGCGCCGGTCAGGATCCAACAAGAGGCCACCAGCGCGGGCCACCACCACCGGGCAAAGCTCTGTGCGATCGAGTGCCGGACGCTGGTCTCGTGCTTCACGACGCCCCGGCAAAGCGCTCCGCAGCTCGCTCGGCGAGCTGCACGGTCTCGTTGACGTTGAGCGTGCCGTTCACGATATGCGCCGAATTCACCAGATGGAGGCCAGGTGCCGAGGCGTCCGTGGGCGGCAAGCGCTTCGAGTAGCCGAGCGTCGGCAGCGCCATCACGTAGCGCACCCGCGAGACGCGGAAGGCAAGCACGTCGTCACGCCGTGCCTGGGGATAGACGCGCGCAAGGCCGTCGAGAAAAAGCGCCTCGATCCCCGCGTCGGACTCTTCGAAAAAGGGATCCTCGGGCGCGAGATAGCGCGGCAGATAGACCAGTCCGCGCCCGCCGAAGTGCTCGGGCCGCACCAGCGCCGACATCTCGATCACGCCGGTGAACGGCAGCCCCGCGTCGAGCAGGTTGGTGACGTAGTAGCCGCAAAGAGGTTTGCGCAGCAGCACCGAGGCGCAGACGATGCCGAGGTAGCGCGCTCCCGACAGGCGCCGCATCTCGTCGTCCGAGAGCCCGGCGCAGAGCCGCGCGGCGAGCGGGGCGGCCAGCGTCACGACGACGTGGTCGAAGGCCTCGCTGCCGCCGTTCTGGAAGACGACTTCCACTTGCGCTCCCGCCGGCTTGACGCGGGCCACGGGCGCGCCGAGTCGCGTGCGCACGCCGTCGGTGTCGAGGCGCTCGGAAAAGCGCTGCAGGACCCGGGCATAGCCGCCGCGGACCGCTCCAAACATCTCGCGCTTCATGCCGGGGCGCCGCGCCGCATAGAGCCGCTGGATGGTCGCCCAGATGAACGCCGCCGACGTCTCGGTGTAAGCCTCGCCGAGCTTGGAGCGCAGCAGGGGCAGCCAGAAGCGCTCGAAGGCACGCTTGCCTGACCAGCGCTCGAGCCACTCGGAGACCGGGATGTTCTCGAGCCGTCGCCAGTCCTTGATGCGCGACGCGCGCAGGATGGTTGCGCCCAGGCGCAGCACGTCGAGCCAGCCGAGCACGGGAAAGCGCAGGAGCTCCAGGGTGTTCGACACCGAATGAAGGCGGCCGTCGGCATACACGCCGGTGCGGGTTTCGGTCCATTCGATGTCGCGCTCGAGGTCGAGCTCGCGCAGCACCCGCCGCAGGAAGGCGTCGGACATCAGCGTCACATGGTAATGGCGGTCCCACACGACTTCGCCTATGTGCCACGCGCTGGCAAGTCCGCCCAGCTGCGAGGCCGACTCGACCAGCGTCACGCGCTTCCCCTGCTGCGCGAGCCGATGGGCGAGCGTCATTCCCAGCATGCCGCCGCCGACGATGGCCCAGTTGCTCAAGCAGGAGGCGTGAGGTCGCGGACGCGGCCCGGCTCGACTGCGTAGCGCAGGTTGCAGGCCTTGCAAGCATACTCGCCGGGCGCGGGATCGGCTCCGGCGGCGAAGCGCAGGAAGGGCTCTCCGCAGCGGCACACCAGACCGGCGGGGCGCGCCGGATGGCCGACGACGAGGTGGAAATCGGGCACCGAGCGGGTGACCACTGAGGCCATTCCGACCATGGCGAAGCGCCCCACCGCCAGATCGCAGCCGATGACGCTGCCCGCGCCGATGGTCGCGCCCGCGTGCACCAGTGTCGGACGCGTATGCTCGTCGGGAGACGACGGCCGCAGCCGGCGCAGGTCGGCGGTTGCGGCGCGCGGAAAGCGGTCGTTGGTGAAGATCGTTCCGGCCGCCACCATCACGCCGTCCTCGATGGTGACCGCCGTGCACACGTAGACGAAAGCATTGAGCTTGACGCGGTTGCCGATCGAGACGCCGTAGGCGATGTAGGTCTTCTCGCCGATGATGCATTGCGCGCCGATCCGCGTACCCGGCCCGCGCACGTGCACGTGGTCCCAGATCGCCGTGCCCGGCCCGATCTCGACCCCGTCCTCGATGCGCGCCGTGGGGTGAATGCGCGCGCTCATGCGCGCGCTGCGGCGTGCCTCAGCGTGCTCGGACCGGGTTGCGCGCCTTCGACCGCCACCCAGTCGTCGCGGCGCGCCGAGCGGTATGCGGCCTCGATGACCTGTACCGAGGCGAGCGCGTCTTCCGCGGTGATGAGGAGACTCTCTTCGCCCTGTATCGCGCGGCAGAAATTCTCGACCTGGCGGCGGAACGCCCGGATCTTGTCGTACCCGCTGCCGAAAACGATCCAGTCCGGGCTCGAGAGCGGCCGGTACTTCGACTGCTTCCAGCCCACCCGGATGACGCCGTGCGAGCCGTAGATATCGATGTAGCTGTCGAGCTCCTTGCTCAGGCTCCAGGAGAGGTCGATGCTCGCGAGCGCGCCCGAGGTGGTGCGCACGAAGAGCCGGGCCGTGTCCTCCACCGGCAGGCCCTGGACGCGCTTGCCTTCGACCGCCGCAACCGCATCGATCGGCCCGAGGAAATAGCGCACGATGTCCACCGAGTGGGTGCCGTTGTCGATCAGCACGCCCCCGCCCGCCACGCGGGGATCGGAGTTCCAGCGATGCGACATGTCGACGCGCGAGGTGAACGCGTTCTCGAACATCACGATCTCGCCCAGCACCCCGGAAGCGAGCAGGCTTTTCGCGCGGATCACGTCGTCCACGTAGCGGAACTTCGACGCCATGGTGAAGACGACCTTCGCGGCGGCGGCGGCCTCGATCATCTGGGCGGCGTCCTCGGTCGCGATGGAAAGCGGCTTCTCGCAAAGCACGGCGAGGCGGCGCGCAAAGAGCGCGCGGCACACTTCGGGGTGCGTGTTCGGCGGCGTGCAGACGATGACGGCGTCCACGCCGGCCTCGTCCGCGAGCCTGTCGTGCGAGTCGAATGCTCTGCCGCCGATGTCTTCGGCGAGCGCGCGGGCGGCCTCCGGCCGCAGGTCGGCGACCGCCGTGATGCGCGCGATTTCACTGCCGCGCAACGCCTGCGCATAGGACTGCGCGATGGCGCCCGCGCCGACCAGACCGATGCGCAGAACGTCCGGGCTCATGAGCGCGCCTGCTCGACCGCGGACCGGATCGCCTCGGCGAGCGCATCGACCGTGCGCTCCGTGAAGCGCTCGTTCCAGGGCAGCACCAGGATTCCCTCGAGCGCCTCGAAGGTTCCGGGAAAGCGCTGCGGCGAGTAATCCACCGCCTCCGGCCTGGCCAGCGTGAAGGGCCAGCGGCTGCCGCCGAAGGTTCGCTGATCCCGGAAGATCGCGCACTGAAAGGCCGGCTTCTGGATGTAGCGCGGCGCCGAGGCGATGCCGCGCGCTTTGAGCCGGCGGCCGAGCTCGGGCGAGCCGCCGGGGATCACCTGTGAATCGACGCGCAGGCAGTATTTCCAGTAGACGTGCTCGTTGCCCGGCGCCACCCACGGTGTCTCGATTCCCGGGACGTCTGCCAGCAGGCTCGTCAACCGTGCCGCCATGCGCTGGCGCTGGCGCACCGAGCTCTCCAGCTTCTCAAGCTGGGCGAGCGCCACTGCCCCCTGCAGCTCGGAAACGCGGTAGTTGAGTGCCAGGAAATAGTGATCGGGGTTAGGGTCGCCGTAGCCCCACGCCTTGTTGATGAAGAGAAAGGCGCGGCGCGAGAGCCCAGGGTCGCTGGTGACGACGATTCCGCCTTCCCCGGTCGTGATGTGCTTGCCCTGCTGCAGGCTGAAGCCGGCGATCGCGCCGAGCGTGCCGACGCGTCGGCCCTCCGAGCGCGCGAGAAACGCCTGCGCGCAGTCCTCGATCAGCGGCAGGCCGCGCTCGCGCGCAAGGGACACGATGTCGCGCATCTCGCAGGGGTTGCCGAAGAGATGCGTGACCAGGATCGCCCGCGTGCGCGGCGAGAGCCGCGCGCGGATCGCCTGCGCCGTGACGTTGCAGGTGCGCGGATCGACGTCGGCGAACACCGGGATCGCGCCCTGGTAGAGGATCGGCGCGAGCGCGCCCATGTCCGTGATGGCGGTGGTGACGATCTCGTCGCCCGGCTCGGGGTCGATGGCCGCGACCGCGACGTGGACCGCGGCCGAGCCCGACGCGCACGCCCAGGCGTGCTTGGTGCCGCAAAGGGCGGCGAAGCGCTCTTCGAACCGGCGGGTGAAGCTGCCCTTGGTGGAGGTGAGCGTCCCGCTGCGAATCGCCTCGGTGACGCGTGCGATCTCGTCGTCGCCGAGCGTGCGGCCGCTCGCCTCCTGGTCGGAAGGCAGCTCTACGGTCGTGCCTTCAGGCGCCGATACCTGCTGGATGGTCATCTAGTCTCGTCTCCCGTGCGAAGCGGATGCCGCGTCTTCAGCGTCCGGTTCCATCCGGACGGCGCTCCACCGGGCCCAGGCCATGCGCGCAAGCAGCCGCAGGTGACCGAGAATGGTGCGCATCAGCTTCATCTTGGAATGGCCCAGCAGCCGGACCTCGAGCACCGCGGGATGCTCGACGATGCGCTTGCCCTGGAAGTCGAGCGCGCCGAGCATCTCCGCGACGCCGAGAAAGCCCGTTTCGCGGATAGAGACATCCTGCACCAGGCTGCGGCGATATACGCGCAGGCAGCTCGTGTAGGTGTGCAGCTTGTGCCGGCACACGCGGCGGTAGAGTGCCGACAGACTCTTTGAGAGCAGCAGCCGCCAGGCCGGCACGTTCACCACCCGCCCGGAAGGGTGGTACGGCGACGCCGTCACCAGCGCGACGCCCTCTTCGAGCCTCGGAATCAGCTCGCGCAGCTGGTGCGGGTCGTAGGTGCAATCGCAATCGATCGAGCACACGATCTCGGTCTCGGCGGCGCGTACTCCCGTGAGGATGGCGGCAGCCACGCCGCGGTTGCGGTCGTGGCGCAGGATCCTGCACTCGGGAAGCGACCCGAACAGCCTGCCGAGCGCTTCCCAGGTTCCGTCGCTGCTGCCGTCGTCGACGAAGACGTAGCGCAGATCGTACAACGACCCGAATTCTGAGCTGATGCGCGCAAGCGTGTTGCGCAGGTAGGGCAGCACGCTTTCCTCGTTGAAGCAGGGTACGACGATGGTGACCGCGGTCCGTGCCGCCATGCAGGCGGCGGAAAAGGTCGCGCTCGCCTCGGCTTCCGCGCATGGCACGGCGGGCTGCGGCGCGATCTCCAGGCGGCTCCGGATCGGCTCGAACGCGTAGCGCAGCAGGTAGAAGCGAAGCAGCGAGGGCATGCGCTCGATGTTTCGATACTGCCGGATGCGGGCGTACGCCGGCGCGGCGGTGATTTCCGGCATGTCCGGATCGAGCTCCCAGACATGAAAGTACATCACCAGCGGCGAGGAATGGCGGCGATGCCAATCCTCGAGCGCCCGGCTGATCAGCCAGTGCGGCAGCTGCCGCATGTAGATGCCGCCGGCGATCGGAAACAGCCACCTGCGCCACGCCCAGGTCGCGAGCGGGAACTCCGTCAGCTGCGTATTGCCGTGGCGGTGGACGAAAGGAAAGCGGCGCCACGGCTCGGCCGCGATGGAATGCAGCCGGGGGTAGAAGCTCGAGTCGTAGGCGAAGCCCTCGTCGGCGAGCACGTCGAGCGCCCACAGGTCCGTCGGGCCGAGATGGCCGCGCGCGATGCGGTAGCCGACGACCTTCGTGCCCGTAGCGCGCTCGATCGCCTCGCGCGAGCGCTGCAGATCCTCGCGGAACTCCCCCGGCGTCATCTCGTGGATCGTGCGGTGGTAGTAGCCCTTGCTTGCCACCTCGTGCCCGCGGTCGGCGATTTCGCGCAACACCTCCGGCATCTCGTCGGCGACCCAGCCGAGCGCGAAGAACGTCGCCTTGACTCCGAACTCGTCGAGCAGGTCAAGCGCTTTGCGCGTATTGCGCTCCACGCGTCGCTCGAAGCGATACCAGTGCCTGGAATCGATGAGCCCGCGGAACGCGACGACGTGGAAGTAGTCCTCCACCGCGATCGTCAGCAGGTGTCGCTTTGCCGCCGTCTGCGGCTGGGGTGTGGTCAGGCTCAGCACAACGCCGTCTCTTCAACGCCGAGGAACCGCGCTACCGCCGCCGCGATGCGCGCGCCACTATCACCCGCGCCGAAGGGATTCTGCGCCGTGCGCGCGCGCTCGAACCAGGCGCGGTCCTCCAGCGCCTCGTCGAGAAGCGCTTCCAGGCGCCCGGCCCCTTTGCCGACGAGCCGGCCGACGCCGCAGTGCAGGACCTCCGGGCGCTCGGTGTTCTCGCGCAGCACGATGAGCGGCTTACCCAGCGAGGGAGCCTCTTCCTGCACTCCGCCGGAGTCGGAGACGATGAGCCACGCGCGCGCCAGCAAGTGAATGAAATCGGGGTACTCCAGCGGCTCGAGAAGGACGACACGCGAAGCGTCCGACAGCGCGGCCGCGGCGGCGGCGCGGACCGCGGGATTCGGATGCACCGGGAAGACGACTGCGACATCGCGGTGGCGTTCCACGAAACGGCGCAGCGCCCGAAGGTGACCCTCCATTGCGGCACCGAAGCTCTCTCGGCGGTGGGTCGTCAGCGCGATCAGCCGCAGCCCGTCGAGCCGATCCAGGACGGTCGTAAGGCGCTCGGACGGCCCTTCGCCGGCCAGAATCTGGTGCAGCGAGTCCACGATCGTATTGCCCGTCAACACGATATGGTCCTCCGCGATTCCCTCCGCCTTCAGCGTTCTTGCGTTGCCCGGAGTCGCGGCGAAGTGATAGCGCGCGAGCCGGGTAATCAGCCTGCGGTTCATCTCTTCGGGGAACGGGCTCATGGCGTTGCCGCTGCGCAGTCCCGCCTCCACATGCGCGACCGGAATGCCTCGGTGGAACGCGGCGAGCGCACCGCCGAGCGCGGTTGTCGTGTCGCCTTGCACCAGAAGCAAGTGCGGCTTCTCGGAGTCGAGCAATGAATCGAGTCCGCCAAGCACGCGCGCCAGGACCTCACTTGGCGTCTGTGCAGGCTTCATGACCGCGAGATCGCGGTCAACGCGCACGGCAAATCGGGCTGCGAAAGGGTAAAGCAGGTCGGTATGCTGGGACGAGCAGACGTTCACGGTTCGCCAGCGGTCAGGACGGGTTTCGAACGCGCGGATTACCGGTGCGAGCTTGATGATCTCGGGACGTGTACCGAATACGGTAAAGATCGTTTTCAAGCTTGCGCCTGGTTTTTCGGGCCTGATATGCAGTGAGAGTCTGCTCCCCCGCGTCCAAGATAGCACGGCGCAACCGCCAGGTCGCCAAGCCAGCGATTCGTTGGTTTGCGGGCCTGTCAACTTTCGTCAGCGACCGCTACGGCGACTTCACCGACCCGTACTCGCTCGGCCACCCCGAACCCATCGCGACGAAAGGCGGATTGGCGAACCCCTGCTTTCCATAGGCAAGCGCCGGGCCGTTCAACGCGACGACTCGCCCGCCGGCTGCGGCGAGCACGGCATGACCGGCTGCCGTGTCCCATTCCATCGTCGGACCGAGGCGGGGATAGAGATCGGCTTCGCCGCAAGCGACCATGCAAAATTTGAGCGACGAGCCGGCGCTGACAGAGCATGCGACACGGCGCGGACCCAGGAATGATTTCAACGCGGCAACGTCGCCGTGGGAACGGCTCGACACCACGGTGATCCCTTCGGCCGGCGGCGTCCGGCAGGCGATGCGCCCGCGCTCGCCTCTTTCCTCGACAATTGCCATCGCGCCGACGACCCCGGCGAACAGCCGGCCGAGCGCCGGTGCAAGCACCACGCCAAGCGCCGGCTTGCGCCCTTCGATCAGCGCGATGTTTATCGTGAACTCGCCGTTGCGGCTCACAAACTCCTTCGTGCCGTCGAGGGGATCGACCAGCCAGAAGCGCTCCCCGATATCCGGGAGGTCGCCCCGCGTAGCGGCCTCCTCGCAGACGATAGGAATCTCGGGCGTGAGCACACGCAAAGCGGCGACGATCAAAGCCTCGGCCTCCTCGTCCGCGCGCGTCACGGGCGAGGCGTCCTTCTTTGTCTGCACCCCGAAGTCGCTGGCGTAGACCGCGAGGGTCGTCTCGCCTGCTTTCCGGGCGACTGCGATCACCTCCTCGACGATATGGCTGCTCAACTTTGACAAACGGGTTCCCCGGTTCCTATTGACAACATAAAACCAGCTAACTAGGGTGTCAAAACATTTTGTACGATATTTTGCAAGGCGCGATGTGGACGGGAGAAACGTCAAAGTCCAAGAGCTCAACGAACGGCGCGTCAGCGCCGTGAAACTGCGCTTGTCTGGTGTTTCAGTGGCGGAAACTGCGGCGCTTACCGGCTTGAGTCAGCCCACGGTGATAGCGGCCCTGAAGGCGTACCGGTCCGGGGGATGGGGAGCGGTCCCCGTGGCTCCGCGCGGCCGAGGAGTAAAGAAGCAGACAAACATTAAACATTTTGAGTCCGCCGCGCCACCGGATGCAGCCTCACCGGCCAAGGCGGCGCCAAGCCCGGCATACGCGAAGCTCGCGTCGCTGACGCACCTGCAGCGCCTTGAAGCCGAGAGCATTCACATCATGCGCGAGGTGGTGGCCGAGGCGGCCAACCCGGTGATGCTGTACTCCATCGGCAAGGACAGCTCGGTGATGCTTCACCTCGCGCGCAAGGCGTTTTTCCCCGCGCCGCCGCCTTTCCCGCTGATGCACGTGGACACGACGTGGAAGTTCCGCGACATGTATGCGTTCCGCGACCGCATGGTCGCCGAATCGGGCATCCAGCTCCTCGTATACGTCAACCAGGAAGGCCGCCGCATGGGCATCAACCCGTTCGTGCATGGCTCGGCGATACACACCGACGTGATGAAGACGCAGGCGCTGCGGCAGGCCCTGGACCACCACCGGTTCGACGCCGCCTTTGGCGGCGCGCGGCGCGACGAGGAGAAATCGCGCGCCAAGGAGCGGATTTTCTCGTTTCGCTCCGATCAGCACCGCTGGGACCCGAAGAATCAGCGTCCCGAGCTGTGGCAGCTCTACAACATGCGAACGCGCCGCGGCGAATCGATCCGGGTATTTCCGCTGTCAAACTGGACCGAGCTCGACGTCTGGCAGTACATCCATCTCGAGAATATTCCGGTGGTGCCCTTGTATTTTGCCAAGGAGCGGCCGGTGGTCGAGCGCGACGGCACGCTGATCCTGGTCGATGACGAGCGCATGCCGTTGCGCGAGCGCGAGGTTCCGGAGACCAAGCGGGTTCGGTTCCGGACGCTGGGCTGCTATCCGCTCACCGGCGCCATCGAATCGGATGCCGCCACGCTGCCGGCGATCATCCAGGAGATGCTGCTGGCGAGGACCTCCGAGCGCCAGGGGCGGGTCATCGACCACGACTCGGCCGCGTCGATGGAGAAGAAGAAGCAGGAAGGCTACTTCTGATGTCGAACGTCTCGGACCTGATCGCGGCAGATATCGAGGGGTATCTCAGGGCGCATCAGCACAAGAGCCTGCTCCGCTTCATCACGTGCGGCAGCGTGGACGATGGCAAGAGCACCCTCATCGGCCGCCTCCTGTACGAGTCGAAAATGCTGTTCGACGATCAGCTGGCCGCGCTCGCGGCGGACTCGAAGAGATTCGGCACGCAGGGCGGGGAGCTGGACTTCGCGCTTCTCGTCGACGGCCTGGCCGCCGAGCGCGAGCAGGGCATCACTATCGACGTGGCCTACCGTTTTTTCTCCACGGAACGACGCAAGTTCATCGTCGCCGACGCACCGGGCCACGAGCAATACACGCGCAACATGGTGACGGGCGCCTCGACCGCGGATGCGGCGATCATTCTGGTCGACGCGCGCAAGGGCGTGCTGACCCAGACGCGCCGCCACAGCTACCTGGTCGGGCTGTTGGGCATTCGACACGTGGCGCTCGCCGTCAACAAGATGGACCTCGTCGACTATTCCGAAGCGCGCTGCCGCGAAATCGAAACGCAGTACCGGCAATTCGCGGAACGCATCGGAATCGGCGACGTCACCTGCATTCCGATGTCGGCGCTCAAGGCGGACAACATTCTTTCACCGAGTCCCCGCATGCCCTGGTATCGCGGCGCCACCCTGATGGGTTGGCTCGAAACTGTCGAGGTGGATGAGCAGCGCCTACGGAAGATGCCGCTTCGCTTGCCGGTGCAGTGGATCAATCGGCCGAACATGCACTTTCGCGGCTTCAGCGGCACCGTTGCAAGCGGCGTGGTACGCGCTGGCGAGCGCGTTCGCGTGCAGCCTTCCGGGAAACAAGCCGTGATCACGCGCATCGTGACGCGCGACGGCGACCTTGCCCAAGCCGGGGCCGGCCAGGCGATCACCCTGGTGCTCAGCGACGAGATCGACGTTTCGCGGGGCGACCTTATCTGCGCGGCAGATGCGCCGGCCGAAGTCGCCGATCAGTTCGAGGCAACGATCGTCTGGATGAGCGAGCAGCCGATGCTGCGAGGGCGTTCGTACTTGATGAAGATCGGCTCGAAGACGGCCACGGCGACGATTGCTCCCGTAAAGCACAAGATCAATGTCAACTCGCTTGAACATCTGGCGGCAGAAAAGCTCGACCTGAATGAGATCGGCGTGTGCGAGTTGGAGCTCGACCAGCCGATCTGCTTCGACCCGTACACCGAGAACCGGCATACCGGCGGGTTCATCCTCATCGACCGCTTTACCAACCATACCGTTGGCGCCGGCATTCTTCATTTCGCGCTGCGCCGGGCACACAACATCCATTTGCAGCACATCGATGTGAACCAGGCGGCGCGCGCTGCTCTAAAGCGGCAGAAGCCGTGCGTGCTATGGCTGACGGGACTGTCCGGGGCGGGTAAATCGACGATCGCAAACCTTGTGGAAAGCAAGCTTCATTCGCTTGGCTATCACACGTATCTGCTCGACGGCGACAACGTCCGGCACGGACTCAACAAGGATCTCGGCTTTACGGCCGAGGACCGCGTGGAAAACATACGTCGGATCGCCGAGGTGGCCAAGCTGATGGTCGATGCCGGCCTTATCGTTGTTACCGCATTCATTTCTCCCTTTCGGGCGGAGCGGCACATGGCGCGCACCCTGTTCGACGAAGGAGAGTTCATCGAAGTGTTCGTGGACGCCCCGCTCGCGGTCGCCGAGCAGCGTGACCCGAAAGGCCTCTACAAGAAAGCGCGGCTCGGTCAGATCAAGAACTTTACGGGTATTGACTCGCCTTACGAGCCGCCCTTGACGCCCGAGATGAGGCTCGATACCGCGGCGCTGTCCCAGGCAGAGGCGGCCAGTCTGGTTCTCGAATTACTGGCGCGGGTGGGCATCACCAAGACGCACCGGTCGGCCTAGTACGAACCTCCTAGCCGCGAATAGTGCAATTCACCGTTGCGCTGCACGCGCGCCGGCGCTACCAATTTCACTCAAGCGCCTTTGCAAACATTTACTGCAGGTTCAGCGATGCGGGAGTTTAATTGAGCGGCGATCCGCGCACAGGCACCGCCGTCAATGGGGGCTGGATGGAAAAGAGCAAGGAGATTCGGGTGGTATTCGACGCTCCACCGGGCAGGGACATGCCTACGCTGGTCGAGGTCGAAGATGAAAACGGTCGCTGCGTCGACGTTGGTCAGTGGCGCGAGCGGCCGGACGGCTACTGGGAGCTCGTTTTCCAGGCCGATTCCCACTAGCGCCGCCATGTGAGGGCCCTCCTGCAGCGCCTTGGTTTCCGCGGCCGTATGCAGGGCAGCGCGGTGCTCGCCACAGCCGCCCTGTCGCGGTACGCCGAGGCACAGTTTGCCGGCTGGGTGGCGTCCCCGCCGGAGCTTCGGGCGCGCAGCGCCCCGACCCAGGCGCCCAAGGCGGAAAGCGCGGACGCCGACGCTCTAGTGACCCGGTTCTACTCCTGCCAGGAATGCTGAAGCGACGCTGCTAGTGCAGCGTGGCGGCGCGCGAGCTGAAGATCGCGGCGAACCCTTCCTCGCTCGCCAAGATGATATCCACCGCGCCGAGAAACGCAGGGAGCGGGGAGGTCTCCTCGTTGGCCATCCAGCGCGAAAGCTGTCCCGGCGAGACACCCAGCCGGTCGGAAAGCTGGCGCGGGCCGCCGAGGAGCTCGGCGGCGCACTGGAACACGCGAGCCTGAATGGGCGCCGTCATGGCGTCCCATCGTCGGCTATTCCCCGATCGTCGTATATCGGTAAATCCCCTAATCCGGTTGTCGTTTTTCGTCGACAAGTCCCAGCCGCGGACCAGGGAAATCCTGAGCCGCAGGTTCCGCGCCGTGAACTACTGCCAGGAGGTGGACTAGAAGCTAAAAACCACTCCTAGCGACACCAGGCTGGTGTTGCGTCTGGCGATGCGGAAGAGCTCGCCCTCCGCGCGCACGGCAATATCGCGCGTGATACTGTAGTCCGCTCCGATACCCAATGAAGGATCGCCGCCCTTGGATGTCTTGGAGAAGGGCATGCCTGCGCTGATGTCCCTTGCGTCGAGCTCCCAGAGGAAGGCGCCGATTTTCACGAGCGCAGCGAAACGCTCGCCGAGCGGCACACGGCCGAGCAACGCAACATTGAAGCCCGTCACCTTGAGCCTGCCGCCGGTAACGGGCGTGCCGGAAAAGCTGCCTTCGTAGCGCGCCTCGCCCAGCTCGACGAAGGCGAGCTCCAGGCCGAGAGTACGGTTGAACTGGTACCCGCCGAAAACCTTGAAGCCGGTTCCGTTGCCCTTCACCGATCCCGAGGTGATCAGATCGGTGGTCAGGCCTTCGTCGACATCGCTGCGGCCGACGCTGGCGCCGACGAACGCGCGGCCGTCCTGCAAAAGTGGAGCGGTTTCGACCTTGGACACCGGGGGGCGAGGCGCCGCGGCCGATCCGAGACTGCCCAGGGCCGAGACGACGCGCTGCGGCGGTGCCGCCACCGGCGTCGGCGGAGCACCGGCGGATGCGACCAAGGCGGTCGGGCCGGGAGTCAAGGGGGCCGTACCGGCGCGGTTTGCCGCGGTGACGGTGCCCTGCGACACGGCTACGTAGGCGCCGTCGGCGAGCGCGATCGAGAAGTCGCTTCCGTCCTCGACGCCGAAGCTTGCCTGCGGGGTGCGCAGAAAGAACTGGTCGGGGTTGGTGCGCACGATCTCGCCGGTGATGACGCGCGCGGCGCCGGCGAGGAGATCGAGCACCACCCGGCCCTCGGCGCCGCCTTTCGCGTAGCGAAAGTCGACGAGGCGCAGGTGGCTGCGTTCCTCGAGGAGCACTTCCATGCCGTCGTCGAAGCGCAGCCGGAGTCGTGCTTGCGGACCGGTGGTGACGACAGCTCCCGGGAAAATGCGCTCGCCCTGACGCAGGCTTGCCTCCCCGACCTGGGCGCTGCCGGTGAGCGATTCGACGACGGCGGCTGCGAGGGCGGCCGCGGGCAGCGCGACCGCCAGCACTCCTGCTGCGAGCAGACGAAACATTCGGTGCTTCCCCCTACTCCGCCTCCCCGCGGCGCGACGCATTCTCATCCAACCCCCTTCACCCGTCAAACGAGCCGCAGGAGGGTCGGGTCTGCTTCAGCCCTGGACCACGGGCTCCAGGTAGATCTCGACGCGCCGGTTGGCCTGGCGGCCGGCCTCTGAAGTGTTGGACGCGACCGGCTGGGTCTCGCCCTTGCCGGCGATGGCGAGGCGCATCGAGTTGACCCGCTTCGCCTCGAGGTAGCGCGCCACCGAGTGCGCGCGCCGCTCGGAGAGCGACTGGTTGTACGGGGTGGAGCCGACGTCGTCGGTGTGGCCGACGATCGTCAGCGAGGTCTTGTTGTAGCGGACCACGACATCGGCGAGCTTGTCCATCGTGCTGTGAAAGCCGGGCTTGACCTCGGTCGAATTGGTCTCGAACGCGGTCTGGCTGGTCATGGTGATGCGCACCACGTCGTTCGGCAGCTTCTCCACGCGCGCCTGCCCGAGCTTGATCTCCTGGCTCAGGTTCTTCTCCAGGTCGCGCTTCTGGTCGTCCATGTAGCGGCCGACCAGGCCGCCGGCGAGGGCGCCGCCGACCGCGCCGATGAGCGCGCCCTTGGTGCGGTTGCGGTCGTAGGCGATCGCGCCGATCACCGCGCCGCCGGCCGCGCCGAGCAGGGTGCCGCTCTCGCGGTGCCCCATCGGCTGGTCGAGCGCGCAGCCGGCGAGGGCGAGCGCCGCAGCGAACGCGATCGCGCGCCTCATGCGGCCTTCTTTCCGAGCGGCTGCTCGACGGTCGCTTCCGGGTCCTGTGGGCTCGCGTCGGCGGCGAGCCAGCGGATGTGCTTCGCGAGCGCGATGATCATGCGCTGGCGCTCTTTCGCGAGATGCTGCGGATATTCCTCGAGCGTGAGGCGCGCCTGCTCTTCGATCAGCTCGAGCTTCGAAAGCAATTCTTCTCTGTCCATGTACCGCTCCCAGCTTGTTTTGCGTGCCGGGCGAGCCTAGCAAAGGAAACGTGAACTTGCATTCTGTCGGGGCGGCACGACACTTTCAGCGCAGCTCGCGCTCGAGGAGCTCGAACACCGCAGCGTATGCTTCCTCGCGCGCGCGGGGATTCGCGCCGACGGTGACGCCCCGCGTTGTGCTTTCCCGGCTCGACGCACGGCGCGGGCGGGTCCAGTCGTCGAGCGCACCGATGAGGACGAGCAGCGGCGCGCTCGGGGGCGGCTCCAGCGGGCGCAGCAGCAGAGCGCCGACGACGGGAAGGCTCGGGATCCAGAGCAGCACGATGCCGAAGGCGCCGACCGCGATGCCGAGGCGACGATGGCGGCGGGCGAGGATCAGCCCCGCGATGGCGATGAGCAGCGGGCCCGCGGGAGGCAGTATCAGGTTCGCGACGACATCCGTGATGCTTCTTGTCATACTGCCGCGTCCACCATCGAGCGGAGGAGGCACATGCCGGCGGGGTTCAGGGTTCTCAAGCGCAAGCGCCAGGTCGATGCCGCATGGGTCGACAAGTTTCGCAGGATTCCGGTCGCCAATATCAGCGATTCGATGTTCCGCGTGAGCGCGGGTGGCGCGCGGCTGCGCCCCTACCACGCCGGCGGCGCCATGGCCGGGCCGGCGCTGACGGTGCGCACCGCCCCGGGCGACAACCTGATGGTGCACATGGCGCTCAACCTCGCGGTCAAGGGCGACGTGATCGTGGTCGACGCGGGCGGCGAGCTCACCAACTCCATCATCGGCGAGCGCATGCTCGCCTACTGCCAGGCGAAAGGCTTCGCCGGCATCGCGATCAACGGCGCGGTGCGCGACGTCGGCTACATCCGCAAGCACCATTTTCCGGTCTACGCCGCGGGCGTCACCCACCGCGGCCCCTACAAGAACGGCCCCGGAGAGATCAACGTCACCGTCGCTCTCGACGGGATGGCGATCGAGCCGGGCGACCTGGTGGTTGGCGACGACGATGGGCTGCTGTGCGTTCCCTGCCAGGACGTGGAGGCGGTGTACCAGCTCGCGCACGAAAAGCACGAGATGGAAACGCGCACCTTCAAGGACATCGGCAAGGGCGACAACAACCGCGCCCAGTACGAGAAAACGCTGCGCCAGCTCGGATGCGAATTCGAAGCCTGATCCTGGCGGCGGCGTTCTCGCCGGCCGCGGCGGCGAGCCCCGATGCCGAGCTCGGCGTTCGCTACTGGTGGAGCAGCGGCATGACCAAGTGGGCGCACAGCGCGCAGGACGCCAATCCGTCGCTCGGCAACCCGACTTCAATCCTCACCTACACCAAGCTCGACGCCAACGTGATCGAGCTGCACGGCCGCCGAGGATTCGACGAGCGCAGCTTCGTCAAAGGCAACCTCGGCATCGGCAGCATCAACAAGGGCAGCTTCGACGACGAGGACTACTTCGCCGGGCAGGTCAAGTTCTCCGACTCGACCTCCGCGGTGCGCGGCGACGGCCTCATGTACTTCACGCTCGACCTCGGGCGCGAGCTCGGGGTGTCGGGGGACGGCAGGACCGCCTGGGACTTCTTCGTCGGCCTGAGCTACTGGCGCGAGCGGGCCGACGCCTACGGCGCGATCTTCACCCTCGGCGGCGGCGCGCCGATCCCGGACAACGTCCTCGTCATCAGCAACGAGGCGATGTGGACCTCCCTGCGCATCGGGCTCGCGGTGCGCCACCAGGCGCGGGAGCGCCTCAGGTTCAGCGCGGAGCTCGCGCTGGTCCCCTATACCCAGCTGCGCAACGAAGACAGCCACTATCTGCGGCAGAGCCCGAACGATCTCGGCCCGGTGCCGAACGTGTTCAACAAGGGCAGCGGCTACGGCCTGCAGACCGAGCTCGAGGTGCGCTGGACAATGCGCGAGCACTACGAGCTCGGGCTCGGCGCCCGCTACTGGTGGCTGAAAACCACCAACGGCACCAACTCGGCGGCGGGCTCGACCTTCCCGCTCGTCTACCAGGAGTCCGAGCGCGCCGGGGTGCTGCTCAGCCTGTTGCGGCGCTGGTAGGCGGCGCTATTCCCGGACGCGCGCGATTTTCTTGACGTCGGGCAGGCGGCGCAGCGCGCGCATCACGCGCGCGAGGTGCTGGCGGTTGGACACCTCGAGGACGAAGTGCATGGTGGCGAACACCGTGCGGTCCTCGTCCATGCTGAT
>Ga0187892_10002103_pt1 | contig 41707 bp, 71 predicted proteins | sample MA1701073metaG_FD_139345 | JGI IMG/M metagenome (GOLD analysis project Ga0187892, IMG submission 139345) | Bio-ooze microbial communities from a basaltic lava cave in the Kipuka Kanohina Cave System on the Island of Hawaii, USA - MA170107-3 metaG ... | reverse complement strand
TTCTTCATTAGCTGAAAATGGTCTACCTAAAAGCGTGGATTCTGTAACTGCTGTATCTGCGTGAGATGTAGTTATTCCAGCAGTAAGTGAATTATTTGAATCTCTAGCTCGTGGTGTAACTGATGTTCCAGCTGTTCTTGCTGTGATTCGCTTAAGTTCAAATTCCAAAAGAACTCCTACTACTGCTGTTACTTGCCAGTTAAACAACCAAATTCTATAGATGCGAACTTTTTTTGTTGATAGGGTATTAAAGATAGAAAGTATTTTGTTCTGTGCACATACTATTCTATCAAATACAGCAACGTAAGTTTCTCCTTCTCTTTTTTTTACAACTTCAGTATGAACAACATTTGCACCAATGGTATCCTTCCATGTACGCATCTTGTCGCCACTACCAGGTGTTGGAAGTTGTGTGAATGTATCAACGCCTTGAAATGACATTTAACCACTAGCTCAACGTAATCTGGATTTCAAGTGTCCATGTTTGCCCTGAAGGTTTAGTACCGTTGGATTGTAATGCCCTGTTAAGATTCTTGTTTGGAGATGAACCATTATCTATTGTGTATTCTTCCCATGCAAATTCAGCTTGTCCTGTTGGGAATGAACCTTTTGCATTAATTTTTTGTGCAGTGCTAGTTGGATATGTCGCATCCATTGCTGCAAAAGCTGTGCTACCACCCTGCAATCCAGTTTGGGAAGCTACAACAGCAGCAGCAGAATTGCCAACACCTACTCTTGCAAGTGCGTTGGTATATCTGTTGGTTGTATCAGTTCCATCCACCAAATCCCACATCTGATCACAACCTTCGTTCAACATTGAATTGAACATCAACCAATAGAAACCATGAGCTACATTGATTTGTAATGGTACATATTGAACCTTTCTTGCGATTTCCCTTAGAGAATAACCCATCTTTTGTAGCTTGGCTATAGGTTCATTTGATATTCCAGGTACATATTTCTCCTGCCATTTTTGCACAATTATTGTTTCTGCAAAAGCTTTTGGTTTATAAACTGGAATGTCTGTAAATATTTTTATCAAATTTGTTTGTAAATCATAAATTCTTTTTCTAAAAGTTGGAATATTCTGGTATCCTTTCTTGCCATAGGTATGTATCACTGGAACTTGTTGCCCTTCTAAAAGAAGAATCTGTTTTAACTTATCTTCACTTCCTTGCTTGGCGGATTTTCAATTTCATCAATCGCACGTTTCAGTTCTGCTACTCTTTGGTTCTTTACAGCTTCTTTTGCTTCTTCTTCCCTTTGCTTCATCACTCTATCAAAATCTTTTTTCAAGTCATGGTTGCATTTCCTGCATTTCCAATCTATCTTATCTACAGCATCAGGTACTAAATGACATTCACAATCACAAACTACCATGTTGCTTCTAGTTCCCAATCCGCATAAAAAGACTTGTAATGATCCTTTGGTGGTTTGAACTCAAAGTCAATAGAACCACTTCCGTAAGCTTCCAATCGTGGTGTTGCTGTGATTGTTAGATATTCGCTTTTGCTGTTTGCCTGAAGATTTACAGGTTGCCCTGTTTCATTTTTTATGTAAACCCTAACATTTCTAGTCGAACCTGCCATTGTCTTTATCAAATCAACTAGAAGCGAATCTACATCTTTCTTTTCTAGCTTTACATCTGAATTTAATACAGAAAAGCTAAGGGGTTGTGGTGGATTCATCATGTTTGTGTAAACTTCTTTTCTCCTGCCTTTACCATAGCTAGCTTGCCTTCTTTGGTTAGATCATCAATGATTTCATTTTCTGTTGTACGCCACTCTTTCTTTTTTTGTTTGATGAGTTCTGAAGCAGAAAAATTCAACCTTTCCTGTTTTCTTCTGCCATCATTATCAATGAAAACATGGGTATGTGGCACTAGATCCTCATGCAATCTCCTGTGGGCTTCGCTATTCCAATCCAATCTGATACTTCCGTTTCTGATTGTTGCATATTGTTCCATGTAGGAAGCGTTAAGCCCTTCCATCTGCTTGTTCTTTTCTAACTGTGTATTAATTTCACTTGATGGTTGTGATGTTTCCGGTGGGGTATTTTTTTGTTCTGTCTCAATATCATCCTTATACTGTTCCAATCTTGCAAGCTCAAGTTCCATTTTTAGTGGCATGTTTGGAATGACTTTTTGTAAGTTAAGTAATGCTTCCACGTTGTCCATCCAGCTTTCTATTATAATTGGTTTGAACTCTGCCTTGATTCTAATTTTCTTTGCAGCTTCAGGTTCAGTTAGTCTTAGTATCCTGTTGTACCATTTTTCTTCTGCAAATGTAGCTAACCAAGCTCTATTCTGTGAAACCGGACCTGCGATGAAGCTACGAATCCTGCCAAGCAATGTAGCATAGGTTTGTTCTTCTTCCTTTCCAAGTAATGAAGCTGGAACCTGGAAGTTTCCAATAATAATTTGCTGAAAGAATTTCATTAGCTCAACCATCTTTTCAACTTTAGGATCAAGGTTTGGAACTTCGATATGCACATCTTCAGGATTTGCATTTATAACATTCCACTGTCCAGATTGCAATCCACCTGCAACAGCAGAAAGATCAGAAGTTGGAGATTTTGATAGTGGGCGAAGAACTATTATACCATAACCTGCCCACATTGTTTCAACCATTTCAGGCGAATCAAATTCAACAAATCTTTGCAAGGATCTTGCTGCACCTACTATTCTGTGGAAATCTGAAAACCCATAACCAATATTTCTTCTAATTGGATTATCTGGTTCATTTACAATGTAAATCATATCTTCATCCGATATGGTATCTTTAACGTTGGCAGAAAGATTCACATCAACCGAGCTTACACTCCAATCCTTTCTTTTTGGATAAACCCTTCCCAAATCTCTTGGATGAATTATTTTCAAAGCCTGTGGAACTCTTGTTCCATCAGGATCAAATGCAATCAAACCCCTTCCAAATACTCTAGCTAGCTTGCCACCTGCCTTTAGCTTCTCGTTGAACTGAATCTGTGGTTGATTGTCTATCTCCATCAAATCATCAAGAATATCTTTGTAAGGTGTAAGCTCGTTGCGGATTTGTTTTTCATCTTTCTTTTTCTTATCAATTAGATCAAGAGTTGGTTTGATTCCACCACCCATTGTAAAATCCATCAGGATATCAAGTGGCTTTCCTGCATACGCCCACGCTTCTTCAAAATATTGATAATCTATGTCAGTGTATGGGTTTGTTGATATGATTGGTTCATAGTTATTTCTACCAACTGAAACAGCTTGAAAATTATAGTTCTTAACATAATGTGGTGGATACCAGATGTTGCTTCCTTGATTCGATTCTTTAGAAACCTTTTTGGTTTTTGCCAACAGTTATCATCACTTTCTCCACATATTTAGAACTAATGGGGAAAATAAACGTGCTTTCTAGTTAGCTCGGCATTAGCAGGAATGTTTGAAGGCAGATCACCAAACCTGGTTCTTGGCTCGTATTTCTTTGTAGCTATCTCATAACTTGATGTGTTTATACCAAAATACATTTTCCTTGCATACCAACATATCAATAGAAAACAGCTAACAAAATCATCATGTTCGCCTTCGGGTGCAGCAAAGCTTTCTTTTCCTGTCTTTGTAATATGTGATTCGTAATTTTCAATTTGTCGTATGGGTTCTTGCCATTGCGGATAAACTTTAGGATCTGGAAAGTTGATTCTGTGTTCACCTGTTTCCGGATCAATCTTATGCTGCATAGCCCATCTAACAGTTTCAACCTTATCCATAGAATTAGGATGCCTTGTTGGGTGTTCCATTTTGGAAACAGTTGCAACCGGAATTATTGGTAATTTGTAAACTGTATTTAGAACATCAACCACGTGATGCCCTGAAGCGTTGGTTTCTATCAGATAGATTGGGATGGGGTTTCTGATGTGCTTTTCTGCAATCTCTTTTTCTATCAGCGTATAGTTTCTACCTGTCCATTGATGAGCTAGATTGAAATTGATTCTTTTTTTCATAAAATCAAGTTGTGCACCTAATATTGCAAAGCTATCCTGTGTTCTTGCAGGATCAAGTGCAGCAATTTCTATTCCCAATTCACGCAATAGAATCTATCCCAATGCAAGAGAATTAAGCTTATCTCTTTCCTGTGTAAATATGCTGTTGCGAATAACAAGCTGCACAATCATCATTCTTTTCAGGATCACGCTTCGCCACCTTCCAGCTTTTATCAATTCCAGTGTACTTGCCACAGATAGACTTGTTTACAACAAAGAAGTGTATTTCATAATCCTTTAGTTGTGGTGGTGGTCTATACCATCCAGAACTAACTTCGCCATTCTCTGCAACATCTGCGTATCCTTCTTTTTTCGCTTCAGCTTGTGGTTCTTCCATCGTTGGTTTGCTGCTAGGTTTTGGTTTACTGCCTTTTGCCATGATGATATTATTATTTTGAACTAGAAAAGCTTTTTGGTTCGGGCTTTTGGCATCATTCGTGGAAGATTCCTTAATGCGTTCCTTTGCTTGATTCTGGTTTCTTCAATGATTGGATCATAGATTGGCTTGCGTTCTGCATACACATCTGCTTTCTGCCATTTTATCATCATCTGATCTCTTTTCTTTTGCCTGATTGTGCTATCATGGTGGATCGTGATTCCATATACAGGAACAGGAAATGACACCATACCCACATTTGGCTTACCTGGAATGTTATCTTCTAGAATAGAAAAGTGTGTCCAATGAATTTTTCTTGTTCTAATTAGGTGTGGTTTGTAGAAAATCCTTTCAAGAAAATATGCGTACTGATCAATATCAACATCTGTTTTGTGCTGTATCATCGGAACTCTGATTACCATTGGTTTTGATTTATCAAAACTATCCAGATTCTTCAGAAACAGTTGCAAATCACCTTCAATGTATTCATCACAACCCATCAGCAGTTCATGGGTGTATCCCTGTTTTCCAGCTTCCATGTGCAAGAGATTATGCTTCTCTTCCATCAGGCAAAGCCCAACATCTATCCACTGCGTATTTGGTTTTGATAGCACATATTCCTTCAAGCCATCTGTTGAAAGATCAGAACCGTTTATCTTTGGGAACTCTTTACCGGATACGCCTTTGAATCTTCCATCACCCCAAATGGAAGGCATGCCAAGCTGTGTGAGATTGTCAACTAGTCTCTTGCCACCATCAAAATCTTGGTACACTACACAGGTTGCAACTACTCTATTCAACCCATCCATTTTCTACAGGTTTTTTCACTCATGGCAAATCTTCTTTTTTTTCTAAAACTATCAATATGTTTCCATCTTCTGTATCCTTTACATGAAGCACTTTGTATTTTTGGAAAACTCCATAGCTTGCAGTTAGGATTACTTCGCTTCCAGGTTTGATTGTGATTTCAGGAAGTTCTTTCAATTCTCAAAAATCCATTTGCGGAAAGCATTTGTTTCTAATGGAATCTTATCACCAAAGTTATTTGTTATAAAATCCCCTTTGTTATAGTTTGTATTTATTGCCAAAAATAACACATCTATCATTTCATACAACCAATCCCCATTATTGAAGTTCAGAAAGCTTCCATCTGCTAGTTTGAGTTGTTTTCTTATTCTAAAAAATACACCTAGAAGATTTGCTGCCTGATAATCATTTACTGGAATTATATTGTAACCGTTGTTATAACCAATTAGTTTTTGCCAATCATTTAAATCTGTCATATCCTAAATCCACAGGTTGCATATCTATTATGAAGCAAAGTCAATCTACAAACCTTTGTTGTTCTTACCCCACAATGTTGTACTGCATCTTCTATACTGTTCTGTGTTGGATGGTATTCCAATTCCTTGTAAAATATTCTATTAATTATTTTTCTTAGAAAGATAATCAAATGCTATCCCAATCCTTTGGTATCAATGCCGGATCTACATTCAAACTGCCAAATATGTTTGCCTGTGAAGCTGTGTATTGGCAAAGGTATTCTTGTTCAACATCAACATCTTTTCTAGCTACCATCACCTGAATCTGTTCCTTTGAATAAAGATGCCCTTCTGCAACATAGATGGGGAATTTCATTTTGATAAAATCATTTTCTGTAACATCTATGTTATAAAAGAACCCACGCTTTCCGTTTGGTGTAGAACGTAAAAACAAATCAGCTATGTTGGTATCAGAGATTGGAATTATTGCATCAATCACAGGGCTATCATCTTGCATATCAAAATGTGCAGCTTCATCCACTCCTATTGCACCAATCTTTGTATCACCACGAATAGCTTCGGAATTGCTTGGCAGTGATTCAAATTCTGTACCGTTCTTCAGCTTGAACCAAAGATCAGTTCCATTGTCTGCAATGGTGTTTTCTATGTTGTTAAATAAAATTCTCAACCTATGCTGAATTTTCTTAGCTGTCTTTTCCCTAGTACCTGCAATGTTGATTATCTTTTTTCCTACATACCAATGGATATCACGCTTCTCATATTCTCCTGAACCATGAAAAGCAAAGAACCTTTGCCCATTGTCTGTAGCCCCAATCTGCCTAGCCTTGTTTTCGTGAACATGAAGTGGAAACTTGCCCTTTCTTTTTTCTCTTGCAATTACCATATCCTCAAAGTAGTGTGTCTGCCAGTGCATCATTGGCATTGGTTCTAGTGTTGCCGGATGCTTTGGCAATCCAATCTGCAAATTAAATTCTTGATAGGTATCTGCTATCTTTGTTGAACTTTCTACTGTATAGATATGATCAAAGGTTGTAGACCTGGATTTGCTATCAACCAGAATTAATTTGCCATCTTCATCTATTGCTCTCAATGTGTTATGTGGTGTCATTCAGAAGCCATTGCTTCTAGCCTGTGCTTCATATTATTATTTTCTGTTTCCATCTGCCTGTACTTGTCACCAAGCAAAACCACTGAAAGATCGCAAGCTTTGCCATCTCTTAGTTCATCAAGTGCCTTTCTTGCATCCAATGCAATTCTTAGAAATGTTGCCTTTGCCTGTGCTATCTGCTGTGTGTACTTGATGGTTTCAGTGATTTCCGTTTCACCGTTTGGTGTATCTATCATCTTGTGAATTGTTTTGTTGGCGTTCCATTCCTTATAGTAGTTATCCCAAGATTCCTGTTCTATTCTTAGGTATGCCAACGTTGATAGTTCTACCATCTTGGAATAATTTTTTATTGCAATGTCTTTTACGAATGAGTTGTTGGCGTGTATTTCTACCAAATCCCTTGATATCGTGGGTTCTGAAATTGTTACTCCTGTTTTCTTTTTTAATTCAAGCATCAGTTCCCTGTTAGTTATCCTTTTCTTGCCAAGTGATTTCATGCTTGATTCTATTACCATCAGATATTCTTGGCGTGTTGCAATCTCCATGTGGGTTGATCCTGTCTTTTTCATATACTGCAATCTTTCCTTCTTATTATGGTGCAATCTTTTCATAAAAGCTTGTCTATAGAGCTAGCTAGCTCTGTATAGCATCTATGGAACATTTCTCTTTCTTTAGGTCAATATTCCAACATTTTCTAACATTTTCACACCATATCCAACTGATTTCTCGTTTTTTATCGATGCTTTCTTTCTCTTTGCTAACGTGCATTGTCAGTGTACGTTAGTTTACAAACTTGCGTTAAACGTGTGCCTAGACTAGAAATGATGGGGTTAGCTTGCTTAATTCATCCTGTGCCCCTTCTTCATAGGAGATACCGAGCTTGCTAACCCTGCTGTAAGATTGGTTCTAGCAAGATATTGTTTGCTATTGAATTGTTCTTCTGGTTACAAAGATTTCTTTTCTTTTATAATTTTAGATAGACCATTTAGCAACCCTTGTATCAATTCATTATTTGCTTTTAGACATCTTTCCCAATCTTCATCAGTGTGAGAGTCGTATGGTATATGACATATCCAACAACGTGTTTGCAGATCCAAATTCATTTCTTTTTGTCAGTACACCATCAATCTAAAACCTTGAAATATTATCGTTTTTTCTGTTATTATCAAGCATGATCTGCACAATCTTTTTTCTGATTTCTTCCTGCTCTTATACCTGAATATTGTATCGCAAATTCTACATCTCATGTTGCTGTTTATTGGTTCTCAAATCTATTTTTTCTTCAGGATAACCGTATTTTCGCCATGAAGGGCAAAGGAATTTGAATTGATTTGTTCCTTCACCAACTACAAATCCGATCAAAGGTACTTTTTTCATTGCAGGTACACAATTTTTGTGTTTAGCTTCAAAATCATCTCTGATTAAAGCTAATTGTGGTAATCCATTGTCTTTTATTTCTTCATAAATAGGATCACCTTCTTTTGGCAAATTATATAGAACTCTGATATATTTGCCACACGCATGACAACATAATTCTGTTTCTGCATATCCTTGAATATCTGCTAACTCATCATCAATTAGATAATGAATGTGAACGTGGGGTGTATCTATCAGAAAGGTTGATTCCATAATATGATGCCTTCAGTAAGCGATTTTCTCCATTTTTGGATCACAGCAATGCACAGGTAAGAATAGCTTGCATTGTGTCAGAAAATGTTCCTTCATCATCAGGCATCAACTACCAATCCTTGATACGTAATCAGATAATGCTTCGTTCAATCCGCAATTACTGCAAATCTTTGTTTTGTTATCTAACCTGGATATTGAACCATGTTCTTCATCAAATGGATTGAAGCAAATCGGGCAATCAAGAATCATTTCTTACTGTCCTCAAAAGTTGTTATAATTACTATGAATTTTCCGAAATGATCATCTGAACAAAAGTGCATACCTTCTGGAATTTCAGTTAAACAGTATCGGCACGGATTCTTAAATCTCATTACTTCTTCTGCTACTTGTTTTCTTTGTAATCGTTTCACTCTTTGTTTGCGTTTGGTTAAAGTATTGTTTATCATTTCTAAAGTGTCAATAGTCGTCATTTCTTTTTCTCATTCTTCCTCACACTCATCCTCTTTGCACTCTTCACAAGGAATTTCATTTAATACAAATGCAGTAAAAACTCTATTAGTTATATCTGCGTTACGCCATGCCATCGCTTTTTCTTCACTATCTACAATGCCAACAATTTCTTCATCCTTATACTTCAGCAATACATACACGGTTTTACTCATTTCTTTTTCTGTTTCCTTTTCTTTGGTAAAGTAATTGCAACTTGTCCATTGGCTTTGATTCTAATTGTGCCTTCTTTTCTGTCATAACTGATTTGAAATTCATCTAATGTTCTCATTCTTCGTAATAGATTTAAGAGTTCATGCCTATCTTTATTGGAAGCACTATCAAATGCACCACTAGCTAACAAATTAATTGATGTTTTTTGTAAGTCGTGTACCAAAGCCTTTGTAATGCTACTCATCTCATCATTTGCAAAATTTAATTTAGCCGAACCTTCCCAACTTCCTACATAATCAGCTTGTTTTTTCATACTTCATAAGTTCCTACCTCAACTGCATCTACCTTCTTGAAAGTGATGATTGTTGTTCCATCCGGTTCTATCTTTCTGAAGAGCTGGTAGAAATCATTTGGTTCTTTGAATTTGAGCTTAACTTGAATCATTGAATTACTTTCCTTAGAATCTTGCTTTTACGCATTGTTCTTAAAATTGATTTGAAAACCCTGTAAGATACTTTATCATCTATGGTTAGAAGAAAAATTGCGTTATTGATCCTGTCTTTGAAAGGAAGTTTTGTATTAATTGATTGTTTTACATGGAAGCATAGGTAGCATAATCCATCAGAATCTTTTCGCTGTCTTACTTGCCCACACTGGATGCAAATGTTTTCTGGAATCACTCTATTTTCTCCTAAGATGCAGTAATACTTTGTAGCCTTTTTTGTGATCTTCCACATTAAAACATGTGGAGATATAAGATATTACAAAATTCAATTCATTTGTTAGTGTATATAATTCATAATCTTCTTCCAAATCTACAAAATTTGTTTTGATTATCACTTTCTTCACCAAAGGTTCATATCTAATATCAGCAGGAATTTTTGCTACTGAATTGTCGAAAAGTGCGTGGAGTCTTTCAATCTCATGTGGTTCTTGCTTTCCACAACCTGAATCTGATAAGCTACAATCTAGCAGGCTATTTTCACAGTGTTTGCAGTACCAAAAAGCTTTTTCATCATTGGTTAGTTCAAGAACTTTGATTTCTTCCTGCGTTGCCATGTCTATAGGTGCTATATACATCTATATAAATCTATATTTTATGGCAGGTGCAGTTGCAGTTAGGTTCAGGCTTCATGGGATCTTCGCATCCACAGTCTATGCAGATCATGGTGTTTCAAAGTTAATGATATCTCATCTCTTCGGAAGCCTTGCAGTTTTTACTTTGTTCTTGTGTCCTTTGGCGAAGCAGTACAAAACATCAACAGGCTTTCTTGAATCAGGATCAACTTGAACTATTTTGTCCACACGGTAAGAACCACACTCATCACATGGTATTCCATAGAATCCTGCATTGATTGCTTCAACTCTGTTCTTTGGTTCGTACAACGGAAGCAACCTGGAAACTCTGCCACGCAAAATCTTTAGAGCTTGCTTTGATGTAAAATCTGCAAAGTCTTTGATGTGCTTCACATAGTTTGCAAAAATGTAATCGGTGTTAGCTCCGGAAAAATAATGAAAGAAGATATGTTGTGTTGAGTACATCACTTTTTCTCTGCCATCCAAAACATCTTGCAATCTTTGCCTTCCCATTTCTTTTGCAAGTAAAAATTCTTTGAACTCTTGCAAGTCTAGCTTTGAAATATAATCTGATTCTTCCAATTTTTTTTCAAACTGTTTTAAAATTTCAATATCTTTTCTAACATCTTGCAGTGCAAGTTTATTGGCTTCTATATACTGTATATTGTCACTATTGGAACTATATTTGTGAGGCTCAACCTCACGTTCATCACTCTGCTTGCTGTGATTATATGATTGATCCTTGTATTTAAACGGTAACACTTCATGCACATAAACCACTGCTTCACCCAATCCCATAGTGCGTAATTCTTTTTGGATTGAAGATGAAATTGTGTTTAGTGGTTCTTTGTAAACTCCAAGCTCGTGTAGCTTTTCTATGCAGTTTGCCCAATGTATGAGAGCATCCTTCTTTGGAGATTTGGAAGAATAGAGTTCACGCAACCATCCCCCTTCTTGCCTTAATCCTGATTTGATATCCTCAATTTCCTTTTGGACCTGAATTATTTCATCCTGTTTTGTTATAACTGATCTTTGCAAATCAGTATCTAATCTTGGTTTATTTGAATTTAAAGATTTAGGAGAAGTGATCTTTAGCTAAGTTGTTGGCATTTTTAGCCCCAACAATTACAATGGCAACATTTTATGATTCCGATCTTATCTTCCAAAAATATCAAGGTGTTTCTTAGAATAGAAGATGGATGGCAATCACAATCACATTTTGGTGGTTCTATCCCACTTGGTACTTCAATGTCTGAACTTGGATTTGGTAATCCAGTGTAATTTGTGTTTGAATATGGTATAGTTGTTGTATTATCCTCATTTTTCAAAGCTACTGAAGGCATCATACGAATCTCTGTAATATCCTAATTGGAACAGATAAGGTTATCTTGCCACCATCTGCATCATTGGCACGTTGCATTGCAAATTCCCTGAAAGTTGAAACTGAACAGTAATAGATTTTATCCGGATATGCGAAGAATAGAACATCTGTATCTCTTAGCTTGTCCACGATCTCTTTGTCTAATGTTTCCCCAACTTGCCCCTTGTACTGTCTGAAGATATCCCCAAAGCTCATAAAAAATTCAGTTGCAAACTTGATGTGATAGGTTACATCAAACTGTTCTGTGCACTTTAGATAAACGTGTTGCCCATTGGGGTTGTGATGAATTGGGTGCTTTACTGTGTTGATTCCGTTGTTCTTTAGCATTATTTCGATAATCCACGAAGCTTGCTTTACATTTTTGATATGGATTTTGCCTTGTGACATCATTTTTTCTCTTCCTGTTCTATCACTTTGATAATTTCCTTTACAACCAAATCTGCTTCCTGATTGATTACAAGAACCTCACAGTTTAGCTTTTTGTTTAGTATCCGTTCAGTGTATTTTTCATAGGCACAGTAATCAATCGATGCGATATGATCAATGCCTTTGATTGATTCTTCGATTATCAAGTCTGAATCCCTGTAGTGTGAAAACCAAAGAAGATATCCGTGTGCCCAAGCTATAGTTGAAGTTTTTGGATTCACATATCTTTGAATAAATGATTCTAAACTATGTTTGAACAGGTGATGTATGACAACTTCTTCTAGTGGCTTGTAAGTTACTTTCATAGTTCCACCTGGAAAAAAGTAAACTCCACAGGGTAGTAAATACGGTTCGCATACTCTTGCAGGAGATACGCAATTCCATAAACCCTGTGGAGCTTTGGCAACACAGTTTTTTCTGTGTTAGTTATCCCTATCCCACAAGCATAGCGTGTGAAGCTGTTTTGTAAAATAGAGATAACCAGAATCATTTACTTTTCTCCATGTTCGATTCACTCAACTGTAATTCTAATCCTGCTTTCTTGAAACAAGCTTTACAATCATCTCTACCTAACTTTTCTTTACCAGTTACATCTGTGCATAGTTCAGAATTTTTCCCAAATAATAACCACTTGCCACACACTGATCTTCCATTTTTAAAGATATGATACTTGTTTGTGTTAACTGGCATGGCAAAATACAATCCTTCGAATTGGTTCAATATCGTCTTTTCTCCTTTGTATGTTTTTTGCCCATTTCACCTACATCATGGTATTGTCCACAATTACATTTGAATTGAAACGTCTTTTTGAATATGGAATTTTTTACTGGATAACTTTCGCCATCAATACCAATTACTAAATAATCTCCCTTTTCTCCCGACATCAAACCTTCCAACGTGACAACATAAAATTTTTCATCCATCTGTTTTGCATTTACTAATATTGGTTTTTTCCTATATGATTGGCTTTGCTCACAAACTTTCATTTCTTTACACACGGCATTCTAATTTCCATCTCCTATATGCCTCATTTGAAATAACCCCACGACCGTTACATGTTATACATTCTTCGTCAGAAGTGATTTCATTATCCTCTATATCAATACTTACTACTACATCTCGCCTAAATCCGTTAAGACAATATGGACACTTCATCATTTCTTGGCATCCTCACATCTGTTTCTATACACACAGTCCTTGCAAAGCCAATTCATTTCTGCATTGTCAAACACGTTTTCAGCTTCCATAGGAGTTTTGTTTTCCAGGTTCTTTGCATAGTCTTTTGCCTTTAGCAGTAGGAGCTGAAGCGTTTGGTTGTTTTCTTCTATGGTAGTTTCAAATTCAAACTCCACAAAGGGCTTGTCATCAAAGTTTAACAGGCATTGGTAGAGGATGATTCCTTTGGTTGCTTTTGTCATTGCCATGTAGGCTTTGAGCTGGTCAACGTGGAAGCCTTTTGGGTTTGCAACTGTCTTTACTCTTGTTGATTTACATTCGATTGGAATGTTGTGCTGTGAATCATAAAGATCAATAGTTCCCTTGATTCCTTCCCAAATTACTTCCCTTTCAATATCATAATATGGTTCATACTGTGCAAGCTCTTGTATTGCAGCGTGGATTGCCCTTCCTGAAGTGAAAAAGTTTAGTTCCTTGTTTGTGATTGGCGTTGGTTCTAGCTTTCTGAAGATTGATTTGCGTGGGCAAAGTGTTAGATCGGTAACATGGATTCCATCACGAAATTCTGTATCATATTTGTTTTTTAGTGCAACGGTAAGATTATCAAGAATCATTATTTCATTACCTCATCTAGTGAACGCTGTTGTGGTTTTTCTTCTTCTTCCTTTGGTTCATCATATACTGTTCCCTGATGATCTTTATCTTCATCGGATACAACCACAGGCGTGATGCTTCTCTTTTTTAGTTCTTCCATTGCTTTTTCATCCTTGCTTTCTGATTCAGTGATTATCTTTTCAATTCGTGTTACTGTAAATCCATAGAATATTGCAGGTACTTTTTGTATTGTTAGATTTTCTAGCGTTACCGTTCCGGCTTCTCTATGAGCTAATAGTACAAAGTCACCTGATTTTAGATCCTTTGGAATGTGTGCAATCCTTTTTGATACGCCCATTTCTCTAGCTTCTTTGATGAAGCTTTCAGGCGTATAGAATCTGTTTCCTACCCACATCAAACCAACTTTATCTAGCTGTTGTGGGAAACAAATCTTGCAGAATGGATGGCACTCTGAAAAATTATTTTTGCAATCATCTTTAAAGAAATTATTTCCTTTAATCCAGGTGAAGCCAAGCGAAGGTTTGATTCCCTGATTGCAAGTTGGGCAAACATCTAAGATGTAAGGCAATCTATCACAACTAACAGCAAAACCTTCACCTACTAAATATAATCCACCAACTTTGCGATAACCACACCCACGCCTCTTTTCAGTTGCCATTATGATTTCTTTCCTGTTAGCAACTCAAAGTGGAGTTGGGCAGCAGTTTCAATGTTAAGTTTTTCAGAATGAAGCTTGTGTGTTCCGATTGTTAGAACAACTCGGTAATATCTACCATCTGCAACTATTCTGATGCTATCAGCAAAGTATTGATTTTTCTTCTGTGTTGCCATGTCTATAGGTGCTATATACATCTATATAAATCTATATTTTATGGCAGGTATCAGAAAAACTCACTTAATTTATGATGTAAATATGGCAATAGTCTTTGTTTTGCCATTCTGATATAATCTGGATTTAATTCTATCCCACACCATTTCACATTTAATAGTTCAGCAGCTATTGCAGTTGTTCCACTGCCCAAGAAAGGATCAAGAACAATTCCATCTTTAGGACAAGCACAAGCAATTATTCTTTCAACCAATTCAACAGGATAAGTTGCAAAATGTGCATTTTTAAAATGCTTATGTGTTATATGCCAAACATCACCTGGATTCTTGCCAAGTGGATGAGTTATTGCAGAATTGTGTTCTTTGCCTTTTATTTTTCTAAAATATGCAATTCTATCTAAGATTGCTTTATGTATTTCTGGTTGATCTTCAAGATGCTTGTATTTGTATCTTCTATTGAAACCTGCCAAAGTTAAAATTGGTTTTCCATCAGCTCCTAACGTAATATCTTGTTTTTTTACTCCACGTTTATCATAAGCTAGATCTTCTATTGTTGATAAGTGCCAAGCTCTAGGATCATCGCCCATTTTTGCATAACCTAATCCTTTTTTGCCATCTCTGATTCTGATATTGAATGATGGTTGAATTTTTGTTTTCGGGTCTTCTCTTACTGCATCTAGGTTAAAATAATACTTGAAGCCATGCCAAAGTGAACGTTTTCTTTCTCCTGTGCCTTTGCATTTTTCACATTGTTTATCTTCAATAAAATCTTCTATCTCAATATCAAAGAAAATTCCTGTACCAAAGCAATAGATGCACTCTTGCCATATCCAATCTTTATCTTCTATTCCTTGCAATCCTAGTGGTTTTTTATCTATCCATTGTTTTGTAATCTTGTGTTGCCATAGAACGATTTCGTGATTTTTAAACATAAAGTAGATGTATTCAAATGTATTTTGAAACTTGTCTGGAAGTGAAGTTGGCAAAGCATTTGGTTTTTCCCAAATTATATCATTACGGATGCCAAGATTAACTTCATCTTTGCATCTTATAGCATATCTATATGGAATCAAAAGCCTTGAGCTATCAAAACCTGGAATTATTTGGTGTGGATTCACTTGATCATTTCTTTCTGCTGTATTTATCCAATCTTGAGCACTTCTATGTGAACCATAAGAATCACCAATGTTAATCCACATTGTGCCTGTTTTTTTTAGTACACGTTTCAGTTCTTTTGTTAGTGTGATCATTTTATCCAGGTATTCATTGAAATGTGGTTCAGAACCCCATTGCCCTTCTACCTTGTAATCACGCATTTTATAGTAGATTGGGCTTGTTACAACTACATCTATTGATTCATCTTCAAAGTTTTTAATTTGTTCTAGTACATCGCCTTCAAAGATTTTTCTGTGCAGGTCCATAATATCACGTTGTTTTCACACACCATTCCTATCAGGTTTCAATTCATTCCAACGCAAACAACTTTGTAAGTTTTGATAGAATCAGTGAACTCTGTGGTTTCTTCAAGATACCCAACTTCGCATCCCTTTGTAAGGCAGAAGAACTTGTCAGGTGAACCATTTATTTTCAATCTTGTTCTTTCCCTTGTAGGCTTTCCATCCTCATCAAGAATGTAACAGTCAGGATTTGGACAAAATGTTGTATCTATGTAAGTTTTGTTTCTCCAATTAGGATCTACAGTTTCTTCTTCAAGTTGCAATTATTCGCCTTCACCTTTCAATATAGCTGCAATGTAATAATCAATGATTCCTATCTCTGGAATATTTATCTTCAGGTACAATGGTTTTGGATAATTTTCAAAAGAACAGGTTACATTTTCTGTAAACTTTTCTATTGCGTGAATTATGTTGATTACAAATTCCGTGCTGTAGAAGCTTTGATAACTTCCTTCTATTCCGGTTTTTAGGATTCCCTTATACTTGCCATTCTCTTCACGAAATGAAAGCAGAAACAAGCTTCCATTCTCAATTTTTATTTCTAAGAAATCTGAAACAATATTCACATCTTCTAATGCTTCCTTGAACTCTACAACTGGAAGATCAAAGCTTGATGTGTATTGAAGGCTAGTCAATCTATTAGGCAAATCCGAATTAAGCGGATTTAGCAAACGCATCTGAAACTCTTTCTTTTCAGTTTGCATTTTTAAAACTGAAGCATCTTCATCTTGGTAGATTGTGATTTCATCATCCTTGTTGAATCGGTTTATCATTGATTCAAAATCTTGTAGTTTGAAGCAAATTTCTTTTTCTTCTGAAATTTCATATCTTGTGTGCTTTGCCTTTTCCCACAAAAAGTAGGAAACCATGTAATTCCCAACACTGTTTGCCTTGAAGAAGATTCCATCTTCCCTTATTCTGAAAATTGAATCTTCGTTGCTTAATGTAACTAAAACACCAATGATTGCTTTCCAACCCTTTACTTTTGAAGTGATTGTGAAAGTCATTTTGCAAACTCCAAAATAAATTCTGTATCATGTCCTTCAGGGCAGGTAAAGATAGTTCGTAAACCTGTTAGGATATTTTTAACAACTATTTTTTCTGTGAACTTCACGCAACCATATTCCTTACAGAAGAAAATAACATCTGTCATATTGCCAAATTCCTTTGCTTTGGTGCTCTGCGTTCTAGCTCTATGCTGCCACCTGCAACAACTGCCTTCAAAACAGTATCATCCAAAGTTTCTAGCCAATTAAATATTTTATCATCTTTTAGCATCTTGTTCATTTCTTCAATGAATTGTTTCTTTTTTTCCGGATCATCTATGATTGATTTCAGTGCTTCAATTTTCATCCCAAGTGAAAGAAAATATCTTGCTGCTTCAGCTTCACTTGGAAAAGGTTTGCTTTGAACATAATCCCTGATATCTTGCAACATTTCTAATGTAATGTGGCATCTGAACAGAAGCATTGGGATTTTTCTCATTCTAATTTTACTCCATTATTCTTCTCTGGTTTCAAGATGTGGATTACAACTTCCATTGTTCTTACCAAGCTTCTTGAAGCTCTTCTAACAGTTGGGCGTGGCACATTCAATTCTTTAACAACAACACTGTAAATTTTATGCTTGTCTGTTTCTCCATCATGTACCATCTGAAGAATTTTATTTTGGATCAGTTTTGTTTGATTCATGGTTTCTTCGCCTTTACATCTACCGGAATAATTACAACTTTTTCTTTTATTTCAGGTAATCCAACAAGATCACCTTCTTTCAAACTCCAAAATTCTAAAAATTCTTTTGGAAGCGAAATTCTACCATCAGATAAAATCTTGCGTGTTTCCATGTAACGTAGTTTCTACGCTTGGTAGTTCATAAAGATTGTGTTAATGTTCTTTTACATTACACATAAAAATCTACATAGAGCTAGCTAGCTATGTTATCAATGGTTGCTAACTAACTAAGCTAAACATGGTAGCTAGATATTGATGTGCTATCTGCAAGCTAGCCATCAGAACAAAGGATGATTTGTTTTTGGAAGTATTTCGGAAGGTTGAACATCACCAACTTTGATTCTTTTATGGATGCAGGGCACATCTTCCCTGATTGCTGCACCACATGAGATGCACCAATATTTTCTTGGTGGGCACTTGTGGAGAACAACTTTATTCTTGCTTGTCCAAATTATCTTTTCACCTGTGCCTTCGTGAATCTCAATGTAAACCTGGATTCCGCATCCACTAGGGCATGTTGTCTGGTTCATGTGTACCAATTATAAAAATGGATGAAGATGCTTCCTGTTGCAGAGATTCCTTTTCTTTTTCTTTTACAATTTCAGGGAAGATTTGTTCTAGTCTTAGTTCAATCTTGCAGTTCAGATCATGATCAACAGCGAATCTTTTTAGAGATATAATTTGCCCTTGATAGAGCGGAACTATATTTGCATTAACACATGACATTCTACGAAATAAATCGGCAATTTGGTTTGAGATGTACTTTTCCAACATAGTTTTGGAAACAACCTGTTCTTTGCTCATCTTAAACGCTTTACCCCTAGCTTTTCTGCCAATACTTGCACTAAAAACTCATCATTCAATTCCATATCGTTCTTGGTTAAGATAATCAATGTCTTATCCTTTTCAGTGAATCCACCTAATCCATAATTTAAGTTTCTGTCTGTTGTCTGCTGTGTTTCTGTGATCTCATCAAACAATCCGTGTTCCAAGCCATCTATCTCTATGATTTTGTGTGGCAAAGTGGTTTTTATAAACAAGTCAATTTTATTTATCTGATACCTGGAAACCATTTGATGCTTCTGCTGTTCAGGAGTTTCATTAAGGCTTCTGTCAATCATAAATTCATTTGTGCTTCTATCCCTGCAATAGTAGAACTCATCAACCATCCCTAGAGCTATGATCTCAAAGTGTTTTTTAAGTAGCTTAACAATTCTCCACTTTTTAGCTAAATCTGAAGCTTCCTCACGCTTCCTATTAGCTTGGTGAACAAAGCTTCGCTTATTGGTTAAATTTTCACTCATATAACTATGGAATAGAAACGTTGTACTCTTGATACAACCTTACATTTGGGGCAAATCATATTTCTGTAATCATCTGGATCGTATGTCATACCATGAAATGATTCCGTTTCTCCACAATTAGGGCATTTTGCTTTGTATTTTGTTTCTTTCCACTCCGTGCCATCGTAATCACAAAATCTATGAATTTTGGTTCCATAAAATGTAACACTTATTCCATCATCAAATCTTGTTAGTGCAACAAAAATCATTTTTGTTTTGGCATAGATTCGTTCAAAGAAACTAGCAACGTGTAACTCATCCCAATCATGGAACTGATGCTTAGTAAGATGTAACACAATTTCATCACGCCATGTTTTACCTTTTTCTGCTCTTGCATTACTGAATCGTAATCCTTTATTGAATATATCTTCAATAATTTTACATCTTTCTTCTATTGATAATTCTATATCAACCATTTTTATCCTTCAGGGAATTTGAATTTGAAACTAACTTCTTCGTTCAATCTATATATAACAGGTGCAGGTGAACCCATAGCTAACAGGATATTGCAATATTTCTGTAAGTGTTGTTCACAATAAAATATTTCTTGTGTTCCAACATGAACTATTTTTGCTACAGCTTGTTCATGGCAGTTTTCTGAATAACATTCAATCATTGTATTAGTTCCTTTATCTTGATTAGAAGTGCTTCAATCAATTCCAAATCCTCATGTAGTATTCTAATTTCAAACCTGATTCCATTAAGATGCTCGTTAGAATCATAAAATTTACCACTTCTTAGTTCAAAGCCATTGATTTTTTCATAGGTTCTTGGTATCTGGTTTTGTTTGAAGCTCATTTCATCCAGCTCTTTATATTACTGATAATGCTGTATTTTTGTTGCAACTTTCGCTGATAGATATCTAGCTTTCTTAGATTGTTTGTTTTTTTATAGTGTTTGATTTTATCTTTGATTACACGAATTGCTTCGTTTTCCATTTTTAGTTGTGAGATAGCTTTGTCCTTTCTAGATAGTTTGATAGCTTCCTTTGTAGCTAATGAAATTGCCTGTTCTAATGGATTCATTTTCGATCCTTAATCCATCCAACAGCTTTTTGTTGTGCATCATGTTTAATCAAAAGTAGTAGCATAAATTCATAAGTTGTTATCCCACGTTTAAGGGATTCTTCTTCAACCCATTTGATATCATCCACCATATCAAACTTTTCTTTGTCTGATACTATGTTATCACACATCTCACGAAAATCTTTATGCTTATCTTCATCTATCATTTCTTTATTATCCCACCACAGGTTTTACATTCAGGTGGTGTTTTTGTCATATCAACAAAGTTTGTTCCCATCCTGCAATCACAAATCTTTTTGAGTTGTGGTTTTACTTCCCTACTTCCTGCCATCATTTCTTCTGCTGAATGTCCATGATAGCCAAAGAATGAAATGCAAGCTCTGCCAAATGCTCTTGCTTCAGCAGTTGTAAATACATCATGTGGCTTCCTAGCTTTGATCTGTTCGGGCTTATCATCCATTGCAGATTTTTCATCAGAGGCACATGAAGCTGATCTTGTAACTTTTCTTGCACCCTTCCATACACACACAGAAACATGATAGACAAATTCCCCATCAGAAAGTTCTTCCTTCCAATAGTGAACTGTATCAAAACTTAACCCAAATGCAAATGCTGCTCTTTCCCATCCGGTTTTTCGAATGAAAGGCTTCTTTTCTGTCTTTTTGGTTTCTTTGTCATAAAAAGAAAGCATTGCATAATCTTCTGGAACTAGAAGCTGGTTGATTGTATCATCTACTAATTTCAGTTGTTCTTTTAACTGTGCAATAGGAAATGCCAGTTTGAGTTCCATTGCAGTATCTTCACTCAATTCTTTTCAGCTCCAATTCAGCTTTCAAATCATCCATATCTTCTTCATAGCCCATTAGTTTTCTACCTTCAATCCATGTTTCTTTAGCTCATCCTTGTATCCAGCTTCATTTGCAATCCTAATAATTATCTGATGATATGATTCACCCTTCTTTCCGATGGATTTAAGAAAACTAAGCAAACTTGGATAGCATTGTATGGAAGTAATACCCATAGTATAGGTGTATATAGCATCTATATTAAGATATGGTTAAATTTGGATTGCTTTGCCCTTGTTGGTTAGTGTATAATTACCCGATATGTGTTCTTCAATGTAATTTTTTTCATAAAGATGCCACAATGCCTTTGCAATTTTTAAGGGCGAATATGGAAGAATCACACAAAGCGTTTTGAAATCGTAATCCTTTATGCTCATTTCCACCAAAATTGTTGATGCAACCTGTAGATTCATTATCCCACGATCGGTTTGCCAATTATCCTACGTAGTGATTCCAGGTAACTAGAATTTATTGTTCTCTTGTGATAAACTTCTTGGATTCTGTCAATGTCATTTTCTGCCAAAAATATATCGTTGTGGTAATAGGGATACATCATACACTGCTTGCAAGCTGTATTATGTGCCAATCCTAAAGCATGTCCAAATTCATGTGTTAAGACTTGCCTTAGATTGATTGTTTTGTAAGTATTATTTGGGAACTTTTGGTATGTAACATAGTCAATCCATCCAAGTTGATATGCTTCAAATGCACTTTTGGATTTGCCATCTAATGACCACCTTAATGTTTTGGTATCATTGATTACCATGTCACCTGCAAGATTGTTGTTCAGACTTGGATACCAAGTATAGGCAAGTATGCCATCACTTGAATTAAAATAAGGATCTTTACCATTAAATTGTGCAACCATATCAGCAGGATCATTGCCATAAACTCTTTTGAACCGGATATCCTTGATGAATCTACCCCATTCTAAAAGTGAAAGATTCACTGCCTTTGATTCTAATTTGTTTCCTTCAATATCACCTGTATCATTGATCAGCTTGTAAGTTACAATTCCATTCTTCCATCTTCCCTGTGATGGTTGAGTAATTGTAACTGCTTCTCTTTCTACTGCATATTCCTTATCTAAAAATGCAACACAAGCACGTTGCCTAGTCATGCTTTTTTAATTCAAAATCATTTCTAGCTAGCCATTCTTTATCAGGAGTTTCAATAAATCTAGCATAATATGTTTCCATTGGAACTGATCTTCTATCCATTCCGAGTTCGGAAAGTGAAAAGCCCATTTTTACAACTCCTGCGTTGTTGAAGCTTTGCTTGTACCAGATACTTTTAGTGCCTTCTTCCTGAAAGATGTAGTGTTTGATTGGGTGTGTTAGCCTTTTGAAAAATCTTCGTTCCTTTTGTATTGCGATTTGAATTAGTCTGTTTCCGTTTACTTTTCCAGGTGAAGAATCTCTTGTCTTTGGATCTTTATCTATCCAATCATCAACAAACCTTACTGCTGTGTTGATATCAGGCATTAAAAATATAGAGAAATCACTAGCTATAAAAATTCTTCTAGTGATTTATTTTGGTTTGCGTGCACTGTATGCACCAATAGCACCTGAACCAATGAAAGCATACAACAATCCTTCCAACAGTTTTGTTTGTTCAGGCGTGAAGCTTGTTCCTGTTGCTAGGGAATATCCAAAGCCCAACAGGTAGATAGCCAGTGGCACAATCGTTAGTGCCCATGATTTTTTACCCATGCACTGCTAGCTGTCACAGTTCTATAAAAGCTATTTTAAAGTGGACTGAAGCACTCGAAGATTTTTGACTTCATGCACTTTGCTTTATCTTCAGTTTGTTCCTCTTCCTCGATCTCTTCTTCTTTTTTGTCTTTCTCCATACTCATTCAACATTTTTCCTAATGCTAATCCCCCTAGAATCACCGCACCAAATAAACTTTGTAGTAACTTCATTCCTATATCCTGATCTGTTAATGATACGCTTGCTATGCCTGCAAAATATCCTGTGACTGTTGCACCTGATATTTTTGCGATTTTGTATTTCCAACTCAAGGGTGTGTCCTCACATATTCGGATAACATGCCTTCTATTCTTGCAATCTGATCTTCAAGTTTATTTATTCTGTCTCTTAGATTATTAATCATTTCTGTGTTTTCTTTTCCCCTTTCTTCCACAGGTGCGTTAAGTAGTCGCATTTCTCTTTGCAGGGTGACATCAAAATTATCAAGCCACTTGTGGAATTGCTCTCTTATTTCTACTAGATCCTGTACTGTAACACTGTTTGAACCAAAACTTCCTAAGCTAATTCCTAGTGCAGCAAGTACCATAATTAAATACATCTTGTTTCCATTCTTACTATTAGATCCTGACATAAATAAAAACGGAATAACCTTCTAGAAAAGTCTTATCTAAAGTGGCACTGTGCTTGTTCTTGGAATGATTAGTCTGATCCCAAGAATCTTCTGCCACTTCAAGGCATCCTGTTCAGTACAACCCCAACAGTAACCAAATTGTTGTTCCAGTGGCACTTTTTCACCACAATAGATTTTGGCATTATATAGCTGTTGAATCTCACATGGAGTTTCTTTTTGAACCACATGGGTTGATTTTGTTGCAGTGCTTTCTTGTGACGAGGGTTGAAAGCCCACGACTAGAACAATCAACATACAGGATGCTATTGCTAAGGTTCTATACATATCCATAGATGCTATACGGTGCTATATAAACCCTATTTATGGAACAGTATCATCAGAAGAACCATCCAGGTATGATGTTTTTGTTGCTGTGTAGGATATCGTGATATCCCATTGTTCTTCTGCACCACCTATAACAGATTTGGATAGCGTGATTCTTCGCTTTGTTCCTGCCTTTGTGGATATGCCACCTGCACCAACATCACCTGCTGCCTTTGTGATAGCCCCACCTTGCGAAGATGTAGCTGTGATGCTTCCAGTTGCCATTCCATCAGGCACAAACATTTCTATCTTTACTGTTCCTGTGCTTCCAAGATTTTTTACAAAAAATGAAAATGTGATTGTTCCTGTTGTTGGTGTTGTATTTGTCTTTACTATGTTGCATCTTCTTAAAATGGGATTTAGGTTTCTTGATTGCACCACTTTATCCACGTCATAGATTACAAAACTTCCTGCACCATCATCTGTAATGAAAACATAACCCCATCCATGCACACCAATCACAGTGAAGTTGATATCATAAGCATCTACCCTTCCTTCTGATAATGTTGCAACAAAGTTTGCAATCTTGCCAAAAATTATCTGGTTAGTTCCAAAGTTTACAGCTTCAAACCAAACCGGAAGCCCTGAATCAACAATGTTTTGGACCTTTCTTTTCTTGTTGGTATAGTCTGTAGCCCCACCACTCCATATTGCACTAACTTCATAGCTATGACGTGTAGCTTTCAAATGCTGTGCAAGCTGCAATGAGTCATAAGTTAACGGAATCTGATTGATCGTTGGTGATTGATATTCGACAATGTTTCTGATTGTTTCTATATCAATACCATCTAAGATTGCACCCATCTATGCCACCTGTAATAGAAATATCTTGCCTATTTCTATGCCTTTTGCTGTTGCTGCAAGTGCCCTTATTGAACATTCATAGCCCATGTTGGCAGTATTTAGTGGCAAATCAGAAGTAAACAAAACTCTATCTACATCATGCCCGAGCTGTGCAATTATTTTGTTGCCACCTGCTGTTGCGAATAACCAGAAATAGAAATCCAAGATGTTTGTGGATGCAGCAATCGTTGTATCAGTTCTTGTTCCACTACCTGAATTATCATTCCTGAAAAACTTCCAGTTGCTTTCCATTCCTGAATCAAACTGTATCCCAAAGTAGTTTGCTGTGATGGAAGTTGAATCTACCATGTTGGTAAACCTGTCACTTAAGCCAAAAAATGCCCTGCAATTTGTGATTTGTTGTAGCTTCACCTTGAAGTATCCTGCAACAAATTGATCCCTTCTCCATTGAAGATCACCATTTACCTGTGCATTGTTATTTAGAACTGCTGATGTTGCAATTCTAGTTCTGATTCCATCGGCATCTTTTACAGCTTGCTTTGTTGTTGCACTGATAAGTGCATTATCGCCATAAGCTGTGAATCCAGGTATCCCACTTCCTGCATCATCTGGTTTGGCTAGAATTTCTGCTATCTTGCGTGTGATTTCTGAATAATTGAAATCTCCACCTAAAACACTCAATGCGTGTGTTCTCCTATTGTGGAATAATATGGTTCAGCAACTACTTCAACTTCACCATCTGAAGTTTTGCCCCTTAATGATAATGTCTTACTTGCAAGATTGTTTGGAATGTGAAATGCAACCGTAATTCTGGTTAGCATACCAACAAAAGGATTGTATCTAACAAAAAGATAGAATGGTGATGCAGGAAAGAAGTTAGTTCCATCTGTCAATCTCAACTGCAATCTTCCTGTACCTAATCCAAACTTTCTAGCAATTATGATTAAGCTCACATAAAAGAATCCACCTGCTGTTTTTGTGGAATTAAATGCAGTGTTGGCATGAATTTCCGATTCTGTTGTTGTTACAACTACATCTGCACCACCTACACTGTTTTCTTGAATAAAGCTAGCTCCACCTGCATTTTCCACCTGCACCTGTGCTTGTGTTGAACCAAGTGATAATCCTGAAAGCTGTTCGTTTCCTTTTGCAACTTCAAATGGATTTACAAGCTTAGCCCAAGCACTTCTCCTAAAGTTTGAAAGCAACAAAGTTGTTTGTTCGTGCATTTCTTCGCCACCTGCAACTATGGTATTAATAGAAAAAATCTTCAGGTTTTCATCAATGGTTTTATTTGGCAACCTTGCCTTGAGCTTTATTGTATCATAAACATCATAATTTGTTGCAAACAAATCATCCAAATAAAATTTTGCAAACTTCACTGTCTGATCAAGCTCTGCTAAAAGATTGGTTGCTGCCTTTGAACAAGTATCATCTGTTACCAAAAAGGGTAGCTCTATTTGCCTAATCTTGTCTGTAGAAAGGGGTGTTCCTGCACTTCCTAGATGATAAAGTGCACCAACTCCACTTCCTTTTACTATCACCTGTTTTACCCTTCTTGTTTCATCTTCACCATACCCAACATCAGAATCAAGTTTGCCATTCACTCCATGTTCCAAAATATGCGTTGTTGTACGATTAGTACCTGCACCATTTAGAAAATCAGTGACGCCATTTCTTTGAACATAGATATCTCTATCTGATACCATTTCCAAAAGCTGAAAAACTGCCTTGCGTGTTAGTCTGCTGTTTCCTGAACCGGATTTGCCCAAGTTGATTGAATCCAAAACCAAATCTGTTGTATCAACGCTTCCAGCAGTAAGATCAGTTGCGGATGAAGGTGTGATTTCTGTGGTGAATATCGTGCTTCCCTTTGAAGAAGCATATCCTTCATTCTTTGCTGCCAAGTAATCTATTTTTCTTTTTAGATCAAAACCTTCTATCACCATTGAACCATCTTCTAAGGGAACGTGCGAAAAATGTGTAACCTTTCCCTGAAACTTTGTTAGAGTAATATTGTTAATTTCCTTTTCAACTAAAATAGCGGAATCAAATGTTGGAAGTAAAGAACCCCTTGCAGGAAAAATCTTTGCACTAAATGGAATTGAATCTATACCAACTATCCTGCCAAAGTGCAGGTTTGCAAAATCATATTTGATGCCACCAATAGTAAGAAAATATTTCATTTATACTGTAACGCCCTTCTTTTTTCTATAGCATCAGCAGTTAAATGAGCTAGCCTTTGAAGATCAACATCATTGTTTAAAGTTACATTGTTCATATCTATCTTGATGCTAGTATAATTGCCTTGATCTTGAACAACTCCACCTTCTCTTGCAAAACTATATGGCTTTCCAGTTACAGGATTAATTTGTCCAGGTTTGATTAAATCTTCTGGTGAACCTGCATACTGTAATACTCCTGTTGCTTCTGCAAATTCTTTTCCACCTAACAATGCTAAAATAATTCCAATTTCAGGTGCAAATTTTGAAATCAAACCAATCATTGCAGCTAGTTCCTTCCTATATTCTCCAAGCTTCAGTGCAAAAACTCCAATAGAACCTGCTGCCAATGCTGCATTTGTAAAACCACCAAAGAAATCTTCAAATTCCTTGTTCTTTTCCTTCAGTTCTATTTCCTTCAGTAAATCCCTAAGCTTTTGTAGCTCATCATTGAATTTTTTCTGTTCTCCTGCTGTAAAGTTTGCTTTGTTGCCATAATCTTCTAGCTGTGAAATCAGGTTCTTCAGTTGTGTTGAATTTAGAGAATCAGCTTTGTTGATGATATCAGAAAATGCTTTATCAACATCATCGTTTGATTCACCCAAGAGATCAAGTGCGTTAACTGCAACCTGTGCGGATTTGGATAAATCTTCAAAAGCTTGGCGTTGTGCAACTGTAACTGCTGTTGTGTTTATGTTTCTTAGAATCAGTGTTTGGTAAACCTGGTTCAAATCTCTTGCAACTGCTGTTACGCTTCTTAGTAACCTGATAGCTTGTAGAAATTCAAAGTTGTTTGCTCTGTTAGCTTGGTTTAAAATTCTAATTGCTTTTACCTGATCATTTACTTGTCCTTTCAATGATTGTGTAGCTGTCTTTAGTCTTTCAACCGATTCTGCTGTTCCATCAAAATCACGAATTGCATCCTTTAATGCGGAAGTATCTGCACGAACTCTTAATCCAACCTGGATATCATCAAACCCTGCACTCATAGCCCAACTTTCACCTTGCTCATTTCCTTGATTCTTTCTGGATATCTTTCTTTAAATTCATTTAGTGCAGTGAATAATGCAGGAACAAGATAAGGATGAGCTTGCATTTTGCTTGTTCCAAGCTCAACGAACTTTCCATATCCAATATCAGTTCCAACTACCACACGAAGTTCAGTTCTATCGATGAAAATCTGCAAGCTTGCCCTTAATGCACCTGTACGAAATCTAACATCTTGCAGTGCAAGTTCAAGAATACGTTCTGCAACAATAGTGAGTTCTTCCAGCGTTAGAACGGAATCTATTTGGATTGTTAAAAATTCAATTCGTTGCTTTACCTCATCAAATCCACTATACTCTACATCAACATCAAAAGACATTACACCTTGATATTATGTTTAGCTAGTATATTTTCAGCTTGTTCCAGTGTTTTTTTCGTATCTTCATCAATATTAATACCTAAATCTTTCTGCAGCTCATTCTTGGCATACTTTTCCAATCTTCTTAGATTCCACCATGAAGGAATAGATAATATCAAAAATGGTGTAACTATCCCAATTACTATAATAGCACCAATTACTACCCCAAGATCAAAAGATTGCATTATTTCGATCCTTTTGTAAAAGGAAATTCAATTTCGTTTGATGATCTTGAAATCTCACAACCTTCAACAGAACACTTGAACCCATCAACTTTTTTCCCATCTTTATCTATTTGAGCTTTCCTAGCTCTTGTCTTTCCATGAAAGGGGCAAACTAATTGATCACAATTACATTCAGTAAGCACATTGCCACATACTGCACATTTTTGTTTTGGGGTCTTCTCTGAACTCATATCGTGTTTATGTTGATTGTACTTGCTTCAACTAATAGAGATATCCTAGATGGCGATTGTGCTTCTCTATGTGTTTGATCTGCACCTTCTGTTTTGGAAGCTGTAAATTGGATTTGTTTCCCACCTGTTCCCTGCTCTGATTTGATTTCGCAAGTTAGCAGGTCCGTATCATTAATGTAATCAGTTATTCTAGGCGAATCAGTTCCATAAGGATCAAGCTCAAATTCTAATCTTGCTTCAAATGTATTTGGCACAAATTCTCTGAAAGCCAATCCATCAACTGCAATCTGCGAAGCTGTACCTGATACTGTATCAGCTCTTCCGGAATATTCAAATGTCCTTCGCATTGTCAGTGTGAAATTCTGAACAAACTTCGTTTCATTTATCCCATCAATTACAAATGTAACATCTTTTGAAGGAATTATAGGATCAGAAGTTGGATTAGCTCTTCTCGTTGCTGTTCCCTGAACATAATTATTTGTGTCAAATCTTGAAATTCTGCTTCTTCCACGCATCAAAAATGATAGATGATCAGTAACCATGTTCCCACGCAAAATAAATTCTTCTGCTTTGGCATCCGCAAGTGTCCAATATTCAGGAGTTGCACGATTGTATTTGATGCCAAAGAAAACGCTTCCAGGTCTATTTGCAGGTGCACCTGTTGCACCACCATAGAAACATTTGTTTACCAAATCAAACCAATCATAAGCAGGTGAAGTTACATCATACTTCAAAGCTAAAAGCTCAAACGCCCAATCTGCCCAACGTTTTGATCTTTTATTGATTATTAAAGTCTGTGAGTTTCCATAATGCTTGATTCTGTTTTCTCCTACCTTCGGATCAACATTTTTCATTGCAAGAGCTAGTGGAATCCAACTATTGCTGCCACTTTGGATTATTGCACCATCTTTGGTGGAATCGTTTGCATAATCAAACTGTGTGATATCATAATAGCTAAGATTTATTGCAGACATTTCTATTCAAATTGGAATTATATCATAGATAAGGATTTTTATGAACTCTTTTTATGAAACCATTCACCACGAACATATACTGTGTTATGAAACCAGAATGGGGCTTTTTCCATCTCATCCTGTGTAAGAAACCTGCCAAACACTCCAATCTTTAATCCGGTAATTGCATTTTGATTATCGTGGATGATCTTCATTATCTCATTCTTTACAAGTGCTCTGTCTGTATCACGTTTCTCAAAATATGCAAGAGCTGTGGGATCTATTAACTTCATCCATAAATCAATCTTGAACAGATCATGTATCTTGGTGTGAAAAGATGATTGTGGGAATCCGTCACCTGTGGGATTTGTAACTTCAATAGTAAGTGGCTTTTCAGCTCTTATCTTTGGTGGAATCATAGAACCACTCCAATAGAATTTCTTCCTGTCTAACTCATCTGTTAAACTCCAATTATCATAAAGCAAATCTTTGATGTTCTTTGCAAAATTAATTACTTGTGCCATTAACTTATCTTCTTATAAACAAAGACAGTGAAAACCTTTACTAATCTTCTTCTTGATGGTGAAGTATCAGTGAGAATGATCTGTGCAATATGTTCACCCTGATAATCTGTTTGCCCTGTTTGCATTGCCCATATCACTTTTGGCGAAGATATAGTGAGGTTTGTATTTGTTAGAGTCAATCTAGTTGTAACTTCATCGGGTGTTTTTATTATTAGCTGAACTCCATCAAATCCTGAAATATCTGCATCAGTACCATCATCATTTTTGATGTTAAAATTATAATTGTCTCCAAACTCGCCTTGCACAAATTCACAATCAAACTTTGCCTGTGTACTCATACTGTTCCAGCTACCTTTGAATCATCACGCTTTGTTAGATAAAGACTTGTGCTATCTCTTTTTGTGAGCTTGTTGGTTGTATCTCTTTTTGTTAGATACAAGATTGTGATTCTTAATCTAGCACGAAGTGTTGAAATTAAATCTGATATAACGGTAGTTTCATTGATAATTCTGTTTTGTGTCTTTAGTCCAGCTACACTATCCATTGTTGATATCGCTGCTTCTGTGATTATTCTGGTTGAAAGTCTTAATCTTCCAACAATATCTGAAACTAATGTGGTTTCTGCTATGCTTCTGGAAACCTTTGCAAGTCTGTTAAGAAGATCGTTGATTACTGTGGTTTCTGTTAGGGTTCTTATTGCACTTAATCTTCTTGCAATATCATCTGAAACTGCTATAGATGAATCTGTTATCACTCTTTTTGCCCCAAGTATCCTAGCAACTAAATCAGAAATAGCTGTTGATTCCGTTAAAATTCTGAAGGATTTAAGCAATCTTGCAATTTGATCTGAAATGGTTGTAGTTTCTGCAATAACACGCACAACACCAAATCTTGTGGTTACTTGATCTGAAACTTCTATTTTTTTGTTGTCTGTATCAAATTGTGTAGAATCTCCAAAGAAAGCTACATCAAACATTGATTGCGGATCAATTATGATTCTAACATGCCCTTGTATTCTTGCAAGAAGTTCTGATATCGCATTTGATTCTGTCATAGTTCTGAAGAACTTTACTAATCTTGCAATATTATCTGAAATGGAAACTGATTCAGAAATGGATACTGCTTTCCCACGAAGAGCTGAAACTACATCAAAAACATCTGTACTTGCAGTATCCAAATCAAACTGTGTGTTATCTCCAAAGAATTGAGGATCAAAGAATCCATTAGTTCCAGGTTCAGTTATAACACGCTTAGCGTTCTGTTTTCTTGTTAGCTGATCTGAAACTGCAACTGTACTTTCTGTTATTGTGTTTTGATATTGTCTTTTGATATCAAACTGTGTAGCATCTCCAAAGAATTGTTCATCAAAGAAAGATACTTCGACCATAAAGATGTGATGTTGAGGGAACTAAAAATATCTTTTCTAGACTTTCTTTCCAATCAGCTCGGGAAATTCTGTTTCTAGTGATAGTTGTTGTGAAGCTGAAAGCGTTACTGGGTTATCTTTATCCCCAATCTGAACAATTTCTGCCTTTGTGCGATCATCATCTCTTGACTTGAAAGTGATTGGAGTTCCTTTTGGGAAATTCTGTGTCTTTACCCAAGCAAAGAACCTATCTTCTGCCAGTCCTTTTACAGGTGTGTTTTCATATTTTTCAAAACTCATTCGCAGATCACTAACCCATTACATCTATTGCAAAGCGTATAAAGTTTTTTGTCTTTTGTTTGAACGAAAGCATGTTGGTTTGACTTGTCTATTCTGTAGCTTCCCGAACTTCCGCACTTGGCACAAATCCACTTCCAGAGATTAACCCAAAGCCAACACTTCCAGCAATACATTCCTTTTGATATGATTACTCCTGTTAGTGCTAGTCTGTTGCATCTGCTGCATTGATGAATTTCGATTCCAATCATCTTAATCGGTTCCCAATAAACTTGTTATAGAATCTGTCAAATAATCCCCAGTTGAAACATTTTGTGTATCTTCTCTTGTTATCTGTGCAGAAGTATTAGCCCATTTGCCAACTACCTCTTGCCTGTTTGGTGCACTGCCTGCTCCTGCTGCTTCATTATCAACATGATGCGATATCACTAATTTTTCCTGTGCTGAAATATTAATTGCATCCACAACAGTAAACTTAACAGGAGTAGTTCCAGCATCACGTACTTGAATTTCAGTTTGACTAACATTTGTTCCATCTGCTGCACCGTTTGTACTTCTTCTTCGTGAGTAATTACTTCCAGAATCATTATTGAAACGTATCCCATGTGTAGTTGTTCCAGAATCAAAGGTGTTGATTAAGAGTTGCAAGAATTTTTTTGCTGTAAATCCAGAACCAGTACCATTTAATGTAATTGTATCCGCAGTTCCCCCCAATGTTGTTGTATCTAGTTTTTGCCAAGCCATCTAATCACTGCCCCAAACATTTATGACCGATCCCACATCATAACTTCCTGCACTTGGATTATCAATGTCAATTTCTGTTATCTGTGCTGATGTATTTGCCCATTTTCCTACTGTTTCTGCTCTGCTTGGTGCAGTTCCAGCTCCAGCAGTTACAAATCTTACACTTTCCATCATCAGTAATTTTTCCTGTGCTGAAACATTAATAATATATCCAGAAAGGAATCTGTTATCTGAACCCGCATCGTTTGTATCATCAAAACCATATATGTTTGCTCTAGATACTGATGTTGCATCTGCACCACCATTAAGCGAACGTCTTAGTGCATAATTGCTTCCAGTGTCATTATTGAAAGTTATTCTTTGTGATATTGTACTAGAAGCAATTAAAAATGCCTCAAAATACAGATATTTCTTTGCAGTTATTGTTCCACTTGATAGATTATCTCCTGCACTACCTAGTGTTACACTGGCAAGTTGTTCCCAAAAGTTATTTGTATGTGTGTCTGCTGGATCCCATCCTAGAACTACAAGCTCGGAGTTTGTATTAAAATCACCAGTATCAGTATTTGTTAGTGCAATGGCATTGATGGCATCTGCTGTGTTTGCCCATTTTGCAACCTTTTCCTGTCTTTCTGGTGCATTACCAGCTCCAGCAGTTCTTTGTGCCACCTCATCTAAGATGTGGAGTTTTTCTTTTGTTGAGAGATTTGCAAAACGTCCAACATGAAATAGTGGTGTTGTATATGCTGAACCTGCATTACCACCTGCTATAGTTCCAGAAGTTACAGTTGTGTCTGCTGCACCATTTGCAGTACCACGACTTGCATAATTAGTTCCTGAATCTGCATTTAACCTATAACCATCATTTACATTTCCTGATGGAAGAATTGATGCCAAAATCATATAGTATCTTTTATTTGCAAGACTGCTAACAGAAATTGAATCAGCAGCACTTCCAAGTGTTGTTCTTGCAAGTTCCTTCCATCCACCAACAACACCGACACCACGATATCCACCTGTTTTCATGTTCCCTAAAATCTGAACAGGTTGTAGTGATTTTCTTAATTGTTCGCCTAGCCTATCGACATATTTTCTACCTGGAAAGGTTGTTAAAACAGGATTTGGGATGAATCTTCTTGGATTGTATCCATAATTTCCAATACTAGCTTGCAAAACTCTTTTTTCTTTTGTTATTTTTTTAGGATTTTGATGATTGTGTGCTTCTTGATAGAGTTGTTGGGGCGTTGCCATTAAAAGTGATTGCTTCATTCAACCACCTAAGTGTAAATATCACTCTGTACCCAAACTGTAACAACAACACCTGCTGTTCCTGTTCCAGCAACATCACAATCTATCTTTAGCTTTTGCCCTTTGGCAAGATTTTCTGTTCCATCTGATTTTATCACAGGTGGTGTTGCTGCATCATCTGAAGTATATTCATTGGCATCTATTGTAATATTTGTAGAAAGAATATCTGCTGTGTTTGTATTATCTTTATCTGTTTTTCTTATTGCAAAGGTAGGAGTTCCAGAAGAAGAAACCGTTTCTACTATCGCCTTTACCTTTATTACCTTACAGGCAAAATCTATTGGAAATACAACTTGCCCATCTCCTGTAGCAAGTGCATCAGTGGGTTTACCAAGAGCTAGATCAATTTCTTCAACTCTTGGACCTGCTATCTCATACCATTTCAAACCAACTCTTTGTAGAATCAACGGTATAGTTTCAGAAAGATAAATGGAAACCTTTGATTTGGTTTGAATCTTATCGTTTCCTGCTGCTGTATCATGGTTTACGAGAATCTCCTGTGATGCTGCTGCCAAAAGAATCACGATATCACCATTGCTCATTCCTGTGATAGTATCAAGCTGATCTGCAACTCCTGCACCTTCTGCATCAACTACAATTATGCTAGCTGTTGCTGCAAGTGCACCTGTAGATATGGTTGTAGCTGAAGGGATTGGAAAGCCCAAGATTCTTGAAATATCAATTCCCTTGTTGGTTAAATCCTGAATAACATCTTGCATCACATAGATATCACTTGCTGTTAGCACTGGATGCGTTGCGTTCCTGTCTGCTGTCTGTGCACCTGCAAGTGCAGTTAAGCTAAATGTATTAGCAGGGTTTCTTAATTTCAGAAAAGTATCAAGGAAAGTTTTTGCACCATTGATTGTTTGTGAACCTATCAGCGTAACAGGATCAAATGGAATCCATTCATACCAAATTGTGCCAACTCTTATCAAAACAAGTGGCACTGTTTCAGAAAGAATCTTGTTTCCTGCACCAAGCAGCATTATCTTTTCATTTGAACCACTTGCAGTTTGGTTATGCCTTACTGTAATTGTATCACCTGTATCAGCTAATAACAAAAGAAAATCTTTGTCTGCAACTTCGGTGTTTGTAATTAAATCAAAATCATCAGCAGTGCCGGATTCTGCTGCAACGATTGTGATTGTATCAGTTGGTATAATTACACCTGCTGCAAGTGTCTTTATTGTTGGGGTAAACCCCAACATTCCAGCTTTGGAAGGATCTTCATTCCATTTGTTTTTGCTGATTTGTTTTGTAGCATCATCTGTGCCTGTGATGGATGTTGCGTGTTTTCCATACGCTGTTCTAGCCATTTATTGCACCTATCCTAGCGTTAATGTCCAAGTTACTTTAAGAGTATCATTAATTTGCAAAGTAACAGCAGTGAAAGTATTTTCATGTGTTAGTGTTCCAACTGATGAAGCATTGAACAACCCTGATAGCTGAACATCTGTATGTACTGCTGTTGCTGTATAGGTGTGTTCTACTGTTGAAACGTTTGTTCCGTTGGTGTGTGATTTGGTATCTGCATCTGCCCTAGCTAATCCACCTGTAGTAATTTCTCCTGCAACTGCTGTATGTGAAGCACTTGCACCACCTGTGTTTGATGATACAGCAATAAAGTTGCCACCCCTAGTACCTGCTGAAGTATTGGTGTAAACCTGGTTGTGGAAGAAATCTCTGCCACCGTTTGTTAAAAGATTCTCTTTGTCTTTTGCTAGAATCTCATAGGTATAGTAGCCCTTTCTTCCATTAACTTCCAGTTCACCAAGTGGATCATCGTGCCAAATTCCATGTTCTACTGTCTGCCATCCATGAATTTCACCACCGTTTTCTAAAAGAAATCTTATCCTTTCAACATCAACGCCAAGCATTGCTGCAATGGTTGCAATTTCCAAAAGTGGTATCGTCTTTTGTTTTTCTTCTTCTAGCTTTGCTGCATGAAACTTTGGTGTATGATATCTGAAGAAATTCATTTTATCAATCCTTTGTCTTTCAGTTCTTTAATGTAAGCAGCTTCACATTCTTTACAAATTGCAGGTGGTGATTTTCCAGGTTCTAGTGTTCCAGTAAATTCAATTTTGCAGTTTGGTTTTCCGCAATCTTGGCAAGTGCTAGTTCCACTATAGGTATGTGCAACTTTTGCCTTGTGTTCATCCCATTCACTAGGAACATTGAATGATTCATTACAAGTAAAGCATTTTAGTAAGCCTTCCAAACCTTCCATAGAATCATTCCTTATTTGGAGTTTATAAGAATCAGTTATTCGCTAGCTCTTGGTTCGCTGATATATCCTGATGTTATAACTGTCATTTTACCCACATTTGTGTTTCTTAATCTCTGCAAGTCTGCAATGTAAGCTGCAATCATTCCTTCATAGCGTTTCAATAATGCAGCAGCACGATCAATTTCATTTGTTTTCAGAAAGTAAAGATACTCCACGCCTATTGTTGCTGCATTTGTGATTTGTGTTGGTACGCTTGAAAATGGCAAATCAATAAACCCACCAATCTTTGTATCTATATCTGCCTTGATTTCATCATCGTAAAGCTTGATGTTTTCCTTGTCAGATTCAACAATCATGGGAATATCCTTGTAAACTTCAGTTAATATTGCGTAACCTGTCATGGCTTCAGAAGATATTCCAGGTGATATGACATTTTACCGTATGTTGATGATCTAAGATGTTGCCAAAACTGCTTCCTTGAGCCATTCAGATTTATTTCTTGCCCTTCTATTCTGTTTGATGCCATGATTCTAAAAGTGATTAGTGATTGATAAGTCTATTGAATCAAAGAAAGTTGAAACCCCAAAAATATAATTACAGTTCGGGTTATGCTTGATATTTTGATGTGCTTCATTGATATCTGCACCATCTCCTGTTTCTCTGCACTCCATGCACTTTGATCTGTATCTCCTATGCTCTTCTTCTAGTTTTTTACGTAATTCAGTGATTTTTGGTGTTATGATAACATTTTCTACCGGATGCCTTTCACGCATCATTTTATTGTAATCTTCTTTACTAAGTTCAGACACAATATAAAATGAAATAGAAAAAAGATAAAGGTTGCGTTTAGTTAACGCTTGTCATTGTTCTTCCGTAGTTGTTGCTTATCTTCAGTGGTTGCATGAACATTGCAACTGCGTAGCCTGTTTTAAATGCCTTTGGTTGCCTGTATTCTTCAGCTACCATTGGACCTTCGCCAAGTGCTATGCCTCTTGGATCATACACTGTTGCTTTTGTGCTAGTGAAGGAAGGATCAATCAAGAACTGCAAACCTGGAAAGCCCTGAACCGGATACAATCCACCAAGCAGTTGTGCAGCAGTGCCCATGTTGATTCCTTTCACATTTGTGTTTCCAAGATATGCACCTGCAACAAGTGAGTTTGTAGCAATTATCTTTGGTCTAGCGTGTAGTGGTAATAGAACATTGAGTTCTGTGTTGATATCCACAATAGGATCTCTGTCTGAAATTCCTGCTGTCTTTGCTGCCCATGAACCCTTTGCTACTGCTGTAAATGATTCTATTGCTGTAACACATTGTTCATTTGCAACTTCGGTTAGTGCACCTGCTGCCTGTTCAATATCTACAGACATTGGATTGAATGTTCCCTTGATTGTAGCTTCTAAGGTTGCAGTGATATCCACAACGTTCTTCCACAAATCGAAAGTTGCTCTTGTATAGGTGGATGCACTTTCATCTGCTTCGATGCCTTCGGGCACTTTTTCATTTGCTCTGTACTTTCCTAGTATTGGTGCATAGCCAATTAGCTTAGGTACTGGTTCTCTTGTAGTTCCAAGAACTGCGTAGAACTCACGCCACATCTTAAAGTGAAGTTCACCAAGAAGTTGTGTGATTGTAATGTTTGCAATATCAGGTGTGGTTGTTAAACCCTGATTAAGATCCCTTGATGCTGCTCTTTCAACTTCAGCTTGGAACACGTATCTTCCATCATGGATTTTCCTATCAGGATTATAATCTGCAAGTAGAAGATGCCCGATATGATCATCACCATCTTCCAAATCCATTTTGGAAATATCACCTGCATAGAATCTGTTGGTGCTAGGATGGAATGTAACTAAACCCCTTCCTATCGAAGTTGATTTTGCCTTGTGTGCTCTGTATTTCATATCTAAACTCCTAACCTCACGATTATCACATCTGCGTTAGCTGCATCTGTCATTTCTCTTGGTTGTAGTTGATGCCCCATATATCTACCGAAAGTCAAACCAAAGTAATCTCTAGCTGCATCAATTTCATTTGATGTTGTTGTGTTGGTAATTGTAGTTGTTGCATTTGCAGGTTTGTCATGTGAAATAACTGTGGTAGCTGAACCAATCTTCACTAAGTTCATTGGTTTGATTGCACCACCTGCCTTTACAAAAACCCAAGAATTGCCAACTGCAACTGTAACTAAAGTATCACCTGATGCAGCACCACCTGCGGAGTTATTAGAATCAATCATTGCAACACCAGATCCGTTATCAATAGAATCTGTGGTTGCACCTTGCTTTGCCCATCCGTTCGTGTCAAAAGCTATTGTATCACCACGAGCTATATTTTGCCCTGCAAGAACACCACGACTAACAGCTTCATAAATTCCTGTCTTTGCAATCTTCCCTGCAACTGCATTAGTACCTGTGGGGTTTGCCATTATGCAATAAACCTTCCATTCAATTTGATAAGTAATGCGTTAGAATTTTTGATTAAAGTATCCTGTGGTACGTCTGCATTAAAACCAAATGGTGCTGGAAATCTTCCTTGTGCATTTGGTTCAGTTAATGATGCCATTGAATCATACTGTTTAGCTATGCTGTTCAACTCTGCCATTGAAAGTTTTGCAAGTTCTTCTTCTTCTTTATCTGCTTTTATGTTAAGTTTTGTCTTTGCTTCTAAAATTTTAGCTATAACAGGCTTTCTTTGCTCTGCATCTAGTTTTTGCTTTAATTCATCTCTTTCTGATTGTAATTTTGTGATATCGGCTTGATGTTTTTCTTTGGTTGTTTTTAGATCAGTTTTTGTACTTTCCAAGTCTGCCTTCAATGATTCTAAAGTTTTTTGGATATCTTCGTTCCCACTCATATCTGATTTTTTCTTTATCTTCGGGTGCTTATAAGAACCATAGCTAGCTAGGTTTCCAGATTTGTTTTCTGATTTTAGCTTCCCGATAACGCCCTTGATTCCAGGTGCTATTTCGATTGTTCTAAAACTTCCTTCTATAAAGTCAGTTGGTGGAATCTGCCTAGCTCTGTAGGAATCTTCAGTTTCTTCCAATCCTGTATTTTTATCATGTCTTTCTAACCATGCTTTAGCTTCTGCGTTTGTGAATTTACTTTTATCAAAAATATAGGTTTGAATTGTGGTTGATGCTGCATTGACTACTGAACCTTCGCTTGAACCATAACATTTTGAATAGGCTACAGCTATTACTTGATCGTGTTCCCATTCCGGATGGGCATTTGCTAATTCATCAATCCACTTTGCAACACATTCTGACTCTGCTTTGATTAGATTTTTAGTAATCTCCAAAGAATTTTCATCTGATGCCTGAACCATTTTTAGAGTATTCATACAAACTTCGCATTGCCCATCTGCACAAGCACAAGTGCCTTTGATTTGTGCAGAAAGTACACCATAGGCAGGGTTTGATACACCTGCAACATGTGCAGCTTCAAATCCTAGAATTATCTTTTCTTCACCCAAGAACATTATTTGGTGGTTGTATGATAGCATTGAAGGTGATACAAATTTGATTTCTCCACTTTGAATTTGTCTTTGTGCTTCCGGATCAGTAATTTCAGCTATTGCCCACGCTTTCTTTTGCTGTTCATCCAATCCTGTTTCAATTATCTTTCCTTTTTGATAGGGTTTTTGAGCTTGGAAAATTGCTTCAGGATCTTTTGGATAAGGATGGCTTTTATTTGGCAGAATGATAAATGGTTTGCCTACAAAATCTGCATGATATTCCTTGATAGCTTCCCATGCCACACGCCATTTGTTCTTGTTTAGTGAAGCATCAAGCAGGAAGAATTTGATGAAAAATCTGTTATCTTTAGAATAGCTTTCTATCTGTGAACCCTGAAAGGCATAGACAAGCGAAGCTGTACGCATGGAATCAGTTATCGATTGAGTTATCTAAGAACTACTCTGTATCTTCCAGTGTGGAATCAATATCAAGAAAATCTTTGGTTGCTTCATAGACTTTGGGTGTTTTTGTATCCACTTCTGATTTTATCTTTGATGTGAGTTTTGTTGCAGTTTGTGATTTGATGATGTTCTTCTGAAGTAAGCTAACTCCACTTGTGATATGGTTTCTCATCAAATTGCTGATTGTGGATCTAACCACATTGTTGATTACAATGATGATGCCTGAACTAATCTTGAAAGTGTAGTTTATGAAGATATCCGATTTTAGTTTGATATTGTACTTCCAAATGATTCTGCTTCGGATCTTGTTTTTAAAGATGAATTTTGGTTGTTCATAGTAAAATGGTATCTGCAAACCTATTGGTTGCCCTACTGTTTGCTTTTCAACTATAATCAAATCATTTGCTAGTGCAGTTTCCAATAAAGCTAGAATCTTCTCACGAACTATTGCATCCGTTCCAAGTGCATTTTCTAGCACTTGGATTACTTTATTCCTAGTTATGGCATCTATTCCTATCACAGAATCTAAGATTGAGATTGCCTTTGAGATTGTAACAAGATCAGTTCCTAGAGCTATATCCATAATCTGTATTATTTTGTTTCTTGTGATCTGATCTATTCCTGTTGCAGTGTCTATGAGTTGGATTATTTTGTTCCTTGTTACAGAATCAATCCCACTAGCTGTATCTAAAATCTGAATTGTTTTTCCAGTAATGATCAGATCAGTTCCTAATGCTGTGTCAGTAATTACAATGGCTTTGTTGCGTGTTATGATATCCGTTCCGGTTGCAGTATCAAGAATTAGAATCTGTTTATTTACTGTGATAGAATCAGTTCCTAAAGCTGCATCGGTTATGACTACATCTTTATTTTGCCATGCAGATTTTGCAGGTAAAAGTGGCAATCCCTAAAGCCTGTCAGATTTCCATATTAAACTGCAAAATCAGATACTTGTAATGTGTTTGTTGCAAAGTCAGTATCAAATGTAGAAGGTTTTTCTGTCAAAACCATTGAGAAAACAATAGGGAATCCATTTATTCCACACAACATTTTGATAAGGTTTCCTTCACCTGCAACCCAAAAGAATCTTGCAGTTGGCACTGTTGTTTTTATCGTAAGCATTGTAGCGTAATCAACACAACAACTAGGCATTTTCAGCTCTGTATGAATTAGAATCGCTTGTTATATTTAACTCTATTTTAGGATCTATTTTAAATTCTGTTCTGATTGCTTTTGATATACTTTTTTCACTTTCGTTTTTGCACATCTCAATTACTTTGCTCTCATTTTTGTAGTACAAAGTGACTTTCACTATAGGGTTTTTATCTGTTGGAATCATTCTATGGTTCTTTTCACAATCAGAACACCATGTCAAATGGCATCTGCAATCACAAAAAAAACTATCTCCAATAACATTTTTATCAAGCTCTTGGCATTTTCCGCACATATCTTTTAAGAGCTGCCCTTCATTATGGCACATGCAGTTGCAATTTGCATCTTTAATTAAATCAGCATCAGGATCAGGTGATTTTTTTATCTTCACTTTCATCAGTGCATCAATCTTCCTATAGAGTTCATTTCAGGATGCTTTTCGTGAACGTGATTTGCAAGTGCCTCCATTGACTCAAAATAATAATTGCATTTACCACAGAGAAATTTCATCAAGCATCTTCTTCCGTAAATTCTATGACTACAGAATATGTTCCAACTGCGGAGTTGGTTATTTGTTTTAGTGCCATGCCCTGATTCTGTCTTAGAATTTCAGGTTCAGTTTCTTCTCTTGCATCATAAATCAGATTATCATCCCAATTAAAACCACGAATTGTTGTTGTGT
>Ga0187892_10002102_pt1 | contig 41732 bp, 39 predicted proteins | sample MA1701073metaG_FD_139345 | JGI IMG/M metagenome (GOLD analysis project Ga0187892, IMG submission 139345) | Bio-ooze microbial communities from a basaltic lava cave in the Kipuka Kanohina Cave System on the Island of Hawaii, USA - MA170107-3 metaG ... | reverse complement strand
GAGCACGGCGAGACAGCCCGATCCGGTGCCGAGATCGAGCGCCCGGCGCACCGGGCGGCGCAGCCACGGGTGCAGGCGCTCGCGCAGGAGCTCGGAGATGAAGGAGCGCGGCACGATGACGCGCCGGTCGACGTAGAAGCGGCGGCTGTCGAGCCACGCTTCGTTGACGAGATAGGCGAGCGGAATGCGCTCGCGGATGCGCCGCTCGGCAAGTGCGCGAATTCGCCGCTCCTCGCGCAGAGAGACGGGATGCCGCGCCTCGAGGTCCCCTGCGAGCACGCCGAGCACCTGCGCAACGAGCCATGCTGCCTCGTCGCGCGCATTCGCGGTGCCATGGCCGAAATGCAGCCGCGCAGCGCGGAACGCGCGCGCGATCTCGCGCACCAGCCGACCGGCAGTCAAGGCAGCAGCGCGCGCAGGGTGTCGAGGTAGATTTCCGGCAGCCGCTCGAGCGCGGCGAGCTCGATGTGCTCGTTGAGCTTGTGGATGCTCGCGTTGACCGGCCCCAGCTCGAGCACCTCCGGGCAGATCTCGATGACGAAGCGGCCGTCCGACGTTCCGCCCGTGGTGGAGAGCTCGGGCTCGAGGCCGGTGCGCGCCTTGACCGCGCGCCGCACCGCTGCGAGCAGCTCTCCGGTCCGGCTGAGGAAGGGCTGCGCCCCGGACTGCCACGCCAGCTCGTACTCCAGCCCGTGCCGCCGCAGCACCGCCTCGAGGCGCTCGCGCAGCGACTGCTCGCTGCTTTCGGTCGAGTAGCGGAAGTTGAACCGGACCTCGAGCGCGCCGGGAATCACGTTCTCGGCGCCGGTCCCGGCGCGCAGGTTCGAGACCTGCCAGGTGGTCGGGGGGAATGACGCGTTGCCCTCGTCCCAGCGCGTCGCCGCAAGCTCCGCGAGCGCCGGCGCGGCCAGGTGCACGGGGTTGCGCGCAAGGTGCGGGTAGGCGACATGGCCCTGCACGCCGCGCACCCGCAGCTTCCCCGAGAGCGAGCCGCGGCGGCCGTTCTTGACCGTGTCGCCGAGGCGTTCCACCGAGGTCGGCTCGCCGACGATGCAGTACTGGATCGTCTCGCCGCGCGCCTTGAGGCGCTCGACGACGCGCACCGTGCCGTCCACCGACGGTCCTTCCTCGTCCGAGGTGAGGAGCAGGGCGATGGAGCCGGCGTGCGCGGGGCGCTCGCGGACGAACGCCTCGCAGGCCACCACGAACGAGGCGATCGAGGACTTCATGTCCGCGGCGCCACGGCCGTAGAGCCGGCCGTGGCGCTCGGTCGGCACGAACGGGTCGCTCAGCCACTCCTCGAGCGGCCCGGGCGGCACCACGTCGGTGTGCCCGGCGAAGCAGACCAGCGGCGCGGCGCGGCCGCGCCGCGCCCACAGGTTGGTGACCGCGCCGCAGCGCAGCGGCTCGCAGCGGAAGCCTGCGGCCTCGAGCCGGCGCGCGACGAGCTCCTGGCAGCCCGCGTCCTCCGGGGTGACCGACCTGCGGGCGATGAGGTCGCGGACGAGTTCGAGCGCTCCGTCCAACCTCAGGTGGTCATGTCGATCTTGAAGTTGTCGAACGAGGAGTCGGGCGAGCGCGCCGGCGCGCCTTCCTTGCCCTCGTCCTTCTTCGTCCCGGCCGCCGGCACCGACACCTGGCCGGTGGAGAGCTGGCCGGCGGTGGCCTGGTTGATCAGCCAGAGCATGTTGGTCGCCGAGTCGGCGTTGGCCATCGCCTCGTCCTGGGTGATCTGGCCCTCGATGAAGATCTTGAACAGCGCCTGCTCGAAGGTCTGCGATCCGGGCGCCATGCTCTTCTCCATCGCCTCCTTGATCTCGCTGATCTCACCCTTCTCGATCAGCTCGGCGACGTAGCGCGTGTTGAGCAGAACCTCGACCGCCGCCATCCGGGCGCCGGACTTGGTGCGCACCAGGCGCTGCGAGACCACCGACTGCAGGCTGGCCGAGAGGTCGAGCAGCAGGGTGGGCCGGTTCTCCAGCGGGTAGAAGCTGATGATCCGGTTCATGGCGTGGTAGCTGTTGTTGGCGTGCAGCGTGGCGAGGCACAGGTGGCCGGACTGCGCGTACTGCAGCGCCGCCGACATGGTCTCCTTGTCGCGGATCTCGCCGATCAGGATGCAGTCGGGCGCCTGGCGCAGCGCGTTCCTGAGCGCGACCTGGAACGCCTTGGTGTCGGTGCCGACCTCGCGCTGGTTGACGATCGACTTGCGGTTCTTGAACACGAACTCGACCGGGTCCTCGAGCGTCAGGATGTGGCCCGATTTCTGCGCGTTGCGGTAGTCGAGCATCGCGGCGAGCGAGGTCGACTTGCCCGAGCCGGTGGCGCCGACCATCAGGATCAGGCCGCGCTTTTGCATGATGATCTCTTTCAGCACGTCCGGCAGGCCGAGCGTGTCGATCGCCGGGATCGAGCTGGGGATGTAGCGCACCACCACCGCGGGCGAGCCCTTCTGGCGAAAGGCGCTGATGCGGAAGCTGCCGACGCCCTCGAGCGTGTAGCCCGTATTGAGCTCCATATCGCTCTCATACTCGCGGATCTGGTGCTCGCTCAGGACCTCGTACAGCAGCTGCTTCACCGCGTCGGCGTTCAGCACGGTCTGGTTCACCGGCATGGCGACGCCGTTGATCTTGATGTTGATCGGCGCGCCGACGGACATGAAGATGTCCGAGGCCTTCTTCTCGGCCATCACCTGGAACAGACGCTTCATCGCCGACATGGCAGACCTCCCGCGAGCCCGGACTACGGGCTAGTTTACCGTGGAGACGGGGCGCTTCCTACCCTTCGCGCAGCAGCTCGTTGAGACTGGTCTTGGCGCGGGTCCTGGCGTCGACCCGCTTCACGATCACCGCGCAGTACAGGCCGTAGCGGCCGTCCGCCGAAGGCAGGGTACCCGGCACCACCACCGAGCCGGCGGGCACGCGCCCGTACAGGATCTCGCCGCTCGCGCGGTCGAGGATGCGGGTGCTCGCGCCGATGAACACGCCCATCGAGATGACGCTGTTCTCCTCGACCCGCACGCCTTCGACGATCTCGGAGCGCGCGCCGATGAAGCAGTTGTCCTCGACGATCACCGGGTCGGCCTGCAGCGGCTCGAGCACCCCGCCGATGCCGACGCCGCCGGACAGGTGCACGTTCTTGCCGATCTGAGCGCAGGAGCCGACCGTCGCCCAGGTGTCCACCATCGTTCCCTCGTCGACGTAGGCGCCGATATTGACGAAGGAAGGCATCAGCACGACGTTGCGCGCGATGTACGCGCCGCGCCGCGCCATGGCCGGCGGCACGACGCGAAAGCCGGCGCCGGCGAAAGCCTTGGCGTCGTAGGCGCTGAACTTGCCCGCGACCTTGTCGTAGTAGTTGGTGGCGCCGCCCGGCATCAGGCGGTTGTCCTCGATGCGGAACGAAAGCAGCACCGCCTTCTTGAGCCACTGGTGCGTGGTCCAGGCGCCGTTCACCCGCTCGGCGACGCGCAGGCGGCCGGCGTCGAGGTCCGCGATCACCTGCTCGACGGCAGCGCGCAGCGGCGCCGGCGCCGTCGCCGGGCCGAGCTCGGCGCGACCCTCCCAGGCCTGCTCGATCGTCCTGCGGGCGGCGTCCACGGCGTTCACAGGCGGCGGGCGCACTCGGCGATGCGCTCGAGCGCTTCGCGGCATTCGGCGAGCGGCGCGACCAGCGCGATGCGCACGCGGCCCTCGCCAGGGTTTGCGCCGTGCGCTTCGCGCGCCAGATAGCTTCCCGGGAGCACGCGCACATTGTAGTCGCGCGCCAAGCGCAGGGTGAACTCGGCGTCGTCGATCGGCACCTTCATCCAGAGGTAGAAGCCGCCTTCGGGCTGGTACGCGGTGAGCGGCGCGCACACCAGGGGCAGGGCGGCGCGGAACTTCTCCGCGTAGCTGCGCCGGTTGTCGCGCACGTGCGCCTCGTCGCCCCACGCGGCGATCGACGCCCGCTGCACCGCGAGGCTCATGGCCGAGCCGTGATAGGTGCGGTAGAGGAGAAAATCGCGCAGCAGCCGCGCGTCGCCGGCGACGAAGCCGGAGCGCATTCCCGGCGCGTTGGAGCGCTTCGACAGGCTCGAGAACACCACCAGGCGCGGGAATCCGGCGCGGCCGAGGCGCTGCGCAGCCTCGAGCGCGCCGAGCGGCGGCAGCGCCTCGTCGAGGTAGATCTCCGAGTAGCACTCGTCGGAAGCGATGACAAAGCCGTGTCGGTCAGCGAGCTCGAAGAGCGCGCGCCAGTCCTCCAGCCCCAGGACGCGGCCAGTCGGGTTTGCCGGCGAGCAGACGTAGGCGAGCTGCACGCCGCGCCAGTCGAGCTCGCCGAATCCCATGCCGTCGTTCAGGAACGCGGGCGCGGCTCCGGCGAGCAGCGCCGCTCCTTCGTAGATCTGGTAGAAGGGATTCGGGCAGACCACCTTCGCGCCAGCGCCTCCCTCGAGCACCGCCTGCGCGAAAGCGAACAGGGCTTCACGCGAGCCGTTCACCGGCAGCACCTGCGTCGCCGGGTCCAGCCCCGCAAGGCGGTAGCGCCGCTCCAGCCAGCGCGCAATTGCCTCGCGCAGGGCGGGCAGGCCCGCGGTCGCCGGGTAGCTGGAGAGCCCGTCGAGCGCCCCGGCGAGCGCGGCCTTGATGAAATCCGGCGTCGGGTGCTTCGGCTCGCCGATCGAGAGGTCGATCGGGGCGAGCGCCGGGTCCGGCGTCACGTCGCCGAGCAGGGCGCGGAGCTTTTCGAACGGGTACGGCTGCAGCAGCGCGAGGCGCGGGTTCATTCCCGCGGCGGCCCGAGCGGGACCGCCGCCGCGGGCCGCCAGCCGCGCTTGCGGTGCTCGGCGGTCACGCTGGTGGTGATGCCGCCGCGGACGTTGAAGCGCGCGCGCAGCCGCAGGAACCGCGGCCGCACCGCCCGCGCCAAGTCGTCGACGATGCGGTTGGTCACCGCCTCGTGGAATGCGCCCGTGTCGCGGTAGGACCAGATGTAGCGCTTGAGCGACTTCAGCTCGACGCACAGCCGGTCGGGCACGTACTCGATCTCGAGCAGCGCGAAATCCGGCTGCCCCGTCAGCGGGCACAGGCAGGTGAACTCGGGGATCTGCATGCGGATGCAGTAGTCGCGGCCCGGCGACGGATTGGCGAAGGTCCGGAGACGCTTGCTGGGGCGCGACGGCATCGGGAAAGTCCTGCGCGAGCGGCGGGCGAAGTGCGCGCAGATGGTATCATTTTCAAAACTCGAACACGGCTCCGTGCGGCTCACCCAGATCCGGCTTTCCGGCTTCAAGTCCTTCGTCGATCCCACCTCGATTCACGTCCCCGGGCATCTGGTCGGGATCGTCGGCCCCAACGGCTGCGGCAAGTCCAACGTCATCGATGCGGTGCGCTGGGTGCTCGGCGAGTCGCGCGCGTCCGCCCTGCGCGGCGACTCGATGCAGGACGTGATCTTCAACGGTTCGCTCAACCGCAAGCCGCTCGCACGCGCCAGCGTCGAGCTCTACTTCGACAACTCGCTCGGGCGCGCCGCCGGCCAGTGGTCGCAGTACGCCGAGATCACGGTCAAGCGCGTGCTGCAGCGCGACGGCGAGTCCTCCTACTACATCAACAATACCCACGTGCGGCGGCGCGACATCACCGACATGTTCCTCGGCACCGGGCTCGGGCCGCGCGCCTACGCGATCATCGAGCAGGGCATGATCTCGCGGGTCATCGAGGCGAGGCCCGAGGAGCTGCGCGTGTTCCTCGAGGAGGCCGCGGGCGTGTCGCGCTACAAGGAGCGGCGCAAGGAGACCGAGCGGCGCCTCGCCGACACGCGCGAGAACCTGGCGCGGGTCAACGACATCCGCGCCGAGCTCGGGCAGCAGATCGAGAAGCTGGATGCGCAGGCCAAGGTCGCGACGCAATACAGGGAATTCCAGCAGGACGTGCGGCTCAAGCAGCAGCTGCTCTGGTTCCTGCGCCGCAAGGACGCCGCCGCCGAGCGCGAGCGCCACACGCAGGAGATCGCGCGCGTCGCGATCGACCTCGAGGCCGGCACCGCCAGGCTGCGCGAGATCGAGAGCCGCGTCGAGGCTGCACGCGCCGCGCATTACCAGGCGGGCGACGAGCTGACCGCGGCGCAGGCCGCGGTGTACGGCGCCAATTCCGAGGTGGCGCGCCACGAATCGGAGCTGCGCCACATCGAGGAGACGCGCCAGCGGCTCGACAGCCAGCTGACCGAGCGGCGCGGCCAGCTCGCCGCCTGGCGCGAGCAGCGCGCCCAGCTCACGCAGGCGCTGCACGGCTGGGTGACGCGCTCCGGCGGCGCGCGGCAGCGCGTCGCCGAGGCGCGCGCGCGCCAGGAGGCCGAGGGGGCGCTGCTGCCGGGTGCAGAGCGGGCGCAGCGCGCTGCCCAGGAGCAGCTGGATGAGGCGCGCGGCGCGCTGGCGCAGACCGGGGCGCGCCTGCAGCTCGAGCAGCAGGGCATCGGCCACCTCGAGGCCAACCTGCGGGGATTCGCCCAGCGGCGCGAGCGGCTCGACGCGGAGCTCAAGGCGCTCGTCGCGCCGGATGCCCGGACGGTGAGTGAGGCGAACGGGCATGCTGCGCGCCTCGCCGGCGCGCTCGCCGAATCCGGCCGTGCGCTCGAATCGCTGCAGGACGCGGCGGGCGCGGCGGAGCAGGCGAGCGCCGCCGCGCAGACGGCGCTCGGCGAGGCGCTGCGCGAGCAGACCGCCGCCGAAGCCCAGCTCGCCACGCTCAGGCAGGTGCAGGCCGCGGCCGAGGGCAGCGCCCCGCTGCACGAGTGGCTCGCGCGCCACCGGCTCTCTGCGCTGCCGCGCTTCTGGCAGAAGATCCGCATCGAGCACGGCTGGGAGGCTGCGGTGGAATCGGTCCTGCGCGAGCGCCTGCACGCGCTCGAGATCGCTGGCGCGAAGGCGCTCCCGGCGCTCGTCGCCGACCGCCCGCCCGTCAAGGCAAGCGTATTCGAGCGCGCCAAGGGGGAGGGCGCGGCGCCCCGCGGCGGGCGCACGCCGCTCGCGGCCAAGGTCCACGCCGCCGACCCGGCGGTCGCCGGGGCGCTGGCGGACTGGCTCGCCGATGTCTACATGGTGGAAGGAATTCCTGACGCCACCGTGCGCGCCGCCCTGCCGGCAGGGACTGCGCTCGTCAATCGCGCCGGCGACCAGTTCACGCGCCACACGGCGACCCTGCACGCCCCGGACCCGGCCGACGCCGGGATCCTCGCGCGGCAGGCCGAGATCGAGGAGCTCGAGGCGCGCTGCCAGCGCCTGGCCGGAGCGGCGCAAAAGGCGCGCACGCAGGCGGGGCGCCTCGACGCCGAGCGCGCCGCCAGGCAAGAGTCGCTCGAGCGCGCCCGCGCCGAGCTCCTCGTGCGCCAGCGCGAGCAGCACGCGGCGCAGATCGAGGCGCTCAAGCTCTGCCAGGCGCTCGAGCGCTACCGCGAGCGCGTGACGCAGATCCGCGACGAGCTCGGCGCCATCGCGGGCGACGAGCAGCGCGATCGCGCACGCCTCGAGGCCGGCCGCCAGGCGCTCGCGCGCGGCGAGCGCGAGCGCCAGGCGCGGCGCGAGCAGCTCGATGCCGTCGGCGCGGCGCACGACGCGGCCGAGCGCGCGCTCGCCGCGCAGCGCCAGCGCGCGCAGCAGGCCGAGCGCGAGGCCCAGGACGCCGTTTTCGGCGAGCGCGAATGCGGCTCCAAGATCTCGGAGCTGGAGGGCTCGGTGCGCCTCATCGACCAGCAGATCACGCGCGCGGATGAAGAGGTCGCGAAGCTGTCGCGCGAGCTCGCCGTCGACCCGACCCCGGCGGTGCGCCGCGCCCTCGAGACGGCGGTCGAGGCGCGCATGGCGTGCGAGAAGACGCTCGCGGTGGCGCGTGACGGGGTCGAAGGCGCGGCTGGAGCGCTGCGTGCCCTCGAGGAGGAGCGCCTGCGCGTCGAGGGCGGGATCACGCCGCTGCGCGAGCGCGTCAGCGAGCTGCGGCTCAAGGAGCAGGCGGCGAGCATCAACCACGACCAGCACGATGCGCAGCTCAGGGACGCGGGCGCCGACGAGGCGCGGCTGGCGCAGGAGGCCGCGCGCGCGCCGCGGCCGGCGACGCTGCAGGGCGAGATCACGCGCATCACCCAGGCGATCACCGATCTCGGGGCCGTGAACCTCGCGGCGCTCGACGAGCTCGCGGCGAGCCGCGAGCGCAAGGGCTTTCTCGACGCCCAGTCGGCGGACCTGGAGGAGGCGGTGAAGACGCTCGAGGACGCGATCCGCCGCATCGACCGCGAGACGCGGCAACTCCTGCGCGGCACTTTCGAGAGCCTCAACCGCAACTTCGGCGCGCTGTTCCCGGTGCTGTTCGGCGGCGGCGACGCCCGGCTCATCATGACCGGCGAGGAGATCCTCGACGCCGGCGTCCAGGTCATGGCGCAGCCCCCGGGCAAGCGCACCAGCACCATCCATCTGCTTTCCGGCGGCGAGAAGGCCCTGACGGCGATCGCGCTGGTGTTCGCGATCTTCCAGCTCAACCCGGCGCCGTTCTGCCTGCTCGACGAGGTCGATGCGCCGCTCGACGACAGCAACACGATGCGCTTCTGCGATCTGGTGCGCACCATGTCGGCGCAGACCCAGTTCCTGTTCATCAGCCACAACAAGATCACCATGGAGATGGCCGGGCAGCTGATCGGCGTCACGATGCCGGAGTCCGGCGTGTCGCGCGTGGTCGCGGTCGACATCGAGGAGGCCCTGCGCATCCGGGAGGAGCTGGCTGCCTAGCGGTCGAGCGCGATGACCGAGCTGCAGATCGGCCTGCTGGTGATCGGCGCGCTCGTCGTCGCCGGGGTGCTGGCCTACAACCGCGTCCAGGAGCGCGGCGCGCAGCGCGACGCCGAGCGCGCGTTCCGCTCCGGCCATGCCGACGCGCTGCTCGACGAGCAGCCGCAGCGCCGCGAGCGGCAGGTGGACGCGGCGCGTGCGCCGGAGCGCAGCGCCGCGCCGGCGCAGGCGGCGCCCGACGAGCGCATCGACTACGTGATCGAGCTCGCGCTCGCCCGGCCGCTCGCCGCGGCCGCCGTGCGCGAGCAGTGGAGCACGCTGGAGCGCCGGCACGCGCGCCGCGCGCTGCTCTCGGGGTCGCCCGACGGCACGCGCTGGCGCGCCGGGCTGCAGCTGGTCTCGCGCGACGGCGCGGTCGGCGAGGCGGAGCTGATCGAGTTCCGCTCGACGGTGGAAACGCTCGCCGCGGCGGTCGGCGCCACGGTCGCGGCGCCCGAGATGAAAGCCGCGATCGAGGCAGCGCGCGAGCTCGATGCCTTCTGCGCCGACACCGACGTGCAGGTGGTGGTGCACGTCATGGCGCCGCCCGGCGGATCGCTTCCCGGCACCAAGATCCGCGCTGCCGCCGAAGCCGGGGGCCTCGCGCTGGAGCCCGACGGCAGGTTTGCGCTGCGCAGCGACGACGGCGCGCTCGTCTATACGCTGGCGGCGCGCGACGGCATTGCCTTCAGCGCCGCGACCATGCGTGAAGCCGCGCCCGGGGGGCTGACGCTGTCGCTCGACGTGCCGCGCGCTCCGGAGACTCGCCGCGCGTTCGAGTCGATGATGCGCCTCGCACAGCAGCTCGCGTCGCTGCTCGGCGGATCGATCGTGGACGACAACGGCAACGTGCTCGACGAGCGCGCGACTGCCGCGATCGCGGCGCAGTTGCAGGGGGTGCGCGGCCGGCTCGAGGGGCGCGGCCTGCCTCCCGGCAGCGCTGCGGCGCTGCGGCTTTTCTCCTGAGCCGGAAATGAGCATTCGCGCGCCGGTGCGCAAGCGCGCCGAGTCCCTGCGGCGCGAGATCGAGCGGCACAACCATCTCTACTACGTCAAGGACGCGCCGGAGATCACGGACGCGGAGTACGACAAGCTGTTCCGCGAACTGACGGAACTCGAGGAACGGCATCCGGAGCTGCGAACCGACCATTCCCCCACCCGGCGCGTCGGGGCCGCGCCGCTGCCGGAGTTCGCCGAAGTGCGGCACCGCGTGCCGATGCTCTCGCTCGGCAACGCCTTCGCCGAGGGCGACGTGCGGGCATTCGACCGCCGGGTGCGGGAGGCGCTCGGCGTCGAAGCGCTGGAGTACGCGGTCGAGCCCAAGTTCGACGGTCTCGCGGTCAGCCTGAGCTACCGGGACGGCATCTTTGTCCTGGGCGCCACGCGCGGCGACGGCGCGAGGGGCGAGGACGTGACACCGAACCTGCGGACAGTACGCTCGATTCCGCTGCGCCTGCCGAATGCGCCGGACACCGCCGACCTCGAAGTCCGCGGCGAGATACTGATCTACAAGGCTGATTTCGAGACCATGAACCAGCGCCAGCGCGAAGCGGGCCAGAAAGAGTTCGTCAATCCGCGCAATGCGGCCGCAGGCGCGCTGCGCCAGCTCGATTCGCGCATCACGGCACAGCGGCCGCTGCGCTTCTTCTCGTACGGGGTAGCGATGGCCGCCCGGGCGCGCTGGGCGACGCACTCGCAAATGCTCGACCGACTGGAGGAGCTGGGCTTCGCCGTGAGCGCGCACCGAAGGCGGGTCGAGAACGTGGACGGGCTGTTGCGGTACTTCCACGACATCGGCAAGCAGCGCGCGCGGCTGCCGTACGCGATCGACGGCGTGGTGTACAAGGTGAACCGGCTCGACTGGCAGGAGCGGCTCGGGTTCGTCGCGCGCGCGCCGCGCTTCGCGATCGCGCACAAGTACCCCGCGGAGGAGCAGGTGACCGAGGTGCTGGGCATCGAGGTGCAGGTCGGGCGCACCGGCGCGCTCACCCCGGTGGCACGGTTGAAGCCGGTCTTCGTGGGCGGGGTCACCGTGACGAACGCGACCCTTCACAATGAAGCCGAGCTGCACCGCAAGGATGTGCGCGTCGGCGACACCGTGGTAGTCAGGCGCGCAGGCGACGTGATCCCCGAAGTCGTCTCGGTGCGCCTCGAGGCGCGCCCGCAGAGCGCAGCCGCTTTCAAGATGCCGGCGGCCTGCCCGGTCTGCGGCTCGCCGGTCGTGCGGTTGGCGGGTGAAGCAGCGACGCGCTGTACCGGCGGTCTGTACTGCCGGGCGCAGCGCAAGCAAGCGCTGCTGCACTTCAAGGGCCGCCGCGCGATGGACATCGAGGGGCTCGGCGACAAGCTCGCCGAGAAGCTGGTCGAGCTTGAGCTCGTGCGCGACCCCGCGGATCTCTACCGGCTCGAAGCGAAGGCTCTGGCGGCGCTCGAGCGCATGGGGGAGAAGTCGGCTCAGAACGTCATCGACAGCATCGAGCGCTCGCGCAACACGACCCTGGCGCGTTTCACGCTGGCGCTTGGGATTCCCGGCGTCGGCGAAGAGGTGGCCAAAATCCTCGCCCGGCATTTCGGGTCCCTGAACGCTCTGCTGAGCGCCGACTGGACGCGCATCGCCGGGGAGAAGGAGACGGCGCGCAAGGAGAACGCCAGGCGCAAGAGGCGCGGCGCGATGCTGCTCCCGGTGCCGCTCGAAGGCATCGGACCGGAGCTCATGGACAGCCTGCACAAGTTCCTGCACGAGCCGCACAACCGCAAGGTGATTGCACGCCTCACCGACCGCGAAGGCGGCGTGCGCATCCGGCGCGAGGCGGCGGCCGCCGCCGCGGCAGGCGGCGCGAAGACGTTCGTGCTGACGGGAACGCTCCAGGGCATGACGCGCGATGAGGCGCGCGCGCTGATCGAGGCGCAGGGTCACAAGGTGGCCGGCTCAGTGTCCGCAAGGACCGACTATGTCGTCGCCGGCGCCGACGCCGGCAGCAAGCTCGAGCGGGCGCGCGAGCTCGGCATTCGGGTGCTGGACGGGCGCGGCCTGCTAAAGTTGCTGCAAGGAACGTGATGGCGCGCAGGCTGACGAAAGCGGTGCTGCCGGTGGCCGGGCTCGGCAGCCGCTTCCTGCCTGCGACCAAGGCGAGCCCCAAGGAGATGCTGCCGGTGGTGGACAAGCCGCTCATCCAGTACGCGGTGGAGGAAGCGGCGGCGGCGGGAATCACCGACATGATCTTCGTCACCGGGCGCAACAAGCGCGCCATCGAGGACCACTTCGATCGCGTGCACGAGCTGGAGGATGCGCTCGCCGCCAAGGGCAGGAAGCAGCTGCTCGAGCTGGTGCAGGGCGTCCTGCCGGCGGGGTGCCGCTGCATCTACATCCGGCAGGCCGAGCCGCTCGGGCTCGGCCATGCCGTGATGTGCGCGCAGCCGGCGGTCGGGGACGAGCCGTTCGCAGTGCTGCTCGCTGATGATCTGATGGATTGCCGCCCGCCGGCGACGGCGCAGCTCGCCGAGCGCTACGCCGCAGAGGGATGCTCGCTGCTCGCGGTCGAGGAAGTGCCGCGCGAGCAGACGGCGAGCTACGGCATCGTGAGCGCGACCGACGCGGCGGCCGCGGTGACGACGGTGCGCGCGATCGTCGAGAAGCCGGCGCCGAGCGAGGCGCCTTCGACGCTCGCCGTGGTGGGCCGCTACGTGCTGACGCCGGCGATCTTCGCGCACCTCGCGGCGGTGCAGCCCGGGCGCGGCGGCGAGATCCAGCTCACCGACGCGATCTCGGCGCTGCTCGGCAGGGAGCGCGTGCTCGCGGTGCGCCTGAACGGCAGGCGCTACGACTGCGGCTCCAAGCTCGGCTACCTGCAGGCCACGGTCGAGCTCGGGCTGCGCCATGCCGAGGTCGGATCGGCCTTCGCCGAGTTCCTGGCGCGGCGGGGGAAGTGACGGTGCCCGATCTGCAGCAGGCGTGGGACTTTCTGGAGAGGTCGGACCGCGTGGCGAGCGCCGAAGAGGTCTCGGCCGCGATCCGCAGGCTCGCGGCCGAGATCGGGGAAAGGCTTGCAGAAGCCTACCCGCTTGTCCTCGTGGTGATGGGCGGCGCGGTGGTGTTCGCCGGGCAGCTGCTGCCGCTGCTGCGCTTCCCGCTCGATCTGGACTATGTGCACGCCTCGCGCTACGGCGACGCGACGCGCGGCGGCGGCATCCGCTGGCGCGTCGAGCCGCCGCCGGGCGTGCAGGGGCGTGCGGTGCTCGTGCTCGACGACATCCTCGATGGCGGCTTCACCATGTGCGCGATCCGCGACCGCCTGCTCGAGCTCGGCGCGGCGAGCTTTCACTGCGCGGTGCTGGTGGAAAAGATCCTCGGGCGCGCGAAGCCGATCGCCGCCGACTTCGTCGGCCTGAAGATCCCCGACCGCTTCGTGTTCGGCTGCGGCATGGACGCCAAGGGCTTCTGGCGCAACCTGCCCGAGATCCGCGCCATGCCGGGATCCTGATGCTCGCGATCATCGGCGGCAGCGGGCTGGCGCAGCTCGCCACTCTCGAGGTGACCGGCCGCAAGGCGGCCCGCACCCCGTACGGCGAGCCTTCGGGCGCGCTCACCCTCGGCCGCATGCGCGGGCGCGACGTCGTGTTCCTCGCGCGCCACGGCTACGAGCACACCATCCCGCCGCACGAGGTGAACTACCGCGCCAACATCTGGGCGCTGAAGGACCACGGGGTGAAAGCGGTCGTCTCGGTCGCGGCGGTGGGCGGGATCCGCAAGGAGTTCGGCCCCGGGACCCTGGTGCTGCCGGACCAGATCATCGACTACACCTGGGGACGGCGCGCGACCTTCTTCGAAGGCGCCGACCGCCCAGTCACGCACATCGATTTCACCGAGCCTTATTCCGCGGCGTTGCGCGCGCGCATCCTCGCCGCCGCGCGCGCCTGCGGCGAGGCAGTCGCGGAGCGCGGCGTGTACGCGGCGACCCAGGGGCCGAGGCTCGAGACCGCCGCCGAGATCAATCGGCTGGAGCGCGACGGCGCCGACCTCGTCGGCATGACGGGGATGCCGGAGGCGTCGCTCGCGCGCGAGGCCGGCCTGGAGTACGCGGCCCTCGCCGTGGTGGCGAACTACGCCGCCGGGCGGGGTGAGAGCGCGTACGGCATCTCGCTCGAGCGGATCGCCGCGGTGCTCGAGCAGGCGATGGGTCGCGTGCGGCGTATCCTCGAGCAGCTGGTGGCGGATCGAAGCGGCGCATGATCCGCGACGTCCTGCGCATGGGCGACCCCCGGCTGCTGGCCAAGGCCCGGCCGGTGGAGCGATTCGACACGCCCGGGCTCGAGGCCTTGCTCACCGACATGCGCGACACGATGGCGCACCTCGACGGCGCCGGTCTGGCGGCGCCGCAGATCGGCGTCGGCCTGCGCGTCGTGATCTTCGGCGTCAAGGCCAATCCGCGCTACCCGGGGGTCGAGGAGGTTCCGGACACCGTGCTCATCAATCCCCAGATCGCGCCGCTCGCGGACGAGATCGAGGAAGGCTGGGAGGGCTGCCTCTCGGTCCCGGGAATGCGCGGCTGGGTGCCGCGCTGGCGGCGCGTTCGCTACGCCGGGTTCGACGGACGCGGCCGGCGCTTCGAGCGCAGCGTCGAAGGGTTCCATGCGCGCGTCGTGCAGCACGAGTGCGATCACCTCGACGGCATCCTCTACCCGATGCGCATCCGCGACTTCGCGCGCTTCGGCTTCACCGAAGCGCTCTTCCCCGGCCAGGACCTGCCGCCGGAGGAGTAGGGCGGATGCCGCGCATCCGCCGGCGTGGCGGCGGCAACCGAGCTGCCGCCCTACACCTGCAGCTCGGCGAGCAATTCCTGCTCGAGCCTGAGCACGGTCTTGTGGTCCGAGAGCGCCGCCCCGGAAACGACGAACACGTCCTCGGCGCGGTCGCCGAGCGTGTTGACCTTGGCCGAGCGCAGGTTCACCCCGTAGCTCGCGAGCAGCCGCGCCACCCCGTAGAGCAGCCCCGGGCGGTCGCTGGCGACGATCGAGAGCACGTGGAAGGCGCCGCGCTCGTCGGGGCGCAGGTCCACCGCGGGCGTGATCGGGAAGTGGCGCACGCGGCGCGAAACGCGCCCGCCCCGCGGCGGCGCGAGCGGCGCCTGCGAGCCGACCTCCGTGGCGAGCTCGTTCTCGATCAGCGCGATCATGTCGCGGTAGTGGGCGCCGCGCCCCTGGCCGAGCACCAGAAAGGTGTCGAGCGCATAGCCGTTGCGCGTGGTGAGGATCTTCGCCTCGGCGATGTTGAAGCCGGCGCGCTCGAAGTAGCCGCAGATGCGCGCGAACAGGCCTGCGCGGTCGGGGGTGTAGATCATCACCTGCAGACCCTCGCCGATGGGCGCCGGCCGCGCCCGCACCACCGGCCCGGGCGCGTCCACCCGGTAGTGCAGGTTGCGCGTATGCCAGGCGATCTCGCCGGGGTCGTGGCGCAGGAAGTACTCCGTGTCGAGCGGCCCCCAGAAGCGGTCCTTGACCTCGTCGGAGAGCGCGTAGAGCCGCAGCAGCCGGGCCGCCTCGGCCTGCTTCTCCGCGACCGCGCTCGCGAGGGGCTGCGCCTCGCCGGCGAGCGCGCGCCTCGCCGCGCGGTACAGCTCCTCCAGCAGCTTGGCCTTCCAGGCGTTCCACACCTTCGGGCTGGTGCCGCGGATGTCGGCGACCGTGAAAAGGTAGAGCGCCGCCAGGCGGCGCTCGCTGCCGACGAGGTCGGCGAACCCGCGCACGACCTCCGGGTCATGCACGTCCTTCTTCTGCGCCACGAGCGACATGGTGAGGTGGTGCTCGACCAGGAACACGACCAGTTCGGTGTCGTCGCGCGCCAGGCCGTGCCTGCGGCAAAAGCGGTGCGCGTCGTCGGCGCCGAGCCGCGAGTGGTCGCCGCCGCGCCCTTTGGCGATGTCGTGGAACAGCGCCGCGACGTACAGCAGCCAGGGGCGCCTGAAGCCGCTCATCAGCTGGCTGCAGAGTGGGAACTCGTGCGCGAACTCCGGCATCGTGAAGCGCCGCAAGTTGCGGATCACCATCAGGATGTGCTGGTCGACCGTGTAGACGTGGTAGAGGTCGTGCTGCATCTGCCCGACGATGCGGCCGAACTCCGGCATGTAGCCGCCGAGGATCCCGTACTTGTTCATGCGCCGGAACTCGTGCACCACGCCGCGCGACTGCTGCAGCATGTGCACGAACAGGAGCCGGGCCAGCGGGTCGCGCCGGAAGCGCGCGTCGATGCAGCCGCGCGCGCGCCACAAAGCGCGCAGCGTCGGCGCGCTCATGCCGCGCAGCTCCTGGTGCTGCTGCATCAGGAGGAAGCTCTCCAGGATCGCCCGCGGGTCGCGCTCGAACAGGTCGTCGCGGCGCGCCTCGAGCAGCTCGCCGCGCACCTGGAAGCGCTCGTTCAGCAGCCGCGGTTCGGCCCGCGGCCGTGGCGCGATGCGCGCCTCCAGATTCTGCAGCAGGATGGTGTTGAGCTGCGTCACCGCCTTCGCGGTGCGGTAGTAGAGCTGCATCAGCCGCTCGCTGGCGCGCCGCACCGCGCTACCCTCGAAGCCGCACTGCTCGGCGAGCAGCGCCTGGTAGTCGAACACGATCCGGTCCTCGCGCCGCCCGGCGACGTAATGCAGGCGGATGCGCAGGTCCTGCAGCACCGCCTCGTGCCGCGCCAGCTCGCGCGCCTCGGCCCGCTGCACCAGTCCGTGCGCCTGCAGGTCGCGCCAGCGCTGGCCGATGCCGCAGCCGAGCGCGATCCAGCGGATCGATTGCAGGTCGCGCAGGCCGCCGGGCGCCTCCTTCAGGTTCGGCTCGAGCGCGTACGGCGTGTCTTGGTGCTTGGCATGGCGCTGCTCCTGCTCCAGCATCTTCGCCCTGAGGAAGGCGCGCGGGTCGAGCAGGGTCGCCATCGCCCTGGCGAAGCGCGCGTAGAGCGCGCGCTCGCCGGCGAGGAAGCGGGCCTCGAGCAGCGTCGTCTGCACGGTGATGTCCGAGCGCGCCGCCTCGACGCAGGCGTCGAGCGTGCGCACGCTGTGGCCGACATCCAGGCCGATGTCCCAGAACAGGCCGATCATCCGCTCCAGGCGCTCGCGCTCCCCGGCATCGGGCTCGGCCCCCAGGAGCACCAGCAGGTCCACGTCCGAGAAAGGGAAGAGCTCCCCGCGCCCGTAGCCCCCGGTGGCGACGAGCGCGATGCGCCGCGACGGCTTGTAGGTGCGCCACAGCTCCTGCAGGATCCCGTCCACGAGCCGCGTGTGCGAGCGCAGCAGCCGGGCGGGGCGGGGCTTGCGCAGGTAGTCGTCCTGCAGGGCCTGGCGCGATCCCTGCAGCGTTTCGCGCAGCGCATCGCCGTTGCGGACCTGCGCGCGCAGCACTGCGCTCATGCGGCGACGAAGGCGGGGGGCGCGGGGACGCCGGCCGAAAGGGTCAGGATCTCGTAGCCGTCCTCGGTCACCAGCACCGTGTGCTCCCATTGCGCCGAGAGGCTGTGGTCCTTGGTCACGATGGTCCAGCCATCGGCGAGCTCGCGGATCGCCGCCCTGCCGGCGTTGATCATGGGCTCGATCGTGAACGTCATGCCCGGCTCAAGGCGCATCCCGGTTCCGGGCTTGCCGTAGTGCAGCACCTGCGGCTCCTCGTGGAACCGGCGGCCGATGCCGTGGCCGCAGAACTCGCGCACCACCGAAAAGCGGTGCGCCTCGGCATGCTGCTGGATCGCGGCGCCGACGTCGCCGAGCTGCGCACCGGGGCGCACCTGCTCGATCCCGTGCCACATGCAGTCGTAGGTGACCTCGACCAGACGCCGCGCCTGGATGCCCGGCTCGCCGACCATGAACATGCGACTCGAGTCGCCGTGAAAGCCGTCCTTGATCACGGTGACGTCGATGTTCAGGATGTCGCCCGGCTTGAGCACCCGGTCCCCGGGGATGCCGTGGCACACCTGATGGTTGACCGAGGTGCAGATCGACTTCGGAAACGGCTTGTAGCCGGGCGGGGCGTAGTTCAGGGCCGCGGGGATCGCGCCCTGCGCGCCGACCATGTGCTGGTGACACAGGTCGTTCAGCCGCCCCGTGGTGACGCCGGGCCTGACGTGCGGCGTGATGAAGTCGAGCACCTCGGCCGCGAGCCGGCCCGCGACCCGCATGCGCTCGATGTCGTCCCTCGTTTTCAGTACCACTGCCATCTGCTTGAACGCTGATTATGCTAGAATTTCACGCTGGCCTCGGCTTCTTTCAAGCATCGATCCGGCGCCAAATAATCCCGCCCGGCAAGTCAGGGTGCCCCCGGCTTGTCCCCGAGTGATTCTGTCGGGGAGCGGGGATCGCAGTGTGCCGGCGCGGCAGAGACCAACCCTACGACTCGGAGCGCAGGATGTCCGTGACCATGCGTCAGATGCTGGAGGCCGGCGTGCATTTCGGCCACCAGACCCGCTATTGGAACCCGAAGATGGCGCCGTACATCTTCGGCCACCGCAACAAGATTCACATCATCAATCTCGAGAAGACGCTCGCGCTCTACCAGGAGGCGCTCAAGTTCGTTCGCCAGCTGACGGCCAACAAGGGCGCGATCCTGTTCGTCGGCACCAAGCGCCAGGCGCGCGAGATCATCCGCGAGGAGGCGGTGCGCTGCGGCATGCCCTATGTCGACCACCGCTGGCTGGGCGGCATGCTGACCAACTTCAAGACCGTCAAGCAGTCGATCAAGCGCCTGAAGGACATGGAGCAGATGGCGCAGGACGGTTCGCTCGAGCGCCTGTCGAAGAAGGAGGCGCTGGGCGTGCAGCGCGAGCTGGAGAAGCTGCAGCGTTCGCTCGGCGGCATCAAGGACCTCGGCCGCCTGCCCGACGCGATGTTCGTGATCGACGTCGGCTACCAGAAGGGCGCGATCGCCGAAGCGTCCAAGCTCGGCATGCCGGTGGTCGCGGTCGTCGACACCAATCACTCGCCCGACGGGATCCACTACATCATCCCCGGCAACGACGATTCGAGCCGCGCGATCCGGCTCTACGCGCGCGGCATCGCGGACGCCGTGATCGAAGGCCGCTCGCAGGCGGTCGAGGAGGTGGTCGCGGCCTCGCGCGACGAGTTCGTCGAGGTCAGCGACGAGAGCGGGGGTTGAGCAGCGGCGCGGGCGGGATCGACCGGACGGGGCCTGGCAGGCCCCTTTTTTTAGCCTGGCCAAAGGAAAATCGGCACGAGATGGCGGAGATCAGCGCGAGCCTGGTGAAGGAGCTACGGGAGCGAACCGGCCTCGGAATGATGGAATGCAAGAAGGCGCTCAGCGAGGCGGGCGGCGAGCTCGCCAGGGCCGAGGAGCTGCTGCGCATCCGCAGCGGCGCGCGCGCCAAGCTGGCGGGACGCGTCGCGGGCGAGGGCGTGATCGGCGCCTGGCTCGCGCCCGACGGCAAGGTCGGCGCTCTGGTCGAGGTCAACTGCGAGACCGACTTCGTCGCCCGCAACGAGGACTTCGTGGCGTTCGCCCGCTGGGTGGCGGAGACGGTGGCGGCGCGCGACCCGGCGGATGCCGCCGCATTGTCGAGGCTCGACGGCGTCGAGGAGCGACTGCAGCAACTGGTGCAGAAGATCAAGGAGAACATCGCGGTGCGCAGGTTCCACCGCCTGCAGACCGGCGCGCGGCTCGCGCTCTACCTGCATGGCGGCCGGATCGGCGTGCTGGTCGAGTACGAGGGGCGCGACGAGGCGGGCAAGGACGTCGCCATGCACATCGCGTTCGCGCGCCCGCCCTACCTGGCGAAGGCGGACGTGCCGGCCGACGTGGTGGCGCGCGAGCGCGAGATCCTGGCAGCGCGGGCGCGGGAGTCAGGCAAGCCGGCCGAGATCGCGGCGCGCATGGTCGAGGGCGGCCTCGCCAAGTTCCTCGGCGAGATCACGCTGCTCGGCCAGCCGTTCGTCAAGGACGACCGGCAGTCGGTCGAGAAGATGCTCGGCGCGCGCAAGTCGCGGGTGCTCGCCTACCGCTATCTGGTAGTGGGCGAAGGCATCGAGAAGCAGCGGGCGGCGTGAAGACCAAGTACAAGCGCATCCTGCTCAAGCTCTCGGGCGAAGCGCTCATGGGCGATGGCAGCTACGGCATCCGCCGCGAGACGATCGAGGGAATTGTCGCGGAGATCGCGGCCGTGGCGCGCCTCGGGGTCGAGATCGGCGTGGTGATCGGAGGCGGCAACATCTTCCGCGGGCTCGCCCCGGGGGCCGAGGGCATGGACCGGGCGACTGCCGATTACATGGGGATGCTCGCTACCGTGATGAACGCGCTCGCCATGCAGGACGCCATGCGGCGCGCCGGGGTCGAGAGCCGCGTGCAGTCGGCGCTCAACATCGAGCAGGTCGTCGAGCCCTACATCAGGGGCAAGGCGATCCGCTACCTGGAGGAGGGCAAGGTGGTCATCTTCGCCGCCGGCACCGGCAACCCCTTCTTCACCACCGACACCGCGGCGGCGCTGCGCGCGAGCGAGGTCGGCGCGGAGATCGTGCTCAAGGCCACCAAGGTGGACGGCGTGTACACTTCCGACCCGAAGAAGGACGCGGGCGCGAAACGCTATGCGCGCGTCACCTTCGACGAGGCGATCCGGCGCAACCTCAAGGTCATGGACGCGACCGCGCTCGCGCTGTGCCGGGACCAGAGACTGCCGGTGAACGTGTTCAGCATCTTCCGCAAGGGCGCCCTGCAGCGCATCGTCGCCGGCGAGGACGAGGGCACGCTGGTGCACGTCTAGGAGGCAGCCATGATCGCGGACCTGAAGAAGAACACCGAGGCGAAGATGCGCAAGAGCGTCGATGCGTTCAAGACCGATCTCGCCAAGGTGCGCACCGGCCGCGCGCATACCGGCCTGCTCGATCACGTGACCATCGACTACTACGGCGCGCAGACCCCGCTCCAGCAGGTCGCCAAGGTGACCCTGATCGACGCGCGCACCATCGGCGTCGCGCCTTTCGAGAAAAAGATGGTGCCCGCCGTCGAGAAGGCGATCCGCGATTCCGATCTCGGGCTCAATCCGGTCGCGGGCGGCGAGACGATCCGCGTGCCGATGCCGCCGCTCACCGAAGAACGCCGCAAGGAGCTGACCAAAGTGGTGCACAAGGAGGCGGAGACCGCGCGCGTCGCGGTGCGCAACGTGCGGCGCGACTCGATCCACGCGCTCAAGGAGGCGATGAAGAAGGGCGACATCTCCGAGAACGACGAGCGGCGCGCGCTCGACGAGATGCAGAAGATGACCGACCGCCACGTGGCGGAGATCGACAAGCTGCTCGCGCAGAAGGAAAGCGAGCTGATGGCGGTCTGAGCCGCTCCGCATGAGTCACGTCAGCTCAACCACCGCCATCCCGCAGCACGGCGACGTGCCGCGGCACGTCGCGATCATCATGGACGGCAACGGCCGCTGGGCGCGGCAGCGGCGCCTGCCGCGCTTTGCCGGCCACCGGCGCGGCGTCGAGGCGGTGCGCGGGATCGTCAAAGCCTGCGCCGAGCGCGACGTCGCGTTCCTGACGCTGTTCGCATTCAGCTCCGAGAACTGGCGCCGTCCGCCCGACGAGGTGGCGCTGCTGATGCAGCTGTTCCTCGGCGCGCTCGAGAACGAGGTGCAGAAGCTGCACCGCAACGGCATCCGGCTCAAGGTGATCGGCGAGCGCAGCCGGTTCGACCGCAAGATCCAGGCGCTGATCGCGGAGGGCGAGAACCTCACCGCGGCCAACCGCGGCCTCACGCTGACGATCGCCGCGAACTACGGCGGGCGCTGGGACCTGCTGCAGGCGCTGTCGCGGCTCGCCGCCGAGCGGCCCGCGGTCGCGGCGGGCGGGATCGAGGAGCAGGCGCTGGCGCCGTACCTCTCGATGGCGTACGCGCCGGAGCCGGATCTGTTCATCCGCACCGGGGGCGAGCAGCGCGTGAGTAATTTCCTGCTCTGGCAGCTGGCCTACACCGAGCTGTATTTCACCGACACGCTGTGGCCGGACTTCGACGCCGCCGCGCTCGAGGCAGCGTTCGCCTCCTACCGGCGGCGCGAGCGCCGCTTCGGCCGCACCAGCGATCAACTCGGGGAGGCGGCCCGCGAGCGGTTGCCCGCGGCGCGCAGCGCCTGATCGCCGGAGCCCGGCTCTGCCCGTCCGCGTCCTGACCGCAGCGGCGCTCGTCGCCGCGTTCCTTGCCGCGCTGTTGCTGCTCGAGCGCCCCGCGTTCGGCGCGGTGGTGGGCGCGATCGTGGCGCTTGCCGGGTTCGAGTGGGGGCGCCTCACCGGCATGCCGCGCGGCGGCGCGGTCGGCTATGGCGCAGCTTGCCTCGCCGGCTTTGCCGCGCTCGCGTGGCGGGGCGCGGCGCTGCCGGAGGCGTTCTGGGTGGGCGCGTTGTTCTGGATCGCGATCGTGCCCTGGTGGCTCGCGCGAGGCATCGCTCCCCGACACCGGAACTGGCTGCGCGCGGCCGGCTTCGCAGTGCTGCTGCCCGCGGCGCTCGGCATGCTGGCACTCTCGCCGGCGCAGCTGTTGATGCTGCTCGGCCTGGTGTGGGTCGCGGACATCGCGGCCTACGTCGCCGGAAGCGCGTTCGGCCGGCGCAAGCTCGCGCCCTCGATCAGCCCCGGCAAGACCTGGGAAGGCGCCGCGGGCGCTGCCGCGGGCTGCCTCATCTACGCTATCATCTGCGCGATGCTCGACCCGGAGCTCGGGGCACGCGTGCGAGGCGCCGCCTGGGCTCCGTACCTTGCAGGGGCGGCGCTGCTGTGCGTGGCGAGCATCGCGGGCGACCTGTTCGAGTCCGCGCTCAAGCGCCAGGCCGGCGCCAAGGACAGCGGCGCGCTGCTGCCGGGACACGGCGGCGTGCTCGACCGGATCGACAGCGCGACGGCGACGCTGCCGCTCGGCGCGCTGCTCTTGCACTGGACGGGGGCGACGTGACCACAGGGCTGACGCTGCTCGGAGCGACCGGATCGATCGGCGCGAGCACGCTCGACGTGGTCGGCCGCCACGCCGCGCGCCTGCGCGTGTTCGCGCTGACGGCAAACCGCTCTGCCGACGAGCTGCTCGCGCTGTGCGCGCGCCACGCACCGCGCTACGCAGTGCTCTCGGGGGTCGCCGAGGATGCGGCGCTGCGCCGCCGTTTCGCCGAGCACTGCCGCGGCACCGAGCTGCTGTTCGGTGCCCGCGCGCTCGAGGACGTCGTGTCGCACGCGGACTGCGACGTTGTCATGGCCGCGATCGTCGGCGCCAGCGGGCTCGCGCCGACCATCGCGGCCGCGCGCGCCGGCAAGCGCGTCCTGCTCGCCAACAAGGAAGCGCTGGTGATGGCGGGGCCTTTCCTCATGCGCGCGGTCAGGGAAGGTGGGGGCGCACTGCTGCCGATCGACAGCGAGCACAACGCGATCTTCCAGTGCCTGCCGCAGTCGGGCGGGGCCGCGGCGCCGGCCGCTTCTGCTGCGTCCGTGCGCAGGATCCTGCTGACCGCTTCGGGCGGCCCGTTCCGGGCGGCCTCGCCCGAGCGCCTGGAGCGCGTCACGCCGGAGGAGGCGTGCGCGCACCCGAACTGGATCATGGGGCGCAAGATCTCGGTCGACTGCGCGACGATGATGAACAAGGGCCTCGAGGTGATCGAGGCGCGCTGGCTGTTCGACGTGCCGGCCGAGCGCATCGAGGTGCTGATCCATCCGCAGAGCATCGTGCATTCGCTGGTCGAGTATCGGGACGGCTCCGTGATCGCGCAGCTCTCCAACCCCGACATGCGGGTCCCCATCGCGCACGCGCTCGGTTTCCCCGACCGCATCGAATCCGGCGCCGTGCCGCTCGACCTCACCGCCATCGGCCGGCTCTCCTTCGAGCGGCCCGACGCCGCCCGCTTCCCCTGCCTCGCGCTGGCTTACGCGGCGCTGCGCGCGGGGGGCACGGCACCGGCGGTGCTCAACGCCGCCAACGAGATTGCGGTCAACGCGTTCCTCGAAGGCCGCCTGCGCTACACGGCGATCCCCCGCGTCATCGAGCGCGTCCTGGAGGTCGAGTCCGCGCGCGCTGCGGAATCGCTCGACGGGGTGCTCGAGGCCGACCGGCGCGCGCGCCGTGCCGCGGAGCGCAGCGTGGCGCAGCTCATGGGGCTCGCCGCGTGAGCCTGCTCCATACCATTCTCGCCTTCGTGGTCGCGCTCGGCGTGCTGATCGTGGTGCACGAGTATGGCCACTACCTCGTCGCCCGCCTGTGCGGCGTGAAGGTGCTGCGCTTCTCGGTGGGGTTCGGGCGCGCGCTCGCCGCCTGGCGGCTGGGGCGCGACCAGACCGAATGGGTGGTCGCCGCGATCCCGTTCGGCGGCTACGTCAAGATGCTGGACGAGCGCGAGGGCCCGGTCGAGCCGCGCGAGGCGCAGCGCGCCTTCAACCGCCAGAGCGTCGGCCGGCGCTTTCTGATCGTCGCCGCGGGCCCGGCGTTCAATTTCCTGTTCGCGATCGCGCTCTACACCGGCCTGTACATGTACGGCCTGCCGGAGGCGCGACCGGTGCTCGCCGAGCCCGCGGCCGGGACGGCGGCGCGCGAAGCGGGCCTGCAGTCCGGCGACACGGTGCGCTCGGTCCAGGGCGAGCCGATCGCGACCTGGCAGGAGCTGCGCTGGCGCGTGATCCAGGGCGCACTGCAGCGCGAGGTGCTGCGCCTCGAGGTGCTGCGCGCGCGCGGCGACATCGCGACGCACGTGCTCGACCTGCGCGGCTTTCCCACGGCCGAGCTCGAGACCGACGCGCTGGAGAAGGTCGGGCTGCGCCTGTTCCGCCCGCCGCTCGAGCCGGTGATCGGGCGCGTCGTCCCGGGCAGCGCAGCCGAGCGCGCGGGCCTGCGTGCAGCGGACCGCGTCATCGGCATCGATGCGCGGCCGGTCGCGACCTGGGACCAGTTCGTCCAGTCCGTGCGCGAGCGGCCGGCGCGGCCGCTGCGGCTCGCGGTGGAGCGGGGCGGCGCGCGCCTCGCGATCGATGTGGTGCCCGACGCCCTGGTCGAGAACGGCGAGCGCATCGGCCGCATCGGCGCCGCGCCCGAGATCCCCGCCGCGCATGCCGAGCGCATCGTGGTGCGCGTGCAATACGGCCCGCTCGACAGCGTGCTGCGCGCGGTGGCGCGCACCTGGGACATCTCGGTCTTCAGCCTGAAAATGCTCGGCAAGATGCTGCTCGGCGAGGTGTCGTGGAAGCACCTGTCGGGGCCCGTCACGATCGCCGACTACGCCGGCCAGTCGGCACAGATGGGATGGATCTCGTACGTCACGTTTCTCGCGCTCATCAGCATCAGCCTCGGCGTCCTCAACCTGCTGCCGATCCCGCTGCTCGATGGCGGGCACCTGATGTACTATGCGGTGGAGATCGTCAAGGGCAGCCCCGTGTCCGAGCGCGCCATCGAGCTCGGGCAGCGCGTGGGCCTCGCGCTGCTGCTCTTCATGATGGCATTCGCCTTCTACAACGACCTGAACCGGCTGTTCTCCGGCTAGGACCTGGCACTCCCGATGCGCAAGCGTTTCTTTGCCGCGATCGCTTGCGCGCTGCTCGCGGCCGCGTCGGCCGCGCTGGCGCAGCAGTTCCGCCCCTTCGTGGTCAGGGACATCCGCGTCGAGGGCCTGCAGCGCACCGAGCCCGGCACCGTGTTCAGCTACCTGCCGGTGAAGGTGGGGGAGCTGATGACCGAGGAGAAGGCGCAAGCCGCGCTGCGCGCCCTGTTCGCGACCGGCTTCTTCCGCGACGTGCGGCTCGAGGTCGAGAACGACGTGCTCGTGGTGCTGGTCGAGGAGCGGCCGGCGATCGCGCAGCTGGACTTCGCGGGGGTCAAGGAGTTCGAGACCGATACGCTGCGCCGGATCATGCGCGAGATGGGCCTCGCCGAAGGGCGCATCTTCGACCGCTCGGTGCTCGAGAACGCCGAGCAGGAGCTGAAGCGCCAGTACCTCGGTCGCGGGCGCTACGCCGCCGAGGTGCAGACCACGGTGACGCCGCTCGAGCGCAACCGCGTCGGCATCAGCCTGGCGGTCACCGAGGGCGAGGTGGCCAAGATCCGCTCGATCAACATCGTCGGTGCCAGGGCTTTCCGGGAGAAGGAGCTGCTCGATCAGTTCCAGCTGCGCACGCCGGGCTGGCTCACCTGGTACACGAAACACGACCAGTACTCGCGCCAGAAGCTCGCCTCGGACCTCGAGACGCTGAAATCGCACTACCAGAACCGCGGCCACCTTGACTTCAACATCGAGTCCACCCAGGTCTCGATCACGCCGGACAAGCGCGACATCTACATCACGATCAGCGTCGCCGAGGGCGAGCGCTACACCGTCTCGGACGTGCAGCTCGCGGGCCAGCTGCTGCTGCCGAAGGAGGAGCTGGAAAAGCTCGTCCGCGTCAAGCGCGGGGAGGTGTTCTCCCGGGAGCGCCTGACCGAATCCACCAAGGCGATCGCCGACCGGCTGGGCAACGAGGGCTATGCCTTTGCCAACGCCAACGCCGTGCCCCAGGTGGACAAGGACAAGCGCGCGGTCGCCTTCACGATCGTGATCGATCCCGGCCGGCGCGTGTACGTGCGGCGCATCAACGTCGCCGGGAACACGAAGACGCGCGACGAGGTCATCCGCCGCGAGATGCGCCAGCTCGAGGGCGCCTTCTACGACGCCTCCAAGATCCAGCTCTCCAAGCAGCGCATCGACCGCACGGACTACTTCAAGGACGTCAACGTCGAGACCGCCCCGGTGGCGCAGAGCGCCGACCAGGTGGACGTCAACTTCACCGTGGAGGAGAAGCCCACCGGCGCGCTGCTCGTCGGCGCGGGCTTCTCGAACACGGAGAACATCATCCTCTCGGGCTCGATCTCGCAGTCGAACGTCTTTGGCAGCGGCAAGTTCATCTCGGTGCAGGTGAACAGCGGCCGGGTGAACCAGACCTATGCGGTCTCGTATCTCAATCCGTACTTCACCGTCGACGGCATCAGCCAGGGGTTCGATGTCTACAAGCGCGACACCGACGCGTCCACGCTTTCGACCGGCCCCTACGTGACGAAGACCTTCGGCGGCGGCCTGAGGTTCGGCTACCCGATCACCGAGACCGACAGCGTGAGCCTGGGCGTGAGCGCCGAGAACGTGCGGCTGGAAACGTTCTCCAACAGCTCGTCCCAGCAGCTTGCGTTCGTCGGCCAGTTCGGCAACCGCTACACCTACGGCGCGGGAACCCTCGGCTGGGCGCGCGACCGGCGCGACAGCGCGATCGCGCCCAACAAGGGCGTGCTGACGCGGGCCTCGGTCGAGCTCGCGGGCGGCGACCTGCAGTTCTACCGGTTGAACTTCGGCCATCAGTGGTACCACCCGGTGACGCGCGCGGTGACCCTCGCGCTCAGCGCCGATCTCGGCTACGCGCACGGTCTCGGCGACAAGCCGGTGCCGTTCTTCAAGAACTACTACGCCGGCGGGCCGGGGTCGGTGCGCGGCTACAAGTCGTTCTCGCTGGGGCCGCAGGACACGGCCACCAACGCGCTCGGCGGCACGCGCAAGATCGTGGGCAGCGCCGAGGTGCTGTTCCCGGTGCCCGGCGCCGGGCTCGACCGCTCCTTTCGCCTCGCCGCGTTCGTCGACGCGGGCCAGGTCTACGGCGAGAGCGAGAAGGCGTCGCTCTCCGAGCTGCGCTATTCCGCGGGCGTCGGACTGGCGTGGAACTCTCCGTTCGGCCCGCTGCGGCTGTCGCTGGCGCAGCCGCTCAACGAGAAGAAAGGCTTCGACCGGGTGCAGAGGTTACAATTCACCGTCGGCACCGGATTCTGAGCATGGATCTCCCACGATCGCGGCACACTGGCTTGCTCGCCTGCGCGGCGACGGCGATGCTGCTCGCGCCGGCTGCGGCGCTCGCCCAGAGCAAGCTCGGCTTCGTCAACACCGAGCGCATCCTGCGCGACGCCGCGCCCGCGGTGCGCGCGCAGAAAAAGCTCGAAACCGAGTTCGCCAAGAAGCGCCAGGATCTGCAGCGCCTCGACGACCAGCTGAAGCGCCTGCAGAGCGAGCTGGAGAAGAACGGCGTCACCATGCCGGAGGCGCAGCGCCGCACCAAGGAGCGCGAGTTCAACGATCTCAGCCGCGAGCTGCAGCGCAAGGACCGGGATTTCCAGGAAGAGCTGAACCAGCGGCGCAACGAGGAGCTGGCGCAGGTCATCGAGCAGGCGAACCGCGTCATCCGGCAGCTCGCGGAGCAGGAGAAGTACGACATCATCTTCCAGGACGCCGTCTACGCGAACCCGCGGATCGACATCACGGACAAGGTGATCAAGGCGCTGGAAAGCAAGCCGCCCGCGCGATGACATGGAGCTCACGCTCGCCGAGATCTGTGCGCGCCTGGGCGGCCGCGTCGCCGGCGACCCGGGCGTCCTGATCCGGCAGGTCGCGTCGCTCGAGGGGGCGCGCAGCGGCCAGCTCTCGTTCCTCGCCAACCCGAAGTACCGGGCGCGCCTCGCCGCGACCCGCGCTTCCGCGGTCGTGCTCGCGCCCGAGACGGAGTCGCTCACCGCGCTGCCGCGCATCGTCTGCGACAACCCGTACGCCTACTTCGCGCGCGTGTCGCAGCTGTTCAATCCGCTCACCACGCAGGCCCCCGGGGTGCACCCGTCGGCGGTGCTGGCGCCGTCAGTCCGGCTCGCCGAGGGCGTCTCGATCGGCGCGGGCTGCGTGATCGGCGACGGCGTCTCGATCGGCGCTCAGAGCTGCCTCTATCCGCGGGTGGTGGTGTACCACGGCTGCCGGATCGGCGAGCGCGCCATCGTGCACGCCGGGGCGGTCATCGGCGCCGACGGCTTCGGCATCGCCGAGGAGGGCGGGCGCTGGATCAAGATCCCCCAGATCGGCGCCGTCGTCATCGGCGACGACGTCGAGATCGGCGCCAGCACCACCATCGACCGCGGCGCCATGGACGACACGGTGATCGAGGACGGCGTCAAGCTCGACAACCAGATCCAAATCGGTCACAACTGCCGCGTCGGCGCGCACACCGCGATCGCCGGATGCGTCGCGGTCGCCGGCAGCGCGGACATCGGCCGGCACTGCAGCATTGGCGCCCGCGCCCTGGTGCTCGGGCACCTGTCGATCTGCGACCGCGTCCATGTCTCCGCGGACACCGTGATCTCGCGCTCGATCCGCAAACCCGGCACCTACACCGGCATGTTCCCGTTCGACGAGCACCAGTCCTGGGCGCGCAACGCGGCGCTCGTGCGCCACCTCGCGGAACTCGCCGACCGCGTGCGGGCGCTCGAGGCGCGCCTTTGCGCAAAGGAGGGCGGCGATGGCTGACATGGACGTGCAGCAGGTGCTCGCCCACCTGCCGCAGCGCTACCCGATCCTGATGGTCGACCGGGTGCTCGAATGCGAGCCCGGCAAGCGCATCCTCGCGCTGAAGAACGTCTCGGTGAACGAGCCCTACTTCCAGGGGCATTTTCCGCAGCGTCCGGTCATGCCCGGCGTCATGATCCTCGAGGCGATGGCGCAGGCTGCGGGCATCCTCGTCTTCCGCACCCAGGGCACCAGGCCCGACCAGAGCTCGGTCTACTACTACGCCGGCATCGACAATGCGCGTTTCAAGCGCCCCGTGGTGCCGGGCGACCGCCTCGAGATCGAGGTGACCATCCTCGGCAGCAAGCGCGGAATCTGGAAGTTCGGCTGCCTGGCGCGGGTCGACGGCGCCACCGTCGCCGAGGCCGAGATCCTGTGCACGGTCCGGCCCAGCGCATGATCCACCCGACGGCGATCGTCGGGCGCGGCGCGCGTCTCGCCGCCGGCGTCTCGGTCGGCGCGTACACGATCATCGGCGAGCAGGTCGAGGTCGACGCCGACAGCTGGATCGGCCCGCACGTCGTCATCGACGGTCGCACCCGCATCGGGCGCCGCAACCGCATCTGGCAGTTTGCCTCCATCGGCGCGCCGCCGCAGGACAAGAAATACGCCGGGGAGGACACGGCGGTCGAGATCGGCGACGAGAACACCATCCGCGAGTACGTGACCATCAACCGCGGTACTGCGCTCGATGCGGGCGTCACGCGCGTCGGCGACCACAACTGGATCATGGCGTACGTGCACTTCGCGCACGACTGCCAGATCGGCAGCCATACCATTTTCGCCAACGCCTGCGAGCTCGCCGGCCACGTCCACGTCGGGGATTGGGCGGTGCTCGGCGCGACCACGCTGGTGCACCAGTTCGTGCACATCGGCGCGCACAGCTTCACCGGCATGGGCACCTACCTCGATCGGGACCTGCCGCCTTTCGTCAAGGCGGCCGGCAACATGGCCAAGCCCTACGGCGTCAACAGCGAGGGCCTGCGGCGGCGCGGGTTCGCGGAGGACACGATCGGCGCGCTCAAGCAGGCCTACCGCACGCTGTACCGCAGGGGCAGCAGCCTCGAGCAGGCGCGGCGCGCGCTCGCGGCGCAGGCCGCCGGCTGCGCCGAGATACGCATGCTGGTCGAGTTTCTCGAGCGCAGCCGGCGCGGCTTCATCCGCTGAGCGCATGGACGCGTCGGTCGGGATGGTGGCCGGGGAGGCATCGGGCGACTTGCTGGCCGCGCACCTGATCGCGGCGCTCAAGGCGCGGCGACCGGGGCTGCGCTTTTCGGGGATCGGCGGCCCGAAGATGATCGCGCAAGGGTTCGAGACGCTGGTGCCGATGGAGAAGCTCGCGGTGCGCGGCTACGCCGAAGTCCTGCGCCACTACCGCGAGATCATGGGCATCCGGCGGCGGCTGGCGCAGCGGCTACTCGCCCAGCGCCCGGCGCTGTTCATCGGCGTGGACTCCTCGGACTTCAACCTGGACCTCGAGAGGAAGCTCAAGGACGCCGGGATCCCCGCGGTGCACTACGTCAGTCCGTCGATCTGGGCCTGGCGCGGCTGGCGCATGCGGCGCATCGCGCGCTCGGTCACGCACCTGCTCGCGATGTTCCCGTTCGAGCCGGCGCTGTACGAGAAGGCCGGCCTGCCCGTGACCTACGTCGGCCATCCGCTCGCCGACCTGATTCCGCTCGAGCCCGACAAGGGCAAGGCCCGGGTCGAGTTGCGCATTGCGCCTGGGGCGCGGCTGGTGGCGCTGCTTCCCGGCAGCCGGCGCTCGGAGCTGCACTACATGGCGGACCTGTTCGTGCTGACCGCGCGCCGCCTGCTGCAGGAGCTGCCCGACGCGCACTTCGTCTGCCCGACCGCTTCGCGCGCCACGCGCGAGCTGTTCGAGGCGGCGCTGCGCCGGCACCAGGCGACGCGCCTGCCGCTCACGCTGCTTTTCGGCCACTCGCACGATGCGCTCGCCGCAGCCGACCTGGCGCTGGTCGCGAGCGGCACGGCGACCCTGGAGACGGCGCTCTTCAAAACCCCGATGGTGATTGCCTACCGCCAGTCCCCGGTGACCTGGGCGCTGATGCGCCGCATGCTGTACCTGCCCTACATCGGGCTGCCGAACATCCTCGCCGGCGAGCGGGTCGTGCCCGAGTTCGTGCAGGAGAAGGCCACGGCCGGCGCGCTGGCCAACGCGCTGCTCGAGCTGGCGCACGACGGCGCGGCGCAGCGCCGGCAACTCGAGCGCTTCCGGGCGATGCACGGCGTGCTGCGCCAGGACACGGCGCAGAAGGCGGCCGAGGCCGTGCTCGGCGTCCTCGATGCGGCGCGCGCCTAGGATCTGCGGCGTGGACGAGGCCGGACGCGGGCCGATCGCCGGGCCGGTGTTTGCCGCCGCCGTGGTGCTAGATCCGCGGCGGCGCATCGCCGGGCTGGCGGACTCGAAGCTGCTGAGCGCCGACCGCAGGGAGGAGCTGGCCGGCCTGATCCGGCGGCGCGCGCTCGCCTGGGCCGTCGCGCACGCCACGGTCGAGGAGATCGATCGCCTGAACATTCTCCAAGCGGCGCTGCTCGCGATGCGGCGCGCGGTCGAGTCGCTGGCGCCGGCGCCCGAGGAAGCCTGGATCGACGGCAACCGCTGCCCGCAGCTGGCCTGCCGCGCCAGGGCGATCATCGACGGGGACGCGCGCTACAAGGTCATCGCCGCCGCTTCGATTCTCGCCAAGACCGCGCGCGACGCCGAGATGCGGCGCCTGCACGAGCTCGATCCGCGCTACGGCTTCGACCGGCACAAGGGCTACGCGACGCCCGAGCATCTCGCGCTCCTCGCGCGATTCGGGCCGAGCGCGGCGCACCGCCGCTCGTTCGCCCCCGTGCGTCAGCTGTCGCTGTTCGCGTGAGCGCGATCCGCTCGCGCGACAACCCGCGCGTGCGCCGCTGGCGCAGGCTGCGCGACGACGCGCGCGCGCGGCGCGCCGCGCGCCGCGCCCTCCTCGAGGGGCCGCACCTGGTCGCCGCGTACCTCGCCTCGGGCGGGACTCCCGCTGCGCTGCTGGTGAGCGAGAGCGCGCTGGCGCGGGAGCCGGCGCGCAGCCTCGTGGCGCGCGCCGGCGTCTCGCCCGCGATCCTGGCCGATCGGGTGTTCGCCGCGATCGCTGACACCGAGACCCCGGCCGGCATCGCGGCGGAGATCGCGCTGCCGCAGGGCGCCGTCGAGCTCGGCGCTTCGCCCGGGTGCGTGTTCCTCGAGGGGGTGCAGGACGCCGGTAACGTCGGCGCGATCCTGCGCAGCGCCGTGGCGTTCGGTCTGACGGACGCGGTGCTCGGCGGCGGCTGCGCCGACGCCTGGTCGCCCAAGGTGCTGCGCGCCGCGGCCGGGGCGCATTTCTCCCTGCGAATCCTGCAGGGCGCCGCCCTCGCGGCAGAGATCCGGCGCTTCGGCGGCAGGGTCCTTTGCACCGTGCCGCGCGGCGGCGTGGCGCTGCGCGCGGCAGACCTCTCCGGACGCATCGGCTGGATCTTCGGCTCGGAAGGGCGCGGGGTGAGCGCGGCGCTGTCGAGCGCCGCGCATCTGCGGGTGACGATCCCGATGGCGCCCCCCGCCGAATCCCTCAACGTCGCGGCCGCGGCCGCGGTGTGCTTCTACGAGGCGGCGCGGGCGCGTCAGTAGACGTGCCGCTCCATGCGCAGCTCGCGCAGGATCGTGGTGGCAATCTCCTCGATCGACTTGGCGGTCGAATTGACCCAGCGCACCCCTTCCTGCCGCATCAGCGCCTCCGCCTGCTGGACCTCGTAGCGGCAATTGTCCGCCTCGGCGTACTTGCTGTCCGGCCGGCGCGCCTGCCGGATCTCGCGCAGGCGCTCGGGCGCGATGCTGAGCCCGTACAAGCGGGCCTTGTGGGCGCGCAGCACTTCGGGCAGCAGCATGCGTGCAAAATCTTCGGGAATCAGCGGGTAATTGGCCGCCTTGACGCCGAACTGCAGCGCCAGATAGAGGCTGGTCGGCGTCTTGCCGCTGCGCGAGACCCCGACCAGAATCACGTCGGCCTCGCCCAGCTCGCGGTGCGAGGCGCCGTCATCGTGCGCCATGGCGAAGTTGATCGCCTCGATGCGCTGCTGGTACTCCTGCTTGTCGAGCGCGCTGTGCGAGCGGCCGATGGCGTGGCTCGAGCGCATGCCGAGCCCCGCCTCGAGCGGGTCGATGAAGGTCTCGAAGAAATCGAGGAACAGCGCGTTCGCGCGCCGCACGATCTCGCGCACGTCGCCGTTGACGAGCGTCGCGAACACGATCGGCTGGCCATTGCCGCGCAGCGCCTCGCGCTCGATGCGCTCGAGGCATTCGGCGGCCTTGTCCACGCTGTCGACGAAGGGCAGCGTGACCTGGTTGAACTCGACGCCCTCGAACTGCGTGAGCAGGCTGTGCCCCAGCATCTGCGCCGTGATCCCAGTGCCGTCCGAAACGAAGAAGACCGTGCGGCGCTGCGGCATGGCCGATAAAATAGAGCCTTGCCGCCCGTCGAGCAACCGAGGAAAGGGCCGAGCACGTGCATGTCGCGTGGCTGAAAGACCTGCGCATGTCCGACCTGCCGCGCGTCGGGGGCAAGAACGCCTCTCTCGGCGAGATGATCGGCGCGCTGGGGCAGGCGGGGGTGCGGGTGCCCGGCGGCTTCGCCACCACCGCCGACGCTTTCCGGGTCTTTCTTGCCGTCAACCGGCTCGACCGGCGCATCGACGCGCGTCTCAAGTCCCTCGACCCCGAAGACGTCACCGCGCTCGCGCGCTGCGGCGCCGAGGTTCGCGGCTGGGTCGCAGAGGCGCCGTTTCCCGCGGAGGTAGAGAGAGAAATACGAACGTATTTTCAAGATCTTACAAAGGAATCCTCCAGCGAACTCTCAGTCGCGGTGCGGTCCTCGGCGACCGCTGAGGACCTGCCCGACGCATCGTTCGCCGGACAGCAGGAGACCTTCCTCAACATCCAGGGCGCGGATCGCGTGCTGGCGGCGATCCGGCTCGTGTTCGCCTCGCTGTACAACGATCGCGCGATCTCCTACCGGGTCCACCGCGGTTTTCGGCACGCCCCGGTGGCGCTCTCGGCGACGGTCCAGCGCATGGTGCGCAGCGACCTCGGGGCGAGCGGGGTCATGTTCACGCTCGACACCGAATCGGGCTTCCGCGACGTGGTCCTGATCAACGCCGCATGGGGCCTCGGGGAGATGGTGGTGCAGGGCGCGGTGAATCCCGACGAGTTCTACGTCCACAAGCCGATGCTCGCGGCCGGCCGCCCGGCGATCCTGCGCCGCGGCCTGGGCGCGAAGCTCCAGAAGATGGTGTTCGGCGCGCGCGCCGAAGCCGGACGCTCGACCCGCGCCGTGGACGTCGAGCCCGCGGAGCGCGACCGGTTCTCGCTCGCGGACGCCGAGGTGCTCGAGCTGGCGCGCCTCGGCTGCGCGATCGAGGCGCACTACGGGCGGCCGATGGATATCGAGTGGGCGAAGGACGGCGTCGACGGCCTGCTCTACGTGCTGCAAGCGCGCCCCGAGACCGTGCGCTCGCGCCAGCAGCCGGGGACCGAGGAGCGCTACCAGCTGCGCGGCAGCTCCCGCATGCTCGCGAGCGGCCGGGCGATCGGGCAGAAGATCGGCGCCGGGACCGTGCGCGTCGTGCGCGACGCATCGCGCATGGAGCGCGTCGAGGCGGGAGACGTTCTGGTCACCGACATGACCGATCCGAACTGGGAGCCGGTGATGAAGCGCGCGGCGGCGATCGTCACCAACCGCGGCGGCCGGACCTGCCACGCTGCGATCATCGCGCGTGAGCTCGGCATCCCGGCGGTGGTCGGGTGCGGCGACGCCACCGAGAAGCTCAAGGACGGCAGCCCGGTCACGGTGAGCTGCGCCGAGGGCGACACCGGCAACGTCTACGAGGGGATCCTCGCGTTCGAGGTGACGACGAGCGAGCTCGGCGAGCTGCCGCCGATCACGGTCAAGATCGCGCTCAACGTCGGCAACCCGCAGCTCGCCTCCGATTTCGCGCGGCTGCCCAACGCCGGGGTCGGCCTCGCGCGCCTCGAGTTCATCATCAACAACGAGATCGGGGTGCACCCGAGCGCATGCGTCGAATGGCCGGCGCTGCCGGCGGAGCTCAAGGCGAAGGTCGAGCGCGCGGCGCGCGGCTACCCCGATCCGCGTACTTTCTTCCGCGAGAAGCTGGTCGAGGGGGTGGCGACGATCGCCGCCGCGTTCTGGCCCAAGCCGGTGATCGTGCGGCTCTCGGACTTCAAGTCGAACGAATACCGCAAGCTCGTCGGTGGCGAGCGTTACGAGCCGGACGAAGAGAACCCGATGCTCGGCTTGCGCGGCGCGGCGCGTTACCTTGCGTCCGACTTCCGCCCCTGCTTCGAGCTCGAGTGCGCCGCCCTGCGCAAGGTGCGCGAGGAGCTCGGCCTCGCCAATGTCGAGATCATGGTTCCTTTCGTGCGCACGGTGGCGGAGGCGCGCGAGGTGGTGCGGCTGCTCGCGGAGAACGGGCTGCGGCGCGGCGAGCACGGGCTGCGCCTGGTGATGATGTGCGAGCTGCCCTCGAACGCGATTCTGGCCGAGGAGTTCCTGCAGCACTTCGACGGCTTCTCGATCGGCTCCAACGACCTTACGCAGCTGACGCTGGGCCTGGACCGCGACTCGGGCCTGGTCGCCGCCGCCTTCGACGAGCGCGACGCGGCGGTCAAGGCAATGCTCGCGCTCGCGATCCGCGCCTGCCGCCGCCAGGGCAAGTACGTCGGCATCTGCGGCCAGGGGCCTTCGGACCATGCCGACTTCGCGCGCTGGCTCGTGGAGCAGGGCATCGAGAGCCTGTCGCTCAACCCGGATACGGCGGTCGCGACCTGGCTCGCGCTCAGCGCGGACGCAGCAGCCGCTGCTTCTCCCGCTGCCACTCCTTCTCGCGCTCAGACGCCCGCTTATCGTGCTTGAGCTTGCCCTTGGCGAGCGCGACCTCGGCCTTGATGCGGCCCTGCTTGAAGTGCAGGTCGAGTGGGATCAGGGTATAGCCGCGCTGCTCGATCTTGCCCACGAGGCGCCGGATCTCCACGGCGTGCAGCAAGAGCTTCCGGCGTCGCGCCGGATCGGGCGCGACGTGGGTCGAGGCGGTGGCGAGCGGGCTGATGTGCGCGCCGATCAGCCAGAGCGCGCCGTCGCGCACGATGACGTAGGCATCGTTGATCTGGGCGCGACCGGCGCGCACCGCCTTGACCTCCCAGCCCTCGAGCGCGATGCCGGCCTCGTAGCGCTCCTCGACGAAGTAGTCGTGGAACGCCTTGCGGTTCTGCGCGATGGCCACAGGCTGCTGATTCTAGCCGCAGGCCGGCGGCGCCCGCGATGAAGCGCATCGCGCGCTCGGCGATCGTCGAGCGCAGCGCACAGGAGCTCTACGCGCTGGTAGAGGATATCGAGTCGTATCCCGCCTTCCTGCCCTGGTGCGTCGGCGCGCGGGTGCGCGAGCGCGCGCCCGGCCGCACCGTGGCGACGCTGACGGTCGGGCTGACCGGCGTGCGCGAGTCGTTCACCACGGAGAACACCAACTCGCCCGGGCGCGCGATCGAGATGCGGCTGCTCGAGGGGCCGTTCCGGCGGTTCGCCGCGGCCTGGCGCTTCACGCCGCTGGCGCCGCGCGCCGCCAAGATCGAGTTCGCGCTCGAGTACGAGTTCGCCAACCGCGTCGCGGCGCACGCGCTCGAGCCGCTGTTCGACCGTATCGCCGACGGCATGGTGGAGGCGTTCACGCGCCGCGCCGAGAGGCCGCGTGCCCGGGCTGCGCGTTGAGGTGGTCTACGCGCTGCCCGGGGCGCAGCACCGGGTCGCACTCGAACTGGCGCCGGGCGCGACGGCGCGCGATGCGCTCGAGGCGAGCGGCCTGCTCGCGCGCCAGCGCGAGTTCGCGCGCGCCACGTTGAAACTGGGGATCTTCGGGCGCCGGATCCCGCTGGGACAGCCGCTCGCTGACGGCGACCGGATCGAGGTGCTGCGCGCGCTCGCGGTCGATCCGAAGGAGGCGCGCCGCCGCAGGGCGCGCCGGCGCTAGTTGCAGGCCTCCTGCACCGACTGGCGCGCCTTCACGGTCTCCTGCGCGATCTGCGCGTCCTCCAGGTAGTAGCGCTCGCCCTTGGCGTCGGTGCGCGCGATGCGCTGGCCGCTCTCCAGGGTGCGCAGCGCCTCCCTGGCGCTCTCGCAGTTCTCGCGCTTCGCGTCCGCCTCCTTCTCCGCCTGCGCCGTTTTCTCCGCCGCCTTCTTCGCCTCGGCCTGGCGCTTGCGGTATTCCTGCTCCTGCTCGAGCGGCGTGAGCGGGCCCCGCTTCACGTCCTTGCTCGCGTCCTTCGTCGCGGGCGCGCGCGGCGGCGCTGCCGGCGCCGGCGGCGGCTTCAGCGGCGTCGCCTTGACGCCGGGCGGCGGCACGTCGCCGTAGCGCACCTTGCCATCCTTGTCGATCCACTTGAACTGCTGCGCCCAGGCCGCTCCGGCGAACGCCAGCGCCGCCAGAAACACCAGAGTCCTCGTCATCGCCCGCTCCAGAGAATGCTCCCGGCCGGTATAACGCGCCACGCCGCGCCCGGAGGACACGCCGACGGTAGCGAGATTCGCCCGCTGCGTCAAACGCGCCCGCGGCACTTGCGTATAATGCGTCTTTGCGTGCAGGCGGAACCATGCGGGTGATCCAGAAGGCGCTGACCTTCGATGACGTCCTCCTTCTTCCCGCCCACTCGCGCGTCCTGCCGCGCGACGTTTCGCTGAAGTCCCGTCTCACCCGCAAGCTCGAGCTCAACATCCCGCTGGTCTCCGCGGCGATGGACACCGTGACCGAGGCGCGGCTGGCGATCGCGATCGCGCAGGAAGGCGGCATCGGCATCGTGCACAAGAACATGCGGCCGCGGGAGCAGGCGATCGAGGTGGCCAAGGTCAAGCGCTTCGAGTCCGGCGTGCTGCGCGACCCGATGACGGTCTCGCCGGAAATGACAGTGCGCCAGGTGACCGCGCTGCAGCGCCAGCACAAGATCTCCGGTTTCCCCGTGGTCAAGGCTGGCAAGGTGGTCGGCATCGTCACCAACCGCGACCTGCGCTTCGAGAAGCGCCTCGATCAGCCGGTGCATCGCGTCATGACACCGCAGAAGCGGCTCGTCACGGTGCGCGAGGCCGCCAGTCGCGCACAGGCGATGCAGCTCATGCACAAGCACCGGCTCGAGCGCGTGCTGGTCGTGGATGCGGCCTGGCGGCTCAAGGGCCTCGTTACCGTCAAGGACATCCTCAAGGAGACCGAGCACCCGCACGCCTGCAAGGACCCGCAAGGGAAGCTGCGCGTGGGGGGCGCCGTCGGAGTCGCCCACGGCGACGAGGAGCGCGTCGAGCTGCTGGTCGAGGCGGGCGCGGATGTGATCGTGGTGGATACCGCCCACGGCCACGCGCAGGCGGTGCTCGAGCGGGTCAAGCGCGTCAAGAAGCGCCATCCCAGGGTACAGGTGGTGGGCGGCAACGTCGCCACGGTCGAGGGCGCAAAGGCGCTCGTCGATCACGGCGCCGACGGCGTGAAGGTGGGGATCGGGCCGGGCTCGATCTGCACCACGCGCGTCGTCGCGGGCGTGGGCGTGCCGCAGATCACCGCGATCCAGAACGTCGCCGAGGCGCTCGCCAAGACCGACGTGCCGGTGATCGCCGACGGCGGCATCCGCTTCTCCGGCGACATCGCCAAGGCGCTCGGCGCCGGGGCGGACGTGGTCATGCTGGGGTCGCTGTTCGCCGGCACCGACGAGTCGCCGGGCGACATCGAGCTTTACCAGGGGCGCTCCTACAAGTCCTACCGCGGCATGGGCTCGATCGGCGCCATGCAGAAAGGCGCCGCCGACCGCTACTTCCAGGACCCGGAGATGAACATGGACAAGCTGGTCCCGGAGGGGATCGAGGGCCGGGTGGCGTACAAGGGCAGCCTGGTCTGGGTGATCGAGCAGCTGCTCGGCGGCGTGCGTGCGAGCATGGGGTACACGGGCTGCCGCTCGATCGAGGAGCTGCACCAGCGGGCGCGCTTCATCGAGATCACCTCGGCCGGGATGCGCGAATCGCACGTGCACGACGTGCAGATCGTCAAGGAAGCGCCCAACTACCGGGTGGAATAGGGCGGTGCACGCAAAAGTCCTGATCCTCGACTTCGGCGCACAGTACTCGCAGCTGATCGCGCGCCGGGTGCGCGAGGCGGGCGTGTACTGCGAGCTGCATCCCTGCGACGTCGACGAGCGGTTCATCCGCGAGTTCGCGCCGCGCGGCGTCATCCTGTCGGGCGGCCCCGAGTCGGTCACGGAGCAGGCCACGCCGCGGGCGCCGGACGCGGTGTTCCGGCTCGGGGTGCCGGTGCTGGGCATCTGCTACGGGATGCAGACGATGGCCGAGCAGCTCGGCGGCAAGGTCGTCAACGGCAAGGTGCGCGAGTTCGGCTTCGCCGAGGTGCGCGCGCGCGGCCGCTCCCGGCTGCTCGAGGGGATCCAGGACAAGGCGAACCGCAGCGGCCACGGCCTGCTCGAGGTCTGGATGAGCCACGGCGACCAGGTGCTGGAGCTGCCGCCCGGTTTCACGGTGATCGGCTCGAACGAGGCGACGCCGATCGCCGCCATGGCGGACGAGGCGCGCCGCTTCTATGGGGTGCAATTCCACCCCGAGGTGACCCACACGCGCCAGGGCAGGAAGATCCTCGAGCGCTTCGTGCACGGCATCTGCGGCCTGGGCCGGGACTGGACCATGCCCGACTTTGTCGCGCAGGCCGTGGACCGCATCCGCCGGGCCGTGGGCGCAGAGGAAGTGTTGCTCGGCCTCTCGGGGGGCGTGGACTCCTCGGTCGCCGCGGCGCTGATCCACCGCGCGATCGGCGACCAGCTCGTCTGCGTGTTCGTCGATCACGGCCTGCTGCGCCTGCACGAGGCGGCGGAGGTGATGGACGCGTTCGGCCGGAATCTGCATGCCCGCGTGGTGCACGTGGACGCGGGCGCCGAGTTCTTCGCGGCGCTCGCCGGCGTCACCGATCCCGAGCACAAGCGCCGCGTCATCGGCGCGCACTTCGTCGAAGCCTTCCAGCGCGAGGCGGCCAAGCTGCCGGACGTGAAGTGGCTGGCCCAGGGCACGATCTACCCCGACGTGATCGAGTCGGCCGGCGCGAGGACGCAGAAGGCGCACACCATCAAGTCGCACCACAACGTGGGCGGGCTGCCCGAGACCCTGCGCCTGAAGCTGCTCGAGCCGCTGCGCGAGCTGTTCAAGGATGAAGTCAGAGAGCTGGGGCTGCTGCTCGGGCTGCCGCGCGAGCTGGTCCGGCGCCATCCGTTCCCCGGGCCGGGGCTGGGCGTGCGCATCCTCGGCGAGGTGACGCGCGAGCACGCCGACCTGCTGCGGCGCGCCGACGCCATCTTCATCGAAGAGCTGCGGGCCGCGGGCTGGTACGAGAAGGTGGCGCAGGCCTTCGCCGTGTTCCTACCGGTGCGCTCGGTGGGCGTGATGGGCGACGGACGCACTTACGAGCACGTGGTGGCGCTGCGCGCGGTGCAGACGAACGACTTCATGACGGCGCACTGGGCCGAGCTGCCGCACGAGCTGCTCGCGCGCACGGCGAGCCGCATCATCAACGAAGTGCGCGGCTTCAACCGCGTGGTGTACGACGTCTCGTCCAAGCCGCCCGCCACGATCGAGTGGGAGTAGAGGTAAAGTATACGTAACTTGCGTATATACGTAGGTTGCGTATAATCCATCCGTGAAGGCTGTCTTCGTCGAGCTTCCCGCTTTTGCGCGTTACCGTCCCGGCTATCTGAGCGACGAAGGTTTCGGGGAGCTGCAGCAGGAATTGATGAACAATCCCGAAGCTGGCGAAGTCATCAAGGAGAGCGGTGGACCGCGCAGGATGCGGTTTGCTGACCCGCGGCGCGGAAAAGGAAAACGCGGCGGGCTGCGGGTCATCGACTTTTAGTGGAGCACCGGCAGGCAGTTTTGGCTGTATACGCTCTACGACAAGGACGAGATGGACGATTTGACGCCGAAGCAGCGCAAGGCATTGAAGGAGATGCTCAGGGCGGAGTTGGAAGCAAGGAGATCGACATGACAAAGGTGAGAGCCAAGCGGGTTAGTGCGCACAAGCGCAATCTGTTTGCCGAACTGAAAGAGGGCATGACGGCGCTCGCGGACGCGAGGCAAGGCAAGCGTACCCTGAGAACGCACGTGGTCGCGTTCAAGGCTGCGCCCGAGGTTACTCCCCGGGAGATGGTACGCGTGCGACAGCGCCTCAAGATCTCCAGAGGGCTGTTCGCAGCTTATCTGCGCACGAACGTGCGCACGCTGGAAAACTGGGAGCAGGGCCGGGCGAAACCCAATGCGCAAGCGGCATTGCTCATCAGTCTCGTGAAGCGCTTTCCGGATACGTTCGAGAGGCTCGCGGCAATACGTTGAAGATGTGGCGGGTCGGAAGAGGGATAGGAAGGGATAAGGGAAGGGATAGATCCTATGCAGGGCCGCGAAGGTTAACCTCTGGTGGCTTTCTCAACCCGTTAGCAGAGAAGGAGCCAGGAGATGAACCCCGCGACCCAAGCGATGGAAGGTAACGCAGCGGCGCCCG
>Ga0187892_10002101_pt1 | contig 41807 bp, 34 predicted proteins | sample MA1701073metaG_FD_139345 | JGI IMG/M metagenome (GOLD analysis project Ga0187892, IMG submission 139345) | Bio-ooze microbial communities from a basaltic lava cave in the Kipuka Kanohina Cave System on the Island of Hawaii, USA - MA170107-3 metaG ... | reverse complement strand
GGCGAGACACGCGCCGGACCCTTTGCTACAATGGGCGTGCTTGAGCCGGCGTAGCTCAGTGGTAGAGCAGCGCACTCGTAATGCGCAGGTCACGAGTTCGACTCTCGTCGCCGGCTCCAGAACTGCGTTTCAGCCATCGCCCCGTCTTCTGCTACCCGCCTGCTACCCTTGGAGGTTGCCAATGCCATGACTACACTGCTGCCCATTCCGAGCCGATGTATCTGGTGCAAGCGCACCGGCCAGGAAGCGACTTTCACCACGCCGAGCCATGTCCTAGCCGAGGCTGTCGGAAACGTCGTGCAGGTGCTTCCGCCAGGGATCGTCTGCGACCAGTGCAACCAGTACTACGGTTCCAAGATCGAGCCATGGCTCCTGGATGATCCACTCTTCCACACTCGGGCGGTCAATGCTTGGCCTCGTCGATCCTGATGACATGAACGCCTTCCGCAGCAAGATGTTCGACGAGCAGCATCCGCCGGCCGGCCAGGTGATCAGGAACCTCCATCTGGACATGAAGTTGCAGGGCCAGCGGCTTGTGCTGGGCATCAACTACGCGATCCAAGGTACCGTGATCCGCGAGTACGAGCCTCGACACCTTATGGCCCTGTCCAGGGCAGCACACAAGATCGCCCTTGAATCCGTGGCGTACAGCCTCTTCGTCAGAGGATTCGACGGGCCAGCTCTTGACTTGTTTGACGCGCGCTTCGATCCGGCCCGGCGATGGGCAAGGGAGGGCGCGCCTCCAAAGCCCATACGGCCGGTAGCAAGATTACTGACCACCGAGGCCGACGGTAACTGGTCCTACGAGGTCTGGCAATACGGGGCAGATGTTGGTGCCGCGCTGAAGCTTTTCGGTGATTGGTACGGCGTGAGCCTGACTTCATCGCCCGACCAGGTGCTGAAAGACGTTTGGGATTGGTCGGGAGGTGCCGAGCGCCAGGAGGTCTGGATTGTTGGTGATTCCCTCTTCCGACCCACCTAGCGATCTGCCGGGGTCGCCTGTAGGGCCTGTTGAAGCCGCTGCAGTGTCGTATCGTGGATGCGCGCGGCTTCCCTGGTCGCTTCCACCAGGTGTGGCCACACGGCGGCGATGGCTTCGGCGCCCTTCGTGGAAGATCGGGTGGTGCCGCCCAGGATCATCACCATTATGTCCGTGCGCGCGTCGAGCGAGCTGTGAGCGTCTCGAAGCGGGCGTCGCCAAGCGTTGACACTGTGAGCCATGTGGTACGCGACGGCCACCTGGCTGACGAGCGCCGCATCCTCGACGACGGCCAGATTACCAGACGCCGAAATCGCGTCCCAGAACTGTGTTCGGCAGTCGAGCAGGGGCAGGAACCGGTGCGGCTCGTCCTGGTGTCCCAGGACGCCTTCAAACACCCGCTGATTGAAACGCACCTCGGCGATCAGCCCTTCCAGCACGAGGCGAAGGCGCTTTCGTCGTTCGGTTTGTTCTTGTTCCCGTCTTTTGGCTTCGCCGATCCTGTTGATCCACAGACCGGCGGGCACACCCAGGACCACGGCAATGAAGGCGGCCAGGAAGTCCGACTTGAACTGTGACCAGTCGTCGTGGGGCGCGTACCGCATGAAGAATTCACGGAGCGGCAGGAGCACAATGATGGCGATAGCGGCGATCACTACCGCCGGCCATCCGATCCACACGCCTGTTCGTTGCATCACGGTTTGGCCTAATGTTTCCCTCTTGATCGCCGCTGGCCCTGCGGGGCGCGCACCGAAGTCATGCCCGGATGCATCGCGCACCATCGCCCTGAATCGCGCAGGTGCATGCCACGTGCACCCTGGAGGTTCCGCTTGACGTTTCGCCTCCAAGAGGGGTAGGATATCCCCACTGTGGCGACGAATCGTCAAGTCCAGGTGCTCGCAACCGAGGATTTCCTCGCGCAACACCCCGTATTCACGCTTGAGCAACTGGCTGGCGCCATGGGTCGGGGCAAGGATACCACGGCGGCCCTGGAACGGGTCAAACACCACCTGCGCCAGGGGCGCCTGAAGCGGGTGGCCAAGGAGCTCTACGCGGCGGTGCCCCGCGGGATGTCTTCCGAGGACTTCGTCCCGGATCGCTACCTCGTTGCGGCTGCCGCCCGAGCGGACGGGATCCTGTCCCACCATGCCGCGCTCGAGCTTCTCGGCGTGGCGCACAGCGAGGCGCACGTGTGCACGGTGCTCTGCTCCGCCAGGCGGGCTCCAATCCGGGTTGGAAGCGGGGAGATCCGGTTCCTTCCCCATCCCACAGCTCTTCGTCGAGCGCGGGCCGAGCGTCTCGGTGTGCGGGGCCTGGAGCGAATGGGGAGACCCCTCCACGTCACGGGGCCAGAGCGCACACTCGTCGATGGCTTCCGCCAGCCTCGCCTTGTAGGAGGGCTGGAGGAACTCGTCGAATCCGCCGCGGGCTTCGGGGTGCTCGACCTGGATCTCCTGGAGGAGGTGCTGGCAGTCTACCGGCAGAAGGCCCTGTGGGCGTGCGTGGGCTGGTTCCTCGAGCGGCACCGCGAGCGGTTCTTCGTGGCCGAGGAGTTTCTGACCCGCCTCGAGGGGAAGCGGCCCCGTTCCCCGCATTACGTGCCGCGCGGACGGCGCGGCGGCGTGCTCTCCCCGAGGTGGAACCTGGTCCTGCCCGAGGGTCTGTCCCGGGGCTGGGAAGGCGCATGAACGTCGATCGAGCAACGCTTGACCGGCTGGCGGCCGAGACGGGTTTCGCCCCCGGCGCGCTGGAGAAGGTGATCCGCCTGGGGGATATGCTCGCCGACGTCCAGAGGCACCCGCTGCTGTCACGCGTTCTCGTGCTCAAGGGAGGTACGGCCCTCAACCTTTGCTTCGGCGCCCCGCCCAGGCTATCGGTCGACCTTGATTTCAACTACGTCGGGGCCGAGGAGCGAGAGGCCATGCTCGCCGAGCGGCCCGACGTGGAGCGTGCTGTGGAGACGCTGGCGGCAGCCCAGCGATACTCAGTCCAGAGATCCGCAGATTCACACGCCGGGAGAAAACTCTATCTCGGCTACCTCAACGCAGCGGGCGGCGCCGACCGGCTGGAGGTGGACCTGAACTTCCTCCACCGGTTGCCTCTTTTCGACTGGCAGCGAAGACCGATCTGGCAGCCGCCTGGAAGACCATTCCTCGAAGCCGTGGTCCACGCTCCCGAGGAGCTGGTGGCCGGAAAGCTGTGCGCGCTCTTCTCCCGCAGGCTACCGCGTGACCTCTTCGACGCAGCCCGGATCCCGGACGTCCTGGGGGAGGGCTGGCTGCAGACCCCGGCTCGCCCGCTCTTCGTCGCCCTGGCCGGGACATTGGATCGCCCGTACTACGAGCACGCCTTTCAGCGCCTCCATGACGATTCCATGGGCGACGTCGAGGCGGAACTCCGCCCGTTGCTCCGGCTGGGTCAGCCGCTCGGGGCGGAGGATCTCCGGACGAGGGCCTGGGCGGTGATCGAGCCCCTCATCCGCCCGACCGACGCGGAGCGGGAGTACACCGACCGGCTCCAGGCGGGGGAGATCCTGCCCGAACTCCTGTTTCCCGGCGACGAGCAGGTGGCGGATCGCCTCCGCAGACACCCCGCCCTTCTCTGGAAGGCGCAGCATGCAGCGGCCCACGGCGGCCGACCTGGGGTCTCCCGGGGCAGTTCCCGGCCAGCATTCCTCGAAGGTATCGTCTTCAGGCGGGCCTCGATGCCGGGAGGAGCACCCTTGCGCCCGCATGGGCTCGCTCTGGGGCAGGGCAGCTCCGCCCTCGAGGTGTTCGTCGCAACGAGCGACACCGAGCCGGCGCTCCCTGCTCTTCGCTCCGCATGGAAGGCGCGCAAGGGCGGGCGCGCCGCACCGCTCCTGCTCGTGGTGCTCTACGGCGACAGGGCAGCCCTGTGCGGGCCGGCGGGGGAGGACGCCCCGGCCCAGGTCGATCTGGATCCGGGGCAGGTTGAGCGGATCTGCCGGGAGGCGCTCGAGCAGCCCGACCGTCACGCCGCCCTGCGGGCCTTGCGCGACAGCCTGCCTGCGCTGGAATCCGAACTGGGCGGTATCCGCAACGAGGGTTTCCTGGCCACCCACGAGTTGCGCGTGGGGGCCCGGCAGCGACCCGACTGGAGGGAGGCCGGGGAGAGGGCCCGCCGTACCCTCGGAAAGCGCGGCCGGGATCTCCTGACTGGTCTTGGGTTTCAAGTCGAGCCCTTCGACCGGGTGACTTCGATCCTGCGCGCGGGCGAGCGCAAGGTGGCCCTCGCCGTCCTGCTCGAGCGTAATGAATCGCCCGAGCTCCCGGCGGAGCGCTTCTCGAGCCTCTCCCCGGTGAGCTACGCGCTCGCAGTGGCGGACCGCGAGAACCTTCCCTACGTCGTCATCCAGCACGGCGCCAAGGTGCGCATTCACCCGACCCGAGTCGGTGTGGGGGTGGGCCGCCGGGGCCGGACCGAAACCTTCGTGGAATGCCATGCAGGGCTGCTCCGCGACCAGGACGCCGCCTATCTCTGGCTCTTGTGCTCGGCGGAGGCGCTCGCGCCGGGGGGAAGCCTCGAGGAGCTGATCGAGGCTTCGGGGCGCTTCTCCGGGGCCCTGGCCGAGCGGCTGCGGGACCGAGTCTACCAGTCCGTCGTGCCCAGGCTCGCCGAGGGGATCGTGGCCGCGCGCGGCCTCACGAAACCGAGCGCGCAGGATCTCGCCGACACCTACGAAATGGCGCTCACCGTCCTCTTCCGGCTCCTCTTCATCGCTTACGCCGAGGACAAAGACCTGCTTCCGTACCGCCGGAACGGCCTCTATCAGCGCCGCTCGCTCAAGACCAAGGCGCAGGAGCTGGGTGATCTCGTGCGCAGCGCCGCCGCCTTCGACGCGGGCGACACGCTCTGGGAAGAGGTGACCCGCCTTTGCCTCGCTGTGGATCGCGGCAACCGCGAGTGGGGCGTCCCGACCTACAATGGCGGGCTCTTCTCGGAAGAACGGGAGATCTCGGCGGCCGGGGCGCACCTCGCGGCGATCAGGCTGCCCAACACGATCTTCGGCCCTGCGCTTTCCGACCTGCTTCTCGTCGAAGGCCCCGAGGGCCTCGGCCCCGTGGACTTCCGCAGCCTCGGCGTGCGCGAATTCGGGACGATCTACGAAGGGCTCCTCGAGAGTGAGCTGTCGGTCGCCGAAGCCGACCTCGCAGTGGACAAGAGTGGCGCTTACAGGCCGTGCAAGAAAGGCGAGGAACCGCTCGTCCGGCGCGGCGAGGTCTACCTGCACGACGCCTCGGGCGCGCGCAAGTCCACGGGCTCCTACTTCACGAAGTCGTTCGCCGTGGAGCACCTGCTCGAGCGCTCGCTTGAGCAGGCGCTCGCCGAGCACCTGGCACGGCTCGACGCGCTCGGCGAGGACGAGGCGGGCGAGCGCTTCTTCGACTTCCGGGTTGCCGACCTCGCCATGGGCTCGGGGCACTTCCTCGTCGCTGCGATCGACCGGATCGAGCGCGCGCTCACGAACTACCTCTCGCGTCGCCGGCCGCCCGCCGTCGCGGCCGAGCTGGCGAGCCTCCGCGCCGCGGCGATCGAGGCGCTTGGGCCGCTCGCCGACCAGGTGGAGATCGAGGACACGCAGCTCCTGCGCCGGCTCATCGCGCGGCGCTCGATCTACGGCGTGGACCTCAACCCGACGGCCGTGCAGCTCGCGCGCCTGTCGATCTGGATCCACACCTTCGTGCCGGGGCTCCCGCTCTCGCTCCTCGACCACAGCCTCGTGCGCGGGAACTCGCTGGTCGGGATCGGGCGGCTCGACGAGGTGAGGGAGAAGCTCGAGGAGGGGAGCCTGCCGCTCTTCCCGATCGACGCGGCGTCGCTTCTCGGCGCGGCGGCCGAGCCCTTGCGGCGCCTTGCCCGGCTCGCCGACGCGACACCCTCGGACCTCGCCCGGGCGCGGAAGGCCCACGAGGCCGCGCTCGCAGCGGTCGCTCCCGCGGCAGCGCTCTGCGACCTCGTCACGGCGGCGCGGCTTGAAGGTAAGCCCGTGTCGGTGAACTTCGACAAGTGGGAGGAGGTCCGCGACGGCCTGCCCGGCTCGAAGGAGCACCGGGCGGCGCGCGAGTGCCTCGAGGGACTCCACGCCTTCCACTTCCCGGTGGCTTTTCCCGAGGTGTTCCTCCGCGAGCGACCGGGGTTCGACGTGATCGTGGGGAACCCGCCGTGGCAGGAGGCGACGCTCGAGGAGGACGCCTTCTGGGCGCGGCACTCGCCGGGGCTGCGCTCGCTCCCGCAGCGTGAGCAGGAGGCCGCGAAGGAAAGGTACCGCCGCGAGCGACCGGACCTCGTCGCGGCGTACGAGCGCGAGTTGGCCGAGGCCGAGGCCCTGCGGCGCGCGCTCACCGCGGGGCCGTATCCCGGCATGGGCACCGGCGACCCCGACCTCTACAAGGCCTTCTGCTGGCGCTTCTGGAATCTCGTCTGCGAGGACGGCGGCCGGATCGGCGTCGTCCTGCCGCGCTCGGCCCTCGCGGCCAAGGGCTCGACCGAGTTCAGGCGCGAGGTGTTTTCGCACGCCGAGGGCGTGGACGTCACGATGCTGCTCAACAACAAGCAGTGGTTCTTCGAGGACGTCCACCCGCAGTACACTATCGGTCTCGTCGCCCTCGCGCGGCGGGAGGCCGGGCGCACGCCTGTTGCCCTGCGCGGGCCGTACCCGAGCCTCGATCGCTACACGGGCGGCGTTGTCCGCGAGCCGGCCGTCTTCTACGGCGAGGACATCCGGAGCTGGAACGACACCGCGTCGCTGCCTCTCCTTCCCACCGACGAGTCGGTCGAGGTCTTCGCGCAGCTCCGCAAGGCCCCGCGGCTCGACCTTGACGACGGAAGGTCCTGGCGGGCGCGGCCGCACAGCGAACTTCACGCGACCAACGACAAGGACCTCATGGACGTGAGATCCAAGGACCGCCCGCCTGGCTTCTGGGCTGTCTGCAAGGGCGAGTCCTTCGACCTTTGGACACCCGACACGGGCACCTACTACGCTTGGGCGGACCCGAACAAGGTGCTGCCGCACCTCCAGCAGAAGCGCCTGCGCGGCGGGCGGAGCCGGAACTCACCCTTCTCGGAGTTCGACCCGAGGGTGCTGCGCGACGCGAAGACGCTCCCGTGCCTGCGGCCGCGGATCGCGTTCCGGGACATCACGAACCGCACGAATCAGCGCACCGTGATCGCCGCGCTCGTGCCGCCGGAAGTGTTCATCACCAACAAGGGGCCGTACCTTCTCTGGCCGCGCGGCGACGCGCGCGACGAAGCGTACCTCCTCGGGATCCTTTCATCGCTGCCCCTCGACTGGTACGCGCGCCGCTTCGTTGAGGTCAGCATGAACTTCTTCATCTTCAACCCATTCCCGATCCCGCGCCCGCGCGAAGACGACCCCCTCCGCCGCCGCGCCATCGCGCTGGCCGGCCGCCTCGCCTGCCCCGACGACCGCTTTGCCAGGTGGGCCAAGGAAGTCGGCGTCGCCTGCGGCCCCCTCTCCCCCGGCGAGAAGGAGGACATGATCCACGAGCTCGACGCGGTCGTCGCCCACCTCTACGGCCTCTCCGAGAAGCACCTCGTCCACATCTTCGAGACGTTCCATGAAGGGTGGGAGTACGAGGAGCGCCTGCGGGCGACGCTCCGGCACTTCCGGGAGTGGAAGCGGAGGAAGGGCTAAGATGGAAACCGCGGCATTCCCGAGCCCCAGTAGCGGGCGAGGCGTTCTCGTCGAGTGGGCGAACAACCAGGACCACTGGGTCCGCGGCCTTGTCGGGGAGGCCCTCTCCTCCCGCAGACCACTCACCGAAGAGGCACTCGAACACTTCTACAAGCTTCTCCTTCGTGAGAAGGAGCTGGCCCCCGGAGAGGCGCCTTTCGTCGAGAAACTCGAGGACACGGCCAGCGGCGTCCTGACGGAGGAGCCGCTCGTACTCAGAAAGGTCGAGGATGTCGAGAGCGTCAATGCGCTGGCGCCCAAGCAGGAGATCGAGTTCAATCCGGCTCTGACCGTTCTCTTTGGCGAGAACGGCGCGGGGAAGACCGGTTACGTTCGGGTTCTGAAAACCGCTGCTTCCGTGCGGAACGCAGAGCCGATCCTTCCAAACGTGCTCAAGGCGCGTGCGGGGCCGCCGTCGGCAGCGATTTCCTACCGGCTCGGAGCCGACCAGAACACGATCGCGTGGCGCGGGGAACAGGGAGTCCGCCCCCTCACGCGGATCGATGTCTTCGACGCCCGCAGCCTCCTCCTGCACGTGGACGAGGATCTCACCTACATCTACACCCCGGGCGACGTCGCTCTGTTCCGTATCGTCCACGACGCCATGGAGTCGGTGAGACAGTACCTCGAGAGCGATCGCGACAAACGACGACCCCGGGGCAACCCCTTTCTCCCTCGCTTTTCGCGCGAGGCCCCGCTCTTCAGCAAGATCGAAGCGCTGGGGCCTTCCACGAATCTCGCCGAGCTGCGGGCGCTCGCGGTGCTCTCCGCCGCGGAAGAGGAGCAGCTACCGGCGCTCCGAGACACGGTGGAGGCGTTGCGCGGGAGGGGCACGGCCGATCGGCTCCAGCTCGCACGCGACGAGCTGGCCCTGTACCGCAGGGTGAAGGAAGTCCTCGACGCGGTGGACCGCTTCCCGGCGGCCGAGTACACCGAGGCGATCTCGCGGCGTGACGAGGCACTGAGGCGCCATCGTCAAGTCGGGGAGGAGAGCCTTCGCGGCGCGGACGTTCCGCGGGTTCTCGAGCAACCCTGGCGCGAGCTGGTCGAGGCGGCGGAGCGCTACATCCGCGAGACCGAGCACGAGCACTACCCGCGGGAGGGCGACGTCTGTGTGTACTGCCGCCAGCCGCTTGCCGTGGCGGCGAGGGGGCTCCTCGAGAAGTACCGGGCCTACAGCAACAACAATCACCAGAAGAACGCCGCTGCGGCCGAGCGCGCGGCACGGCAGCTCGCCCAAGAGGTGATGGATCTCGATGTGGTGCACCTCGAGCAGGACCTGACGCGGCGGCGCGATCAGCTCGCGCCAGGCGATGTTCCGATGGTCCTCACCGCGGCTCTTGCGTTCGTGAAGGACGCTGCGGATCGCAAGGCGCATCTCAGCGCGCTTGCTCCTCCACCCGGGGACGACCCGCTCCCGGCCAGCGCGGCGGCTCTACGAAAGCTGCTGGAGGACCAGTTGCGGCAGGCCGAGGATCTCGAGAAGACCCTTTCGGGCGAGCTCGCCGAGCGAGAAAGTAAGCTCCAACAAGAGCTTCCCAAGCTCCGCATGCTGGAGGCCAGGCTGACACTTCGAGAGATGATGCTGCAGATCCGGCAGCACGTGGAGGATGCACAGTGGGCCGACCGCGCGACCCAGGTGCTCAAGCGCTTCCAGGGAACGTTGAAGTCCCTGACGGAATCATCCAAGGTCGCCAGCGAGCAGCTCTTGAACCAGGACTTCGAGGCGCGCTTTCGCGAGGAGTGCGAGAGGCTCAAGGCGCCGGCAGTCACCCTCGAGTTTCCCGGACGGAGAGGGGAGCCTGCGCGCCGCAAGTCCCTCGCCCCCCGCCACCGGCTGAGCGCGATCCTCTCCGAAGGCGAGCAGAAGGTGATCGCGCTCGCGGATTTCCTGGCAGAATCGACGCTGCGGCGGTCGGCGTCCCCGGTCGTGCTCGACGACCCGGTCACGAGCCTCGACTACAAGCGCCTGAGTCACGTAGTCAGCCGCATCGTCGAGCTGAGTGATGAGCGGCAGGTGATCGTCTTCACCCACAACATCTGGTTCACCATGGATATGCTGGCCCGGTTCGAGAAGAACAAGGACCGCTGCTCCTACTACGACGTATCGGAAGACGGCGACACGCGCGGCCTCGTGACGCGGGCCAGCAGTCCCCGCCTCGATAGCTGGGGGGACAAGAAGGGGCGCATCAACGGCCTCATCCAGCGCGTCAAGCAGGAGACGGACAAAGGGGTCCGGGATGCGTTGATCGAGAAGGCCTACGAGGACCTTCGTGGTGCCTGCGAGATCGTGGTGGAGCAGGATCTCCTGCAGCGTGTGGTCCAGAGCTACGCGCCGAACATCATGGTCGCAAAGCTCCGGGACATCAAGGTCGCGGAGCTGCCCGGCGCGATCGGGAAGCTCACCGACGTCTACGACCGCTGCTGTCGGTTCATCGGGTCGCACAAGCAGCCGCTCGAGACGCTGAACGTGCGACCGACACTCGAGAAGCTCGAGGAAGATTGGAACACGATCCAGGAGGTTCATCAGGCCTGTGCGAGCTAGACCTGCAATTCACCTGCTCGGGCGGGAGAGCGCCACCGCGTGACCACTGCCTCCATCTTCGTCAGCAGCGTCCAGAAGGAGCTGGCCGAGGAGCGCCGCGCGGTGAAGGCCTTCGTCGAGGGTGACGCGCTGCTGCGGCGCTTCTTCTCGGTCTTCCTGTTCGAGAACCTGCCCGCCGCCGACGCCCGGGCCGACGCGGTGTACCTGGGCGAGGTGGACCGCTCGGCGCTCTACGTGGGGCTCTTCGGCAACGACTACGGCTTCGAGGACGCCGATGGCCTCTCGCCCACCGAGCGGGAGTTCGACCGCGCCACGCGCCAGGGCAAGCCACGGCTCATCTTCGTCAAAGGCGCGGACGACCGGGCTCGCCACCCGAAGATGGCGGCGCTCATCCGCAAGGCCGGCGAGCAGTTGATTCGCCGACGGTTCACGGGAACCCCGGACCTCACCGCGGCGCTCTACGCGAGCCTGGTCGAGCATCTCGAGCGCACGGGCGCGTTGCGCACGCGGCCCTTCGACGCCACGGCCTGCCCGGACGCGACGCTGGCGGACGTATCCGAGGAGAAGCTGCACTGGTTCCTGGCCCGCGCGCGCAACGAACGGCGCTTCGCCCTTGCCGTGAACACGCCAATGCTGGAGGCGCTCCAGCACCTCAACCTGCTGGACGGCGAGCAGCCGAGCCATGCCGCGATCCTCCTGTTCGGCGCGGCGCCGCAGCGCTTCCTGCCGACCTCCGAGGTCAAGTGCCTGCACTTCCACGGCACCGAGGTGCGCAAGCCGATCCCGTCCTACCAGATCTACAAGGGTGTGGTCTTCGAGCTCGTGGACCAGGCCGTGGACTTCGTCCTGTCAAAGCTCGTGCGAACCGTCGGGACCCGCGCCGCCGGAACCGAGGCGCCGGTTGCGTACGAGCTGCCGCGGGAGGCGGTGGCCGAGGCGATCGTTAACGCCGTGGCGCACCGGGACTACGCGAGCAACGCGAGCGTGCAGGTGATGCTCTTCGCGGACCGGCTCGAGATCTGGAACCCCGGCGAGCTCCCGCCGCCGCTGACCCTCGAGCGGCTGCGCGTGCCGCACCCGTCCATCCCTCGCAATCCGCTCATCGCCGACGCTCTCTTTCTCGCGCGCTACATCGAGAAGGCCGGCACGGGAACGCTCGACATGATTGCCCGCGTGCGCGAGGCCGGCCTGCCCGAGCCGGAGTTCCGGCAGGATGGCGGCACGTTCGTGCAGGCCTTGTGGCGCGACTGGCTGACTCCCAAGGCGCTGGCCTCGCTGGGCCTGAGCGAGCGGCAGCACAAGGCGATCGACTTCGTGAGAGCGAACGGGCGGATCGCCAATGTTGAGTATCAGCGGCTGGCCGGGGTGACGAAGGCCACCGCGTCCCGCGACCTCGAGGCGCTCACGAAGGCGAATGTCCTGCGCAAGGTCGGAACGACCGGGAAGGGCACCCACTACACCCTGGCCGGCAAAGGGCTCACAAAGGGCTCAAAGGGCTCAGCCAGCCCCGAGGTCGGACAGGGCTCACAAACGGCTCAAACGGCCCCGCCGCAGCGCAAAGGGGTCCCCACTAAACGGGGCAAAGAGGGGCCAAAGGGGACATGAGCGACCGGGAGCGCAGCACCGAGACCGTCAAGCCCGTCTTCGTCGACAACCGCGACGGGAACACGCTGGCCCGCGCGATCACGACGCACCTGGCCGCGCTGCGGCAGGAGGGCCGGAGCCCCGCCGAGCTCTGCGTGGCGAGCTGCTACTTCAACCCCCAGGGGCTCGAGTTGCTCTCGCGCGAGGTCCAGCACGTTCCCCGCATCCGGCTGCTGCTCGGCGCCGACCCCACGCCCGAGGCCTTGCTCGCCCGCCGAACGCCTTTCGATCCGCCCGAGCCGGAACTCGCCCGGCGACAGGTGCGCTCGTCCCTTGAGCGGACGGAGCGGGCGCTTCGCGCCGACCGCGATCGGATTCCCTTCGACCTTGAGGGAGACCGCGCGATCCGCACGGTCCTCGACTTCTTGACATCCGGCCAGATCGAGGTGCGCCGCTACGAGCGGCACTTCCTCCACGCCAAGGCCTTCCTGTTCCGGGGGAATGACCGGGGGCTGCTCGCGGGCTCGTCCAACCTGACGCGCGCCGGACTCGAAACGAACTTGGAACTGAACCTCGGCCACTATGAGGAGCCGCTCGTCGGCCGCGTCGAGGCGTGGTACGACGCCCTCTGGGAGGAAGCGATCCTCTTCGACCTCGCTGCCTTCTACGAGGAGCTTCTCGCTGAGTACCCGCCCTACCTCATCTACCTCAAGGTCCTCTGGCACCTCTACCACGCCGAGCTCGCCGAGGAAGAAAGGGAGATCGGTCACATCCCGATCACGAGGTTCCAGCGCCACGGGGTGTGGCGCGCGAAGCGGATCCTTGAGCGCTTCGGCGGGGTGCTCGTGGCCGACGGCGTGGGGCTCGGCAAGACCTACACCGCCGGCGAGATCATTCGCGAGTACCGCGAGCGCCGGCAGCAGGTGCTGCTGGTGTGCCCCGCCGCTCTACGCGATACTACTTGGGCGAAGTTCCTGAACGACTTCCAGCTCCTCGTCGAGTGCCTCGGTTTCGAGGAGCTGGCCCGCGACGCGCAGCTCGGGGGTGAGGGCCGCCACCTCAGGAACCCCCTCGAGGATTACGCGCTGGTGGTCGTAGACGAGGCGCACAACTACAGAAACCCCGATACGCCCACCCGGGCGGCCGTGCTCCGGAAGCTCCTCTCCGGCAGGCGCCGCGACCTCTTGCTGCTCACGGCCACGCCCGTCAACAACTCGCTCTGGGACCTCTACCACGTGCTGCGCTTCTTCCTGAAGCAGGATGCGGCGCTGGCCGATCGCGGGGTCCTCTCGGTGCGGGAACGCTTCGACGAGGCGATGCGGACCGACCCCTTCAACCTGAACCCGGACCTTCTGTATCCGGTCATCGACGCAACGACCGTCAAGCGCACCCGCCGCTTCGTAAAGAAGCACTACGCGAACGACATGATCCGCGGGCCGGACGGTCGTCTCGTGCCGATCCGCTTCCCGAAGCCCGTGGCATCCTCGATCGCCTACGATCTGGACGAGATCCTGCCGGGCTTCTTCGCGCGCCTGGAGGAGATCCTCATGCCCGAGCAGGGCCGGCCGCTACTCACGATGGCGCGCTACCAGCCCGAGCGCTACCCGGCTGGCGGGGGAGGCGGCGGAGAGGACACGGTGCTCGTGGGACTCCTGCGCTCTGCGCTGCTCAAACGCTTCGAGTCCTCAACCCACGCGTTCCGGCGCACAGCGGCCCGGATGGTCGGGCAGCACGAGGCCTTCCTTCAGGCCCTGGGCCGCGGGAAGGTGGTGCGCAAGGAGTTCTTCCGGGAGATCTCGGCGGCGGGCGACGAGGGCGAGATCGATGAGGTCCTCGAGGCGAGCGAGAACGTCGAGGATGCCGTCCTCTACGACGTGCTGAGACTCCGGGCGGACGTCGAGGCGGACCTCACTCTGCTCCGCGAGATGGAAGCGGAAACGGCGCGGGTGGACCCCGCGCGGGACCCCAAGCTCGCGGCGCTCGTCGAGGAACTCGCCGGAATCGCCGGGGAGGCGCGCCGGGAGGCCAGCGACGAGGAGGACGAACGCCAGAAGCGCAAGGTACTCGTATTCTCCCACTACGAGGACACGATCGACTGGATCGAAGAGCATCTCCGGCAGGCGATCGAGACAGACCCGCGCCTCGGCTGCTACCGGGGCCGGATGGCCTCGGTCAGCGGGGCGGAGGCGCGCGGCGGCATCGCCCGGGAGAAGGCCCTCCACGGCTTCGCGCCCGTCTCGACCGGGGCGCTTCCGCCCGACGACGAGGACCGGTACGACATGCTGCTCTGCACCGATGTCCTCGCCGAGGGCATGAATCTCCAGCAGGGCCGCAACGTCGTGAACTACGACCTGCCGTGGAACCCGATGCGGCTCGTCCAGCGCCACGGCCGCGTGGATCGGATCGGGAGCCCGCACACCGAGGTGTACCTCCGGACCTTCTTCCCCGACCGGCAGCTCGACGCGCTCCTGAACCTCGAGGAGCGCGTACGCCGGAAACTTGCTCAGGCGGCCGCTTCGGTCGGGGTCGAGGTGGCTCCCATCGAGCACGGGGCTGCGGCCGAGCGGTCGTTCGCCGAGACGCGGGAGGAGATCGAGAGGCTGCACCGGGAGGACGCCTCGATCTACGAGGCCGGCGGGACGGAAGGCGCCGCGCAGACCGGGGAGGAGTACCGTCAGGAACTGCGCCGGGCCCTGGAGCGGTTTGGGGACCGGATCGAGAAACTGCCATGGCGCGTCGGGTCCGGTATGGCGCGGGGGGATCGGACCGGGCACTTCTTCTGCGCCACGGTAGGTGACCGCATCTACATGCGCTTCGTGCCGCTTGACCTCGACGAGGAGACCATCTCCGAGATCGGGACCTGCCTGCGGCTCATCGAGTGCGCCGAGGACACGCCGGCAGCCCTGAGCGCCGATATGGCCGCGGCAGCCTTCGACGCCTGGCAGCGGGCGCGCGCGAGCATCTTCGAGGCCTGGACCTTCGAGACCGATCCCGCCAACCTGCAGCCCAAGGTCCGCAGGCTCAACCACGAGGTCGCCGAGTTCCTGCGCAAGCACCCACCACCCGATATCGAGCAGGAGCGCTTCCGGCGCTGTCTGGATGCGATCGAGGCCCCATGGTCGCGGCGGGAGGAGAACCAGCTTCGCCTGGCCTGGAACCGGGAGCTCGACAACCCGCCCGAGCGATCCCGTTTGCTCGTGGAGGAGGTTGAGCGAATCGGCGCCGAGCCCTTCAAGGCCCCGGAACCCCTGCCGCCGATCGAGCGCGACGAGATCCAGTTGATCTGCTGGATGGCGCTACAGGGGGTGCGGGAATAGGAACTCGTAGTAGGGGGGTCCAACTGGACGACCCCGGCAGAAGGTCGGCTACGGAGACAGAGGGCCGGCTTACAACGGCTTGCATCTGACGGCGCTAAGCGCCGCAGATGATGCCGAGGGCTAGGCAGCGACAGGGATGACCGACGAGCACGGGACCATTCCAGTGATCTTCACCCCTGACAACGAGCCATACCTCGGCCGCCCGTCGGTTTACCACTTCGACCAGATCATCTTCGCCTGCCTCGAATCGAATGCGGAGGTGGCCGCCTACACCCACAGGCACGACCTGAGCGATATCCAGCTCGCTGCGTGCCAGATCATTCCCCAGGCGATCAATCTCGCCCTCAGCATCCGGGAACTTGTGCGCCAGGGTTATCTCTTCGCTGCAGTCGTGCTCATGCGACCACTGATCGAGCGGGCGGCCATCATTTCGTACCTCCACGAAAAGCCCGACGAGGTTGCTCTCTGGAAGGCCGGCTGGAGGTACCGCGAACGGCCCAGCCTAGCCACCATGCTTGCCACCATGCACGGTGAAGCCGATATCGAGCAGGCAAAGGATATCTGCGACATCTTCAACCACGTCGTCCACGGTGACCCGATCGGTGCCACTTTCAACATTGTCGATCTTGGAGCGGGCGGCCTCGGCTATTCGGTCGGCAAGGTGCTCGATGCGCCCGAACTCTGTGATTTCATTTGTTTCCAGTCGTACTGCTATCTCATCGTGATCATGGCGCGTATGTCAGCATTCTTCCCCGATGTCCGTGGCCCGAAGGAGCACAGACTCCAATAACTCGCGGCCGGCCAATAGACCGAGATGAAGCTGCGGTCGCCTGCGGCTCGCTATCGCCGTCCCCGAACTCCCAGGCCAAGCGCAACGCCGCCTGCGCAACCGTCAGTCCTTCCACACGGCTGACCAGGTCCACGGCATCGCCCGACAAAGCGCGCGCCGACCTGTCGCAACCGCGTGTACCGGCCGGCGGCCTCGGCCAGGTGGGGCCGGAAGCGGGCCAGGGTGCGGGCCGAGCGCCCGGCGAGGCCGATCCGGCGCGACACTCGGCGTGCCCTTCAGTATCGCCTCCACGGTGCGGCGGGACAGCGCGACATTGCGGGCCGCATTATCGACCACGAGCGCGAACGTGGCCAGGTCGAACATGCCGTCACGGAGACACCTGGCGGCCATCCCCAGCAGGTCGCAGGCCACGCGGAGATACGTCGCGTCCAGATAGCGCGGGTGGGCCGATGACCTCAAGGGCCCGCACCGGGTCGGACAGCGCCACGTCGGCGATCTCTCGTAGCATCCAGGCCTGCCAGTCGGTCATCGGGGCCATCGCAGGCACCTCCTCAGGCGTCAGCACAACCGGCCCCGGTCGTCCGGTTTTCACTGCTCATCCCCTGCCATGGCCGCGTGCAAGGGCGCGGCCCAAGTCGCCAAACGCGCCGAGAAGTACGGGACACGACGCAGGGCTCGCACACCGCCGGGGCGCAGGATGGGCAAGCGATCTGGGCTTGCCCGGACCAGGCCCGGCGGTAGGTCCTTGGCATCCTGGGCACATCAGCCCCGGCGCCACGGTCCCTCGGGCCCCACCCGGGACACGTGGGACCACCGCAGTGACGGTGGTAGGAGTCTAGGCCCCTGGCCCAAACGCGCAACACCCCGTCCGGTCTGGGAAAATGGACTGTCCCACCCCTTCGCGTCCCACGCGGAGCGGTCCAGCAACTGTCCCGCACTGGTCCACGCTCCCAGGAGCAGGATGAAGAGCTGCAGCCACCGCCATGGTGGCGTCTCGCTCGGCTCCCGCATCGGAACAGACTAGGCATGGGTGGCGTTCCGCTGACTGCGCCACCGCTGGAACGCCTTGTGCTCGGCGAGGATGCGGTGTAGGGCCTGCTCGACGATATGGGCACGGTCCGTCGCACCCCCCAGAAGCGTCGCCAGCTCATCCACCTGCTGGAGCAGCGTCTCGTCCACCGTCACGCTCAGCTTCCGTCGCTGCACCGTTGTCTTCGGAGGAATGGGTTTCATGCTCGCTCCCCTCCACAGTCGTTTCGCGTGCGAGGTTCCCCGTCGCGGCCTGCCAGGCGGCCCATGTGAGGGCCAGCCAGCGCCGCCGCTGGTCGCCCATCCGGAGCCGCAGCGCGTCACCCCACCGTCGCATCTGTCCCCGTCGGGCTCCCTCGCGCACATTTCTCACTGGGAATCGCGGCCAGGATCACCCAGGAAAGCGCCGTCGCTCGCAAGGGCTCGCGGGTTGACCGGGTTGTCTACCTGCGCGCTGGTGTTGTTGACGAGCCGCGACTGCCCGGCGAGACAGGAATGCAGGACACACGTCACAAGCGGCGTAGGCCATCCTCCAAGTCATCTCTGGGGGGATGGTATATGCCGGGCAGGATCTTCAAGCGCGGGGACAGCTACGTCCTGAAAATCTACGCTGGCCGGGAGGGCGGCAAGAAGAAGGACAAGTGGCTCACCTTTGGGAGCCGCGCTGAGGCCGAGGCGGCGCAGCGAGAGCTGGCCTCACACACGCTGGCGCACTCGGCAGGTGTCGGGCTCTACGGCAACCCTCGCGAGCGTCTTTGCACCTATCTGGTAGACTGGCTCAAGCGCCAGAAGCCCGGTCTGGCCCCGAGGACCTACGAACGGTATGAGACCGTCATCGGGCAGGTCCGGCAGGACGTGATCGGCGCGATCCCGCTCGGGCGGCTCTCCCCGCGCGTCCTGGAGAGCTACTACGCTCGCAGACTTGACGTTGGCCTATCGTCCTCGACCGTTCTGTACAGTCACGCCGTAATCCGCAAGGCGCTCCAGGACGCCGTGCGACAGGACCTGATCCTGCAGAATCCAGCAGCCCTTGTCACGAGACCGAAGCGTACCAGGACACGCCCTGAAGTGTGGACCGAGGCGCAGACGTTGTTGTTCCTCTCCGAGGCGAAGTCGTCGTCGCAGTACTATCCGGTGTACCTGTTTGCCGTTGGCACGGGCGCGCGCATCGGCGAAATCTTGGGCCTGCGATGGAAAGACCTTGATCCGCGCGAAGGCATGGCCTACATTACTCAGACGCTGCAGCGGCTTCGCGGCGGCGGCTATGTCCTAAAAGCGCCGAAGACGGAGCGCTCGGGCAGGGCAGTGGCGCTGCCGCCCGAGGTCGTAGACGAACTGCACGCCCTGAAGGCGCGGCAGGATGAAGAGCGAGCGCGCCGTGGCCTCTGCGAAGCCGGCGAGAGGTGCCGCGCGCGGCATTGCCGCCGATGGCACGACCTCGGCCTTGTGTTCGTGTCTGAGGAAGGCAAGCCGATACACGACGGGAACCTTCGCCGGCGTGATGTGAAGCGCCTGTGCGAGAAACTGGGCCTGCCGTGGCGACGCGCGTTCCACACTATGCGCCACGCCCACGGCTCCTATCTGTTGCAGCGCGGCGTGAGCATCAAGGTCGTGCAGGAACGGCTCGGCCACTCATCCGCAGCGTTTACGCTTTCGACGTATACTCATGTGCTCAGCGGGATGCAGGATCAGGCGGCCCGCGCGGTATCGGCGATGCTCAGGCAGACGAGGCAATGACCTGCTACCCTCCTGCTACCCTTCGCGAGAGGAACGGATCGGCCGAAATCCCCGTCGTGTCTGGCCTTTCGGCGCTCGTGGCACGCACTCGTAATGCGCAGGTCACGAGTTCGACTCTCGTCGCCGGCTCCACAAACCCCTTGATAGATGGGGATTTCGCAAGACTCCTTATCGGGTAGGGATCCCCCAGAAAGCCTACATTGCTACTAAATGCTACTGACGGAACCGCAGGCCCCAGCGGCGCAAATGGGAGCGCTCTTATGCGGCTAGCGGTTTCTGCGGCCAGCTACGGGCCCGCCGAAGATGTCAGTGACTCCGGCTAGGCGAGCAAGTCGTGGATCCGGCTCTTGACCAGCGTGCGGATCCGGACGGAGAACAGTGCCAGAGCGCTCGTTGACGGCGCGGATCTGCTTGTAGGGGTGGTACGCGGAAGTGAGCAATCCTCGAGGTGAGCCCGTAGTTCAACAGAGCACGAACAGAACGCCGGGCTTTTCCCCCGGAGATCGTGTTGGAGTTCACGCGGGCTCGCCAGCCGGTTCCATCACTGTTTGACCCCTCTGGAAGGAGAAGAATGGTACTCGAGAGGAAGCGATATAGGTCCTGGTCCAGTTGAGGACCGCTGGGTGCATGACCAGGCGCGTAGAAATCGGGGTTCCGATTTCAACACCGTGGAGACCGCTCAGAGAGCAAAACCTGTGAAGCGGCTAGCCGCTCGGCCGCCCTGGCCCAGTGCAAGCGTTGTGGTTGGCGAACCGCCTATGGAGTCATTTGGGGGATCTTGCGAGGGACCGGTGAGGTGGAGGGCGCCCTCCTAAGGCTGGGCGAGGCCAGCGCGAATATCTTCACCGGCCAGTCCACGGCGATTGATCTCGGCGGGTTCGGTCACTGTCCGCGGTGCGCACGACGAAAGGAAAGCGGACGCCAAGAGTTCACTGCAGTCGAGGTGCAATTGATTCCCTACGACACAGCGAAGATGTTCGAGCAAACCCCTGCCCAACGTCGACACAAGGTTTTGCTCGGGCTATTTAGTCCTGGCGAGAGTCAGTAATAGCTGGCGTGGCGGGGCTATTAGCGTTCGGCGAGTATTGAACGCTCGTCAAGTACAATGGTTTTAAGGATCATCTGCCCGGCGGTTGCCGCGACAACCTCGAGTTCTTATTGGTCTTACGATTCTTGCTGGCTGCAGCGGTAATTGTAGTACCCTGAGTGCAAATATCATCTACGAAGAGTACGCGTTTTCACCCCCTCAGGGAGGTTGTTGTTGTCAGAGCGGCGCTGTACCGCCTCTCAAATTTCCACAGAAGCCTGTATCACGACCGCTCAAGTCATAGAGCCAACCAGTTCGGAAACTCCGGCCCCCGCGTAAGGTCGCTGCCGCAATCCCTCGACCCTGTCTGCCAGTGAATCTTGATCCAATACGAACAGCCGTTCGGCGGCCTGCGGAACTCTACCACCGTTCGCCCCCGCCGATGCCAATCACTCATACCTCAGGAGCGCCTGCGCCTCCAGATGCCACAATATTGTCACAATAGCCCCTCTCGGCAGGAGGAGTACTAATAGAGAGGCACCGGTGCCGACCGGAAGAGGACAATCATGCCAATGCGCGGACGGAGATTTCTTGGCAGCCCAAGCATCCAGGATCATATCGCTTGCAGCCGACCAAGGGCTAGCTTTGCCACATTTTGCCTCGATCTGCCGCTCCCGTCTACACCTCCCCCAAGTTGTCCTAACAGCCGCCGACACCTGTCCCAGGGTGCCACGAGGGAAGAGCGGAGTCCGTCAACTTCGCATCAATGGGAAGGCGTTTGCGAGAGGCTCCGCAGAAGGGAGTTGTTCAGCCGTGAAATCCGTTTCAGCAATCAGTCCGCCACGAACAGGCGAATTCAACTGCCGAAGATGCCACTCCAGGCTATCCTTGTGCCTCACGTGCCGAGGGCATGGAACTGTCATTCAAGGCAGCATTGACGTTGGATATTCGGAAGTAGATTGCTCTAGTTGCAGAGGCACCGGTAAAGTGTGCCCTAATCATGGCGCGGCTTGGATTCACGGCGACGAGAGGCAAAGTCGTCGACGGGACGCAGACGAACCGTAGCCCAACTACGCACGGGTGCTCCGACCCGGTGGTATTATGTCATCTGAAGCTAGATGCAAGAGCTCCGGGTCCCAAGTCCTCAATTACGCGCAGAACCAGAAACCAATCCGTGGACTAGAAGAGTGGAAGGAAACGTCCCGGTCGACGCGGAATGCGCCCCATCGGACGGCTCCTTATTCAGCGGGCGGATCGCATCTTGGGAGTCATCAAGAAGCGGGGGAGTGCAGCGTGGAAAGACACCCACCCCGATTCGGTCGCCTCGGAGAAGTGGTCACTCATTGGCAAGAGGCGAGGGAGTACGGAGCAAGAGGCTTCGCCCTGACAATTCTCATCCTACACTACGACTCAGGTTCCTACAGACAGCACGCACGGCCGAAACTGACCCTTGGCGTTGATACTTACGACTCGAGGTTGCGCGAGGCGATCGGCCGCCTCGGAGAAACAGATAGCACCCGCCTTCGGACTGGCGTCGCAGCGCTCATCAAAGCGCTGCGGAGTGTGTCTCCCGTGGCAGATGTTCTGGGCGATTCGATCCGGCGGACCCTGGCCGTGCTCGGCAGCGCTGGCGACGAGCGGGACAACCGAGATAAGTTCGCCAACTGCGCACAGGAACTGCGCAAGCTCGGAGTCATCGCAACGAGACCGAGATCCGGCGGGAATCTCGATTGGAACACACTCCTCACTCTGCTAACCTCGATCTCGCTCAACTACGATGTCCTGAGATTCCCCTCAGGCTGCTACGAGTACGAAACTGACTTGGTCTTTGACCGCCACGTCATGAGAGGAGGCAGCAAGCCCACAATCACCAGCGGAGCGGTTCGACTCAAAAGAGATAGCTGCGTCATCATGGAGGCCCCGGGGTGGGACAGCCGTCTCAGAGTCGCCATGAATCCGAAGGGAGACGCGCTCTATCCCCTCTGTGATGTTTTGACTAGAACCCTTCTCACCGGACCTGATGCGGAACTATCTCTCATCGTGCCGCTGTTTGACTACGGCTTCCTTAGGGGCGCGGCGCTACTCAGCCAACTGTCAGGCTCACGGCGCGATCCTTCCATGAGACCTATCCAATACTTCGCGTACGAACATCGGAAAATGCTCCACGAATTCGTCGAGGACATCACTAGCGACATTATTCCCGAGGTCCGACGAGAGATGGAGTTCGAGGCGGAACAAGCGCTCACAAGTAACGCCCGCGTCTTCTATGAGGAAGATGAGCAAGGCATGAAGAGGGCGGTACAGAACGCCGTCTCGCTAATTCAAGATCTCGGGAATGTTGTCATCAAGCCAGGCTCATTCGAGCTGGTGTACAGAAGCCGCGTCTCACCGAGGTCGAAGCTCGAGGTCACCAGAAGACTCGATAAGCCGCTGAAACCGAGCGCCGAGGATCTCATCGAAGACGCAGACGACCGCTGGCAGCAGATTGCTCGATTGGGGCTAGAGCTTGATCACGCCATTGACGACGTGCACAAAGACGCTGACGCTGACGTGACCAGGCAATATGTCGTGAATATCGTCCACAATCTCAGAAGACACCTTGTCGGTGCTATCTCATCCGATGGTCTCCAGGCGTTTCTCATTAGGAAGGAAGCGTATATCTACTACCTGAATGATGCGACCCGAGCCAAGAACGCGGTCAGAGAAATTGATATCTGCAAGGTCGTTCGAGACTTCAAGGATGCACGCCTTCCTATCGATCTGGAATTTGACTGGGACACGGTTACGTTGCACCTAGCCGGATGCGCCTGCCAGATTAAACCATGCTCATGCAAAACGTGCCTGACAATTCCTGGGGCGGTCGACGAAATCCTCGAAAACCTTTGCGCCAACTCGATAAGGTTTGTTGGGCGTAAAGTAGGCATCACGATCACAGTGAGGCCTGCAACCAGGAGCGGGAAAGAGATTCTACTAGAGTACAAAGACAACGGCAACGGCTATCCTGCGAGTGAGGTCGATCGCATCCGATTCTGGCTGAAGGGCAGAATAAGCGCCGAGGAGATGAAGGACCAAAAGGGTCTCGGGTTCCGCGCGATCGGCACCGCGGCGGCTGCCATTGGAGCTCGAGTCGACTATTTTCCGCTGTCCCGGCCAAGAAATCGGCAGGTCCCGTTGGCATTTCGCTTCCGCTTTCCCAAAGAGCCCCCGTCCAGCTGGTTGGAAGCAAAGCCTAAGCTGACTCGACTGAAAGACTCCGTGGACGCGATGAGGTCGTCAGTTAGGGCCAGTTCGCGTGCCGAGTTCTAGGATGCTTGCGCGACTTGTCGTCCTTGTTGACTTCGGAGACACCGGAGAGAAATTGTTACGCAAACGCTTCGAGCGCGACGGCTTTGCGTTCCTACACGTCTCTACGATAGAGGAAGCAGCGCAAGCTATGACACAGTACAGGACCCACGGGTTGGTCTGGCACCTTACGAGAATGACATGGCGTGACCGTGAGGTGTCCGGTAAGGATCTGCAAAAAGTAATCAAGTATGTTGAAAAGACATGCGGGAAAGGAGTCCCCGAAAAAAAGTTCAGGTGGGGAGTTTCCGCAACAGAGGGAACCCGGGAGCACGCAAAGGTCACAGGGTGGTTTGGGGAAGTAATGGATTGGGACGAGCTCCTGTCAGCTTGGGATTGATGCCGTCGATGGCACGTGACCCGTTCGAGACGATTGCCCAAAGACAGGTAAGAGAAGAACGCCGGCGAAAGGCGATCGATTTGCTCAACATGCTCCTTCCCCTCCACGCCGCTTCTCAGGTGTCGCCCGAGCGAGCAAGGATCGCTGCGACGCAACTGCTGCAACGAAAGGCGGACTTTGACGGTTGCTGTCTTTCCCTGGCGGTCGATCAGCAACTCGCCCAGCACCTCACTGATATGGCGCGAAGAATGCTGAACGCCGATGTAAATGTCATACGCGATTTTCCTGCGTATCACGAACTGCTTACACGCCTGAGAGATCAACTGCTCAGCGGACTTGCCCAAGGCTAGAGGATTCGCAGCCGAGTCGGGTGGGCCTCGAGAACCGAAGTGGAGGGACCGTCTCTAGAGCCCTTAGCATGCGCCAGCGCATAGTCATTCTCGATGCATCTTCGGCCGCTGCAGCGGTCAAGAGTATCACCGCCTTGTCGACCAACGCAGACGAGAGCGAGATACGCACCTACGAAACCCTGCAGGACCTTCGCCCGCACATACACTCTGCCGAGATCCTGATGCTGAACCTGGACGCAGTCCGGCGTCGAGATACCTTCGACCCAACAGTCGTGCTGGCCCTTTGCCCGCCAGCGCTCGGGGTAATCGGCTATGGTTTCGATCCGAGCACCCCGCTGCAACAGTCCCGGACTGGAGAGCTGAGTGAGAGCATCGTCGTGCTGCGGCTTCCTTGCACGACCGCAGACCTCCGCGCTGTATTCGTCGAAGCCAATATGCGAATTTCCGGCGCGGGCCTTGCGAAGCAGACAGCGCTTCGACGTCGGCTGCTCGGGAAAAGGGTGTCCGACATGGATAGGCGGCAGCGGCACGACTTTCGCAACGGCCGCGCCGCGATCCGCCTGCTGCATGGCGCAGCCCGCTCTGGAGACTTTGACCTTGGCGCTGAATCCGAGGACCGCAGAAAATTCTGCGAAGCGTACTCTGCTGTGGCGCAATCCGACGACGGTTGGCGATCGCGGTCAATTGACTTTGCGGCAGACTTTGATATCGAACTGGTTCAAACGGAAATCGGCATGTCCCCCCCGCAAGGCAGCCGTCGGGAGTGGAAGGAGTTCTTAGGCCGGGTGCGTCGGATTGTAGTAGTGGAAGACGAGGCCGCGATCTGGATACCAACCCTCGGATTCATCTTCGGATGGGAACGCACCGTCGTTGTCGACAGTGACGACAAGGTGCTCCCGGCATTGTCGCAAGTAATGCCTAAGGAAGACGGGAATGGCGAGACGGATTCCCAGGGCGTCGACTTCGTGATTCTGGACGTCGACTTGGGACAAGGGAGACGTAACGGAGTCGAACTATTGGCGGACATAAAGGGCCGGTATGAAGATCTCCCTGTATTGATCTTCACGGCGTCTGACGATGCAGCAGTCACAAAGGAATGCCTCCGACGGGGAGCCAGTGGCTACTTCGTGAAGGAACTTGCCGACCCCGATGATAGGGATTCCGCCGCGTACTATCAAAAGTTCAAGGAGTCACTTGTTGGACTTCCTTTGTGGGACGATCGCAGACGCCTCCTATGGCGGCGCTTCTCCTCGATTGAAAACACTCTCGATCAATTGGACCGTCAGCATGGGAGTGAAACTGCTTCCAGCCTCCGGAGAGCTTTCTTCTACTTGTTTGCTGAACCCGCCGAGATCTTCGTTGTTCGGCTACTACTGCCGCTTGGCCAGGGTCGCCGAGAACCGAAGTCGCGGTCTGCTAGTGATCTTCTGGGTATGTCCGCGTTCAGTTGCGAGCGAGCCATTCACGAACTCCTGGTGTTGACGCTGATGAACAAGGGGTGGTCCCGTGATCTGGCGATGGCGTTTCTGAACAAGAAGGAGGGCGACAAATACCCATCGCTGGGACAGACAATAGAAAGAGTCTTCCCTCAGCCGAGCGTCAAGATCATTTCAGGGCGCCTCTCCCGACTGGCAACAGCGGTCAGACACGCTGGGAATCAACGCTCCACGCCGTCTCAGAGATTGGACGACGCTCTTGAATCGGCGGACGCTGTTATCACTCTCGTTCAGTTCTGGTTCGCGGACGCAAGGATCGAAGCGCACTCACGCCGATCATGGCCCAGCATTCCCTTCCTGCTACCCGTAGTGAACCCCGAACAGTACGCAACACCGCACTACATCCCCAGCATGTCTGCAGCCCGCCGGCTCTGGGAAGGGTTTCGGTCGGCCGTCGGCGGTCGCGTGCCGCCCTTCGAAAACCGAGCCACCTATACACCTCCACAGTCGCGTTCGAGACATGCGATATTCATCGACGATGAAGGGGATGGCTCGCCTTGGTCGCAAGTTCTCAAGGGGGTGTTGGGGCACAAGGGTTACCATGTCACCGTGACCGACAACTACTCCACCAAACTGAAGTTGAATAAATACGACTTTGTCCTGCTAGACTGGATTCATGAGGGGAAACTCGAGGCTGGCCTGACCATCCTCAAAGAGATCAGGCAGCAGGACCTCGCAATTCCCATACTGGTCCTAACGGTCGAAAATTCTTCACGATCTATCAGGAAAGCCTTTGAAGCGGGCGCGTCAGACTACTTCGTCAAACAGCACGAGGATCTGCTACCGCGCGAACAGTACTATGCGGCCTTCGTGAGTGCAATCGCGGAATGCATGAAGTTCGATAGTAATAGTCTACCGCGTCGTCTCTGGCATGCTGTCTCCGAGCTTGAGCGACCGATCCGTAGGGACCGTCCCGCGAGAGTTTGGAAAATCTGGAAATTGAAGTACAGCAAGCTTGGAATTGACAAGAAGCAGGTCGGGAGCTTTCTGAGAGCCACACACAGCGGCTACCTGCGTGCAGCTTACTTCTACTACCTGCTCGCCGCGAGCGTGGGCGTCGTGGTAGACGCCCATCGTAAGGAGCGGCTTCTGCTCGGGGCGCGGGGTAGCCGAGCATCAACTGACGAGGTCATCCTGAACTGCGGGAAGAGCATCGAGTTGCTGGTCAGAGATCTTGAGCTCTTTCAATACGGCAAACCGTCCCACAACGATACTGGGTACCTCATGTGGTTGCTTATTGCACCGCTCAAAACAAAGATACTTTGGGACCATATTTGGAGGCTGCGCAATCGGGCTAAGATGGGGGACTCAAGTCTGGGGAGTGCAGAGGCCGCAGATATCCTGACAGAGACAGCGCAGGCGGTTGACCACTTCCGATTCTGGAAGGGTGCCGCGGAGATTCACGAGGATGACGACCGATTCGCGGTCATGTTGAGAAGCCAATTCGAGAAGGCCAAGGCGGGCACAGTCATAGAATCTAATACGCCCGGGTTGGTCAAAGTCCAGTTCGACGAACCTTCCTGGCTCTGGGCCTATGCCTCGCGGACCACAAGTGTCCGACCGGGAACCCGCCATGAATTCGTCCTTGACCACCTAGACCCATCCAAGGGGATCTTTGTAGTGCCGGGGCCCGGACGGCTGGCGCTGCGCTAGCGACAATGCACAGGACAACGACGGGTCACCAGGGCCGGAAAAGCGCAGGTTCACGTCCTGCGCGACGATCGGTCACGAGCACTCCGAGAGGGGAGCGCAAGCACGGACTGGACGCAGGAGCTGAACCACGGGACACGCTTTCCGTATTGGTGGTCGACGATGATCAGGACGTGGGGTCGTCGCTTGAGACGCTCTTGTCGCTCTTCGGCCAAGCGATAATGTTGGAGGACTCGCGGAGCGCAAGGGCGATTCTAGAGCAGCCGAACCGACTTTCCGTTATCCTCATCAACGTCGGTCTCAATCACGGCGACCGTTCCCACGGTGGCCTTGATTTCTGGGTTGAGGAGGTCAGACTCACCAGACATCCTAGCGCCCAATCCCCAACGATCTGCTACTCTTTCGAGGAACTCCGGTCTCTCCAGGACCTGTCGCAGGAACGCCTGGGGCATGATCTCTTCAGTATGCCAGGCAGTTTCTATGTCCAGCTCCCATTGCTTGCCAGCCAGCTGCGCGACACGGTCGCGCAAGCCTTACTGGCCCCGGTGCCATCTGATACGGTCTACTTTGACAAACTTGCCCCAATTCTTGATCTACTCCGCAGGAAATCCTGGGGTCACTTCGCGCACGACAGTCGAAACGCCCTCGGGAGAGGGATGGACGGGTGGATGGAGATCCGCGAGCGTATCTATCCCGAGTTCGTGGCGCGGTTGAGGAGGATGGAAGGAGAGTCACCCAAGTCATTCCTCAAAGAGCGTACGCAGATCGAGGGTCTTCTCAAGGGACCGCTTGACCGCAAAGGATTCTTGGCGACCCTTGATGGCGAACCGCAGTGGAAACCAGACCCGGAGGAAGCTCCGATCGATGACTCTCTTCTGAAGAAAATCACTACCGCCTTCTCGACGCGAATTCTGATTGTTGAAGACGAGCCCGGCTTTGCCTATCAGCTTGAACAGTCTCTGCGTGAGCAGGGGCATGCGCCGTTCACGATCTCAAAACCAGCCACGAGTACACAGGAAATCCTGCAACGAGCCCACAGAAACGCTGTTGAAGTCGTCCTTTTGGATCTCAACTTTGGATCGATCGAGAACGGCTGGAAGATCCTTTCAGCGTTCACGGCGGCGGCTCCCGATATAGGAGTCGTGATGCTTACTGGTTGGGGCGGCTCTGAGTTCATGGCTGAAGCTAAGCGGCGCGGGGCAAGCGACTATCTTCTGAAGCCGACCGACCCGGAACAGATCGCGTCTGTCATACGCCGAATGCTGGTCAAACGCCGGGTAATCGTCATCGACGACGAGCTCGATGGAGTCGTGACGAAAGAGTTTGTCCAGAAGATTTCTAGCCGCCGCTGCGAGGTATTCTCGTTTGAGTCGCCAAAGGAGGCCTACCGGTCGATCGCGAACGGCGAGCCCAGCTTGGGTCGGACTGACCTCGTACTCCTGGACTTGACGTTTCATGGGAAAGTCGAAGGAGCAGAAGCGTTCAAGGAGCTGAAGCGTGGGCGCAAGGACCTCCCGATCTTTATCCTTACAGGTCATGGAGATGATGAGACCATACACCGAGTGATCTATCAGGACCTTGCGGACAGCTTTGGACATGACGCTAGGGACGAATACCTCGTCAAGCCTCTCTCGGAGGCCGCGTGGCTCAAGATCTGGAGGGTTCTGTTTCCTGATCCTCAAGGACTTCGACTGCGACCGCCGACGGCCCGAAGGCGAAAGGAAAGGGGCCTAGTCGAGTTGTTGGGCGAGGGGGGGACAACCCTTGCGGAAACCTGGTTGGAACCCAAACAGTGGGTATTCTTGTGCGGGTTAGTGCTGAAGCGGCAACGCGGCATGGAAACGGTAAAGATTGCAGGCTGGAACCCACATGACGACGCTGACATGCTCGATGCCTTCAAGACCTTCGACATTTTGCCCGAACTGGGGCAAGAGGCATATGTTCGCCAGACCATCACGCACATAAATAAAGCAATCAACAAGTCACTCGGTTACGATTGGGACTTGATCGTCCGGATCAGCATGGGACTGTATGCTCTAAGGCCACAGATCAGAGATGCCGTCTTGGCCTCCGATCCGAAGAATTAGCCCCTCGGATTCCAACAAGGACACTGCAACTACGATAACCGACGCTCTCTGCACTACACGGAGAATATTCTCCTACTAGCGACGCCACGAACACCGGGATAATCTCTCCTTGCACTCCCAATAGTAAGTCAGGCTTGCCGCCTGGAATGCCTCCGGCGTAACGCGCGGGGTCCCGCTCCGCGGTGCCGACCCAACCCGGAAACTGTCCGGGCTGGATCTTTGCGTGCACCAGCACGGCTGTCGCCTGCTCCGAGAAAGGAGCCTCAAATCGAGACGACGCACGGGCAGTGCGTAGGACGCTCGAAGCCAAACGAACATCCCGGGGGTGGTCGGATGCAAAAGGTGAGAGTCTTCAAGATCGAGCGCAGTTGGTCTCCCGGACTGTTCACGTGTATCACGGATGGGATTCACACAACGCGGATCACCGACCCCGATGGGTGGACGTACACAGGCCACGGTTGGGCTCAGGAGGAAGCGGATAGAAAGGCGGACGAGAAGCTGCGCGCAGGCGCTCGCGATTCGATCTAGGAAGCGAGTCCAGTCATGCCAGAGCCAGCACAGGGGTCAGATCGATCGCAGCTCTTCTCAGAATAATCCAGCATTAGACGCTCGACGCTCCCCGCCTTACACTCAGGCGTGCAGAAGTCGCGAACTCCAAAGCTAACCAACTGTAGGTTCAACGGGCGTAAAACGCGGAGCCGATTGGTTCACGCGGTGCCCGCCAGCCAAGGGGGGAACATGCGTCTCAGTCAGCACACAAGGCTCTTATTCAAACTCCGCAAGGCGAAGGCTGACGGCGACGTTCTGACAATCGGCCGGATCCAGACCAAGCTAGGCGATCAAGCCCTTCTGGCGGCCGAGAGAGAGCAGCGGCGGCGCCCCCAGCGAATCAACCTCAAGGATTCGGGCGCTCCGTCGCCACGCGATGCTCGGCGACTCTCATCAATCGGGGGGCCCATCGCCGCTGCCACCGTGACGGCAGTGGCAACCTTCCCTCCGAGATCGACCGTGCACGAGCTCACCGCATCGGACGGACCATCGGATCCCGACTAGACCGGGTCGACCGTCGCAGCCCAGGCCTCATGGTGTGTAGCCAGGGAGTCAATTGATCCTCCACAAAAAGGGGGTGGCTGAAATCCCTGCCCTCCGGCCGCGTGATGATGTGTCACATATCGAGAGCCGTGCAGCCGGTGGCGAATCGCGCGCCACAGTCCCTGCGGACGGTCCCGTTCTAGCCCAAGGTTCAAGTGATCAGAACCTGGGTGCTGTAGGACCCCAGGGTCAGCGGCCAGACCGGCCAGTAGGCGGAGAGGATGAGATCTCTGCCGAGGACGCCTACATGGTTGGTAGCCGAGTCCTGACGGTTATCATCACGCTCGTCCTGATCTCTGCGACCGTAGCGGCACTGATGAGAGGAAGGTAGCCATGAACGGGCTTGAGAGCATTCCTGTGTTTCTCGCAGGATTCATCGTCGCGGGTCTCTGCGGGCTGATCCTCAGGACGGCCCAGGGAGTTTCCCTGCGCTGGGTGCTGGGAACGTTCCGGATCGTCTTCAACTACACTCTTTCCCTCGCGCTGCTCACAACCGCGGTCGTGCTAGCTCTGTGGGTCGGAGGCTTTTACCAGCGCGTTACCTGCTTCGTCACTACCTATCCGGGTTGCAGCCGGCCGATGGTCCTCTTGCCAGGGATGCCGCCCCTGTCCATCGGGTCGCTCATGGGATCGTTTCCGTTTCTCGCCATCGCCCTCATGGAACTGTGGTTCCTCTACGTGAGGGGGCAGGAGGAGCGGCGGGCCGACGTGGTGGGCGCGTATCGGCCGCGCAGCCTGGTGTTTCAGGGGGCCGCGCTGCTCCTCTTGCTGCGACGGGTCGTCGCGGAAAACGGTGGCCCCCTGCTGTTCGGGGCCGCCCTGGAGGGCACCCTCAGCTATGGCCGTGTGCACGTCGAGATCGCGCAGCTCAAGGACGCCGCCATTCCATTCTGGATCCAGTTTGCCATCACGTGGGCTTTGTCTCTGGGTGTGCTGCTCTGCGTGACGTTCCTCGTTGCGTTTACTTACCGCCTTTGGAAGCACGCCTGGCTGGTGTGGGCATCCCCAGAGGAAGGTCCTGCCCAGGTCTTCGACTTATTGCAGGGCGTGCTGGAAACGACTGGCGCTCTGCTCGCGAACGTCTACACGCGTCTCGCCGAAGCGCTAGGCTTCGTGATCCTCGGTCTCAAGAAGGGCTCGAAGCACGTCGCCGAAGACGCCGGGATGCTTATTAGTTTGGAAGGCGAGACGGCGACGGAACCTGCATGGCACTCGGGGAGGTGACGGAGATGAAGGTATGGTGGCTCGTACTGGGGATCGCCCTGATGGTCGCAGGTTGCAGTAGTCCGAAGCCCCTGAACTTTGTGGTGCTCTACGACATGACCGGCAGCGAAGCGCAGCGTTTGCCAGAACTCAAGACATTCCTGATCCGCACAGCGAACCCCCGCACACGGGGGCTGCTGTATGACGGCGACACATTTACAGTCATTCCTATCCGCGCGCCGCGAAAAGGGGACACGACCTATCCGGTCCTGGTACACGGCACGTACGAGGAGGGCAGCCGTGCCCTGGAGCGCCAACTCCAGACCGTACTCCCGGACAAGGTGGATACAGAGTGGGGGACAGACTTGTCGCTGGCCATCCGCAGCGCTGCCTCCGTCTTGCGCCGACAGGACGGCGAACGAGTGCTGATCATCAGCGGCCCCGGTGAAGATCACGCGGATCATCCCGTCACCCCTGCGGAAGTAGGCTCGGCCCTTGCAGGCACCCTAGTGATACTACTCAATGCCGGAGAGCCCTACGCGGGCAGGTGGGCCGCCTTCTTCGGTGCCACGGGCGTCCGCGCTCTTTTGACGTACGACGCGGCCACAACCCGCGACCTCTACGCGGGCCCGGATCGCCTTCGCGACCGCATCAACACGACGCTCTTCGGGAGGAGATAGCGATGGCCACCGTGACGATCGTGCGTGCCCACGAAGCTTTGCAGCACACGCTCACTGGCAATCCCCGGCTCCTCTACATCGACCCCGGTGATGGCCTACGAGCGGAGCACCTCCTGTACGACGCGGCCGAGAGCCTCGAGTTCCGCTTCCAGGTCTACGAGCCCGTCTTCGGAGGACCACTGCCACCGGGGCGCGCCAGCCGGGTCGAGACCGCAAACTACGTGGCACCGTTCGTGGAGTACCTCAGGATCCAGATCGAGCAGGCCCGCGACCGGCGCGCGGTGATCTTCGTCCGCGCGCTGGAGAGCCTGTTGATGACGACTCCTGAAGCGGCCGCGGCCCTTGGAGGACTGCTGGAATACCTGCCGGATCACCGCCTGACCATTGTGGCCCCGCTGCGGACGGAGGGCCCGACGGCCGATGCCGCGCCCTATCTGATCCATCACCCGAGCACCCGTCCCCTCACGCTCCCTCCTCTGGTCGCCGACGAGGTCGAGCACGTGCTGCGCCACCTCGGCCATCGACCCGATACGCGCCTGATCAGCGAGGTGTTGACCCTACCGTACGACCGCCTTGTCGCCCTGGCGGCAAGCGTGCCGACTCAAGATCTCCTCGCCCGCATCGCTGATGCCAAGGAAGAGTGGGCCCGACAAAGCGGGCTGGTGGAAGTTGATACCAGCCGTGCCGATGCAGAGGTCTACGGCCTGGATCGGCTGTCGACCTTCATCGAGCAGGAGATCCTCCCTCCGCTCAAGACCGGCCGCCCGTTGGACATCAAAGGCATCCTCTTGCTAGGACCGCCAGGCGGCGGAAAGACGATCACGGGTCACATGATGGCACGGAAGTTGGGCAAGAAGCTGTTCAAGATCCGTCCTACGCACTCCAAGTACCTCGGCGTGAGCGAGGTTCGTTTCCGGGAGGCCACCCAGATCGTCGATCGCGCTGCCCCAGCGGTCGCCATGCTCGACGAGGTCGACCGAGAGTTCATGGGTTCGGACTCGAGCGCCGACAGCGGCGTCACCAGCCGCATGTTCTCGGAACTTCTCCAGTGGATCGAGCGGAACGAGCAAGTCTTCCTGGTGGCCACTTCCAATGCGGTCCAGATGCTGGACCCCGCACTGGTCCGCCCTGGCCGGCTCGATCCCCGCTTCTTCGTCGGTCCCAATCCTCAGACGCGCCGCGCGCTCCTCCACAAAGCCCAGCAACAGTTCGCGTTGGAACTGGGCGACGAGGAGATAGATGAGATCGCCGAGACGGCGTGGGGATTCAGCGGAGCACGTATCTGGTTCATCCTCAAACGCGCTTCACTCCGACCCGATGACGCTGCTAGGTTTGTGCGCGAGCGGATCGAGACCGAGCGCGCACATGCCGACAAGGAGTACCGGCAATACATGCACCTGCGGGAGGTCGCCGAACCGGCCTCGAGTGAGATCGACGACTGAGAGAAGGAGGCGGGCTGAATGTCAAGTGTTAGCACATACTCCCTGACGTCGCCAGTGTCCCTCTCCATCGCGGCGGTTTCTGTGGTAGCGGGGGGAGCAGGGGTCATCGCAGGCGCGGCCGTGGCAGGATGGGAACAACTGCAGCAGGCCGCGGCCGAACTGGTCCGGTGGATGGACGACATCGACGCACGCTACGCACGTCTCCTGAGCGTGCACCGAATCAACGTAAAGCACGGGCTCGAGGGCCATCTTGCCGCGGCCCTGCGTGCGCTCGGCTACGTCCCTGTCGCCCCAGCAGCCCAGGCTGGCGTAGTCTGGACGGATCACGAGGGCCGCAAGCATAGAGTTCACGAGATATGGAAGGGGCGACGCGGACTCCTCGGATTCTCGCGTCTCAACGACGGGGGCATCCAAGCGTACTGCCGCACCGAGGAGGTCAGAGCTGATCTGCACGAGGCCATGACGCAGTACGCTCAGAAGGTTATGGCCGCCCACTTCCAGGAAGCCGAGCCCCGGACGTTCCACGTACCCACGGACGACGGCGACAAGCTTCCTACGCGTCTCACGTTTCGGACGGGCAAAGGCCTGCGGCTCTTGACCGCGGTTCAGAACCCAGAGCGTGACGAACGGTGCCTCGGTCCGGCAGCCCGGGTCGATCGTCTCTTCGGCGAGCCTTTGGAGCGGTCGCGGGTCATCCTTCGGAAGACCCAGACCAGCCGTGTGTCACAGAAGGCGACGGCCGCGAATCGGCGGCCCCAAAGCACGACGAAGCCGGCGTCGATCGTCATCCGGAGGGCCCGATGAGACGCATCAGGTCCGAGGACGGCGAGACTAGGATCTACATCGACCCGGCGGGCAGGCTCGCGGTGGTCAACCTCACGCCGACCGTCGCGCGCCAGCTCGAGGCCGTAGGGTTCAGTTCGCAGGGGAGCGCTGGCTGGGTCCCGGTGCCGGAGCGTTCCCGCCGCAGGGACCTGGGTACCCTCGACGTTCCTGAGGAAACGCTCCCAGGAATGGCGGAGGCAGACTTGTGGCGGTTGCACGACGCGTCGCCCGGTGCGTCTGGCTCGACATCCAAACTCCAGGTCAAGCTAGAGCTGGCGCGCCGCCTCAGCCGGCCCTGCATCCTGTGCCATCATCGCTGCCGGGCGGATCGCCTCAGAGGCGAGGGGTGGTGCCGCGCGCCCTTGGGGCCGAGCCAGGCCGATCTAGTCCTCCACGTCAGAGAGGAAGTCGTGGGGGCGACGCTGTGCGTCTACCTCGGGCCTGGCTGCTCGCATCGGTGCCGGTTCTGCACGATGCACGAGCTCATCTCGGCGCGGCCCGGCCCCCCGATAAATACCGAGGCGCTGGTGCGGAGCATGCCGCGCTGGAAGGCCCGGGGAGCGCGTTCGCTCACCCTGATCGGAGGCGAGCCGGGGATCTACGTGCCGTGGGTTTTGGAGCTGGCACTAGCCGAGCCCGATCTGCCGCTAGTGTGGAACTCGAACATGTACCATATTCCTGAGGTCGGCCGCCTGTTGGCCGGGGTCATCGACGTCTACGTCGCCGACTTCAAATTCGGCAACGATCGCTGCGCGCTCCGCCTGGCCGGAACCGCCCGGTACGTCGAGCCGGTCAAGGCCAACCTGCGCGCCGCCGGCGCCGACGGCACTCCGCTGGTCGTGCGTCACGTCGTGATGCCAGGCCATTTAGACTGCTGCACTTGGCCCGTGCTGAGGCACCTCGCGCGGGACCTTCCAGATGCCCCGGTCCACCTCATGACGTACATCCCGGAGTGGCTCGGCCCGCAGTACGGGCTGGATCGATTCACCAGGGACGAGGATCTGGCCGGTGCCGCGCGCTACGCGCGCACGCTGGGGCTCACCGTCCGCACGACCGACGGTCACACGCAATAGATCCTTGGCGCAGAATTGCAGATGTGCAGGGCGTGTGTCCCGTCTAAAGCCAACCCCCGAGGATTAGGAGAGAGCCGATGAGCTGGTTCTGGGATCTCCTGCTAATCACGACGGTCTCGGTGTGGGCCCTCAACTGGGGGCTTCGCGCCGGTGCGCCGCCGGCATCCATAATGTATCTCCTAGTGGGCCTAGTGGCGTTCGTCGCGTTTGCCCGCGTCAACGGGAGCTACAGCCGACTGATCCGGGCCACCTTTCGGATCGCGATGCCGCTGGCTGCCCTGGCCGCGTTTGGCTTGTCCTACGGATGGGAGTGGCTGTCCGGCCTGGTCATCATCATTACCACGCTCTTCGCTTTCTACCTCATCTTCGGCGGCTTCCGCCACGCACTATTGCGGCGGTGAAACCAAGGCGGGCGAAATGAGCATCGATAACTCGAAGAAGGAGGCCGGTAATTGAGCTCGAGAGAGGAACTGCATAGCCGAATCGACCTGTCGAGCATCGGCCGGGACCTGACATCCCTGGCACGCGAGGGTCGCCTGTCACCTCTGCGCGGCCGGACCCATCTTGTGAAGGAGGCCGCCATTTGCCTAGCCGCTGGACATCACATCCTACTCGTCGGTCTCCCAGGCGCGGGCAAGACAGCCCTAGTAGAAGCTCTGGCGCAACTCGCAATCGCCGAGGAGACGCCCAACAATGGGATCCTAGCGGAACATCGCATCATTGAATGTTGTGTCACTGCATTTCAGGTCGACTGCCTATATGTGAACGAATTTGAGACCCGGGTACACCATATAGTCCAGCTATGCCGGAGCGCCCATGCCATTTTGTTTCTAGACCATTTGGAGCAGGCAGTGACCGCCGGTGCTTGTGATGGAAAAGAAGACCGGACACTGGCGAATCTCCTCCTGCCGCACATGGACGATCCGCGATTGCGCCTAATCGGCGCAACGACACCGGAGGGCCACCGCGCGGCGCTGCGGCGCAATGCGGAGTTCGTGGATCGGTTTCGGGTGATCGAGATCCCGCCCATGACCGTGGAGGAAACTCTCGCCTTGCAGGATACGTTGAGCAAGCGGCTGCGCCGGAAGTACGGCACGGGTCTAGGTTCGGATGCCTTGCAGGAAGCGATCGGGTTAGGGGACCGGTTCTACCCGTGGCGTGCCCTGCCAGGGAAGGCTATTGACCTCATCCGGGAAGCGGCAGCGGCAAATAGCCGCCTGGATCTGGTCGGGCCCGAGTCTCGAGAGGGATCGCCCGATGACGCAGCGGAGATCACCGCTAAGCAGACTAGCCTCAACCTGTTCGACTCCGAGACGCCGGCGAAATCGCCCAATCACGCAGCCGAGATCAATGCCGTGCAGGTGCGCGACCTCCTGCGACAGCGCAGCGGCCTGCCAGACTGGATCTTTGACCAGTGGCGTCCGGTTGGCCGCAATGACCTCATCCAGGCCATGGAACGCGAGTTGTTCGGGCACTCCGAGGCCGTGGCGACCGTCGTGGACACCCTCCTGGCGTTCAAGACGGATCTCAACAACAGGCATCGGCCAATCGCAACTTTCCTACTGGCTGGCCCGACCGGAGTGGGGAAGACGGAACTAGCGAAGACCACTGCGCGTCTGATCTACGGATCAGACGACCGCCTGCTACGGTTAGACATGGCCGAGTACGGCAGCCGAGATACGCTGCGTACGTTACTCGGCGACCGGGGCCTTTCTGGTCGGCGAAGTCTGGTGTCCGAGGTGATCGCGCATCCTTTTAGCGTCATTCTGTTGGACGAGATCGAGAAAGCTCACCCGGACCTGCAGGGTCTTCTCCTCTCCATGTTGGGCGAGGCACGACTCACCGATGATAGTGGCCGCACGGGTAACTTCTCCAACACTGTGGTGTTTCTGACGACCAACGTCGGGGCAGAGCTCTTCCGTCGTGCCGAGCTCGGGTTCCACAGAGATGGAGCTGGCCCGACCGTGACGAAGCACGAGCTGAGAGCGCGCCTGGACCGAGCCTTCCTGCCGGAATTCCTCAACCGCTTGAGCGGTGTCCTCCTATTCGCGCCGCTCAGCTCCGACACCATTCGGCGGCTGGCTATCCGGGAATTGAAGGCACTGACGCAGCGCCCCGGGTTCCGAAGCCGGGCTCTGACTTTGGAACCCGACGACGCCGCGCTCGCCGTGCTTGTAGCTCATGGCTACAGCCCTCAGTACGGCGGGCGGCAGATTCAGCGAGCAATCGACGAACTGGTGCTGCGTCCTCTGAGTCGGGCACTATCTGAGGGCCGGATCACTAAAGGTGATCGACTGAAGTTGACTGCAGAAGCCGGCTGCCTCCTCATCAAGCCAGACGGGTATCATGGCTCCAACGACGATGAGGCCGAGACGCCTCTGAACGTCGGCGACCAATCGTCCCAACAGGACGCAGTGATCGCCTGATTCTAAGGAGGGATTGCTATGGGAGCGGGCTATTGCACGAAGTGTCGGTCGAAGCTCACGACGTGCCCGACCTGCCAGGGAAAGGGCACGACCTTGCAAGGTAGCCTGCTGGGCGGCTACGCTCAACGTCCTTGCCAGAACTGTGGGGGCAGCGGTCGGCTTTGCCCAACCCACGGTCGCCACTGGGGCTGACTCCGCATCCTTAGCCTGTCCTGGGCGGTACTCTGTATGTGTACGATACGAACGTCTGGATTGCCGACCAGCGATCGCGCGTGCGAGGAATTCGATTGAGAACACTCCGGAAACCCGAGGGGATCGATTTCAATTACCAGAGCGACGCAGACGACTACTTCATTGGCTGCGCCATATTGGGCGGTGCACCGTTTGGAAGGTTCACCTCACCCTGCCATACGCAAACGAGTTGTACGGCTTGTATAATCTATCCTGGGCTCGCGCTCGAAGCGAACCTCAGCCCTCGTGATTGGACGTATCCGAGATATCGAGGACGGTCTATCGTGGCTTGTGTCCCTTCATGTCTACCGACACGACAAAGTCGGTCGACCACTCGGTGGGCATCCACAGCTACTGGAGTAGCCGGCAGTGGTTAGGGCCATCCGGAACTAGAATCGCGGATCATCCGTTATCGCTTGTCTGGCTGGCCTTTTATCTTCCCGGTTCTACCAAAATACGCGTAATACTCACTCATCTTCTGGTGCCGCCGCTCGATCTGGTATTTCTCGCCGGGAGCGCTGCTGATTAATGTCTCAAACGTGTAGAGCTCCCGATTTTTTCTATCCATCCCCGCCTTGATCTCCTCCCTCAAGCTTCCCCACAGATCAAACACAAACCGCGCAAAGGTCCTCTGTTCTGCTGGTCTTCCAATCTTACGTCATTGGAATAACTCCTCGAATGGCAAGTACACGAAGAGGCCGTACGACCGGTTCCTCAGTTGCTGCGTCCTTTCACCCAGGCATGCCACTAACGAATCTATCACGGTGATGATGTCGGCGATCCCGATCTGGTTACGGACCAGAAGTTTCGAGAGCTAGTGCAGAGTTTCAATGAGAGGCTTCGGGACTTCGATGAAATCTACTTCTATCACAATCCTGGACGGTTCCACCCTCTGTATAGGAGGGTGCTAGCGGAAACGGCGTTAAGGCCCCGAATTGTCAAGATCACCCATATTTCGGACGTCATCTAGTTGGATAAACTGACGACCGACGGTGTCGACGGCATGCCAGAACGGCAGGGGCTAGCCCACGAAATCACCCGGCTCTTCACTACCGGCCGGCTCAATCTGAGCGGTCGGCCGAACGCTCCCAAAGCAGGCTGGGACAGCATGCCAGAGGTCGCAATGGCGGCGAAACTCAGAGCCGGCGGGGCCACGAGCGTGGAGGTGCGACTCTTCCTCACGTTCACCTCCGCCCTGGACAGAGCCCGCGACGCGACCGCATTATGGACCAAGTCCGCGCACCTCTTCATGGAGGTGAGGTGGCCCTTCTCTCCAGAGGATTCAACTGGTCATCCGGTCAACGAGGTTAGGGAGGTACTACAGAAGTACGGCGTTAGCCAGCGTCATGGCCCCGACTCCGCTGGATGGCAGAGGATTGCGCTGACGCTCTGCGAGCCGACTCTAGTTCCCCTTGTACGCAAGGCGATTCATGAGGGCACTGGCGATGTGCACTTACTCCTTCAAGAGTTGAGTAGTCAGAAGGATGGCGAGTTCTTGCTGCCTTTCCTACGCGGCCCGAAGGTCGGTCCGATGTGGATCCGGATGCTGGCTTATCCTGGAGAAGCTACAATCACCTCGTTGGACGCGCTGCCTGTCGCGGTCGATGTCCAGGTCAGGAAGGTGACGGAGTATCTCGCCATAACTAACATCGTAGGGCAGCCCCTGGAGAGGGTCCGCGCTGACATTCAGACAAGGTGGGCTGAGGACGTGCGCCTCAGTGGCGCAGAAGGGCCGCCGGCGCCTGGAATCTCGGGAGGCGAGCCACTTTTCCATTTAGGCCTTGTGGCGAGGACTTCAGCGGGCTGTTGGGCTTCAGACGGGCCTTTCGGTTAAGGAGGCAAGGTACAGGGGCGACACCGAAGTCTCACGTTAGTCTAGCTGATGCCACTTCTCGGCTTCCTAAGCGAACACGCTTCGAGCCGCGTTGAATAGTTTGAAGATTCTCCGTCTGGGGAGTTAGAGTTTTCTGGTTGCACATGACGAACCCCATTCGATTCTCAATCTAGAGTGAGGATGGCCATGGCGCTGAGATGGTCTCGCGTGAAACTCGGACCTTTCGAGTCGTATATGGAGTGGGAGCAGGCGATCCGCAGTCTAGCCGAGGTGGTCGGCAAGCTTGAGGGCAGCGCCGACCTGGTTCGTTACTACTTCTTCAATCACGGTGCTCCGGCTCCTGAGATCATGATGAACCTTTGTGGCGACCCACAAAAGCTGCTTGCCGAGTTGGAAAGCGCGGGATTGCGTCGCTGGATCATGCCCAACATGCCTGAAGATTTCAAGCCCACGGACGAGATGTACCGGTTCGGCGACGATTACATGATTGGAATAGCTCTCTGCGAACTGGGTAGCCGATTGGCCATAGCCAACCGCCAGAGAAGGCCGCTGCTAGAGACAAACAAAGGTGTTACCCAATCGATCTTCCTCGTGATGCGCCATGCATTTTCCAGCGGCATGCTTTCGATGGACCAGCGTTTTATGGCGTTGCTCGACCCGCCGTTGGAATACCTCCACGAATTCTTCACCGCGCCTTATGGAACGCGACTGAGTCCCTATAGACCTCCAGAATAGGAAGGGGCCTCAGGCGAGTGAGGATCGATTACTCAGCGGCAGGAATTGACTCACTTGAAGTAGCCTTGGAACATCTCGCAAGAAAGACTGATAGGGATCTCCGAGTCGCAATTCTACTCGGGTTTCACGGTGTCGCGAGTCTTTTGAAGGCGGCTGCGGTTGACTACGACATAGCCGTAACGAGAGATTCAAGATCCATCTATTTTCCGCAGTTGGTGGGCGCCCTCAAGTCCAAAGGATGGCTGTCCAAAGAGCAAAGCGCGCCGCTGCACGTTCTAGCCACACTACGGAACACGCTTGAGCATGGCGAAGTCGATTATGAACGTGTGGAATTCGAGGCCGCACTGTACGGCGTCCTTCCCGTCGTGGAGCGTATCGTGCGTGAGTATGGAGATTCTGACCTGCAAGACAAACTGAGTAGCAAGGCGTGGGGCATTCTTTTGGACATCCGTAGCTTCTTTGATTATCGCACGGACGTCTTGGACGAGGTGGTTAGGGGGGTCCTTGAGCGGGAATCTGCGTGGCAGGGCCACGAACGCCACGTCTACTGTGACTCCTGTGGTGAACCCGGCTTGCCGTGGAGGGGCGGGGGTCCCGAGGCCGCGAGGTGTCGCCTTTGCGGTGAAACGAGCATCCTCGCGGAATGTAACTGGTGTTTCCGGGCTGTGGCAGTTAGCGAAGGCGATGTGTGGCCTTATTATCACCCCGAATGTTGGGAGAAAGAGATGGGCTAGCCAACAGGATACTTGGGCGGATCGAACCACGAAGTCCTAATTTGTAGCAGAAACGGCGTCTTGAGCGAGCGCCTCCCGGAGGCTCTTGAAGAGTTCGAGGATCCTTCGGCGTGGGGAGGGCGGGGTGAACGAGACACAGAAGAGGCAGGCTGAATCTAGGCTGAAGACCCTGCGCAATCGCATCGAGGGCGAGCACGCTGCTATGAGCCCAAGTCGCTAGGTTTGGTTCTGTCCGGATCATTGGGCTGAAGGCGGCCTGAAAAGGCGTCGGCGCTTCGAGGTGCTGCGTGCCGGCCGGGCTCCTCGCCGGGAACCTGCATCAGCGCAGCGCCAGCAGATACGGGGCGCGTTCCGTCCGCTAGGTGTACCCAGCACCCGCCAAGGGGACGCGCCCGAAGGATTCGATGGGCACCGTAACATGCTGTCAGCGGTCATGCAATAATCCCCAGGTCGGGTCACCGAGAACTCCCCACCCTCCAACCTACGGGAGGAGGTGAGGATGACCACCGCGGACGAAAGACTCCCTGAGCAGAACTCGCTTGGG
>Ga0187892_10002100_pt1 | contig 41810 bp, 40 predicted proteins | sample MA1701073metaG_FD_139345 | JGI IMG/M metagenome (GOLD analysis project Ga0187892, IMG submission 139345) | Bio-ooze microbial communities from a basaltic lava cave in the Kipuka Kanohina Cave System on the Island of Hawaii, USA - MA170107-3 metaG ... | reverse complement strand
CGGTTCTACAACGAGCAAAGGCCGCATTCGTCGCTCGGCTACCGCACCCCCGCGGAAGCCATGTCAAGATTCAAAGAAGGAGGGGACTATTCCTAAAACGTCTTCCTCAAAGGGGGCAGACCACAACGTCGGCGGCAACCCGTTCAAACCATTCGGGGAGTGGTCGTACGTCGCTCCATAGGCTAAAGAGTCCTTGCCCGGAGGTCGTTTTCCGGGCAAGGGCGCGCAAACCGGTTCAGCGCTTTACGTACTGGAAGCCGCGGCGGGCCTTCTTGCGCCCGTATTTCTTTCGCTCCTTCACCCGGGGATCGCGGGTGAGAAACCCCTCGACCTTCAGCGCTGGGCGAAGTCCCGTGTCCATTTCGATCAGGGCCCGGGCGATCCCAAGCCGCACCGCTCCCGCCTGCCCGCTGGAGCCTCCCCCGCAAGCAGTCGCGGCCACGTCGTAAGCGCCCTCGATGCCGAGCTGCGTAAACGGGCTGCGGACTAGAATCTCCAGGACCGGACGCCCGAAATACTCCTTGTAATCGCGGCCGTTGACGACGATCCTTCCCTCGCCCGGCGAAAGCCACACGCGCGCGATCGCGCTCTTTCGCCGTCCGGTTCCGTAGTACCGCTCGATAGTCGACTTTGACTTGGTTCTTGCCATGCTTCGTGTCTCTTCGTGTGCGCGGGCTAAAGCCCGCGACTACGCTTGTTCTGCGCCCTCCATTGGAAGGGGCTCGGGGTTTTGCGCGGCGTGCGGATGGTCCGCGCCGGCGTACACCTTCAGCTTTCGGTAGATCTGTCTGCCCAGTCGGGTCTTCGGGATCATCCCCCATATCGCCTTCTCGACAAGCTTTACCGGCTGTGTCTCTAGGAGCTTTCCGCGAGACACGCTGCGCAGGCCTCCGGGCCAGCCCGTGTGCCAGTGGATCAGCTCATCGGCCTTGCCGCCGGTCAAGCGCACCTTTTCGGCGTTGATCACGACGACGAAGTCCCCGCAATCCATGTTGTAGGAGAACAGCGGCTTGTGCTTGCCTCGAAGCACCTGCGCCACTCGTGCGGCTAGGCGCCCGAGCGGCACGCCCGCGGCGTCCGCCACGTACCACTTCCTCGTTATATCGCTCTCTTTTACCGGCGTTGTGCGGTTCATTTCGTTCCTCTTATGCTTTGGATGCTGGATGAGGGATGTGGAATGTAGTGAGGCGGCCTTGCGGCACGTACCCATTCTGCAATCCGCTTCCGACATTCAACATCCGACATCCAGTCCGACCCATTCCCAAAACCTCATCCCAGAAGCTATTCGTCCTCGCAGGAATCGCGCACGTCCCTCGGGTGCGGGCCGTAGCGCACCTTCATCAGCGTCAGGCCCTTCGCCGGAAGCACGACGGGCCACGTCAGAGCGTCCCTCCTGGCGGGATCGAGGAGCGCCCCCAAGTCCGAGACCGGACGCTTTCCGAGCCCGACTTCCACGATCGCCCCCGCCATTCGTCGCATCATTCCCTTCAGGAAGGCTGTACCCACGACGTCGAAGTGCCATCCGCTGCGATTCTTCCAAACCGACGTTCGAAACAAAGTCCGCTTTGTGTTCTCAACCTCCTGCCCCAACTCTTCGGTGAAGGCCTTGAAGTCGTGATTGCCGGCGAGCAGCGCGGCCGCGCTTCGCATCGTCGCGAGGCTGGGCGCGCGATTGAGCCAAAGCTCGAACCTCTCGCGCCTCGGGTCCTGCCGGCCCGCATAAAACGAGTACCGGTAGTGTCGGTCCCGAGCCCAGAAACGGCTGTGGAACTGCGCCGAGACCAGACGCGATCCTCGAATTCGCACGTCCCTCGGCAGCACGCGGTTCATTGCCTGCGCCCACTTTGCTCCCGGGATTGCCTTCCCGGAGTCGAAGTGGCAGACCTGGCCTTCTGCGTGCGCGCCGCTGTCGGTGCGGCTCGCTCCTACGATCTCGACATCCTCGCCCGAGACCCGGCGAACAGCTTCTTGCAATGTGCCCTGGACGGTCCGTCGCCCAGGCTGCGCGGCCCAGCCGCTGAAATCGGTTCCGTCGTACGCGACGACCAGTTTGAATCTATTCGACAAGCTCCAACACGGCAGTGGTCGCGCCGTCTCCGCGCCGGGGGCCCGTCTTGGTCAACCGCGTGTAACCCCCGTTGCGGTCCTTGAATCGCGGCGCTACCTCGTCGAACAGGTACTTCACGAGGTCTTCGCCCGTAAGCAGGCTGAGCGAACGCAAGAGGTCGGTCTTTTCGCGGTCGGTCTTTCCGGCCAAAAGCTTCTCTGGACGCGGGCTGGCCGCGGAGTGCCCTACCAGGACCTTCCGAGCCTGGCGCCGCGCCTGCAAGGTGTCGGCCTTGCCAAGCGTGATCAGCTTCTCGGCCATGCGCTGAAGCTCCTTTGCGCGGCCGAGGGTCGTCCGAACGTAGCCGTGGCGCACGAACTGACGCGCGAGGTTCGCAAGCAGCGCGCGGCGCTGATCGCTCGGCAGCCCCAGCTTTCGTCTGTCGATTCGATGCGTCATTGCTTGCGTTTCCTATAGTCCGCGCATGCGGAACGTGAATTGTAGCCCACAGCCTGCGGGCGCTGCCTAAAACTCGTCCTCGTCCTCTTCCATCAGGTCGATGGCCCGATAGCCTCCCTTGGGCGGCTTGAGCTCGATGCCGTGCTCGGTCAGCTTCTCGCGAACTTCCAGAAGCGACTTCTTCCCGAAGCCGCGGATGCTCGTCAAGTCCGATTCGGTGGCTGTCGCGAGCGCGCGAAGGGTCAGAAGGCCGGCTCGGCGCAAACAGTTGAACGTGCGCTGAGAGAAGTCCAGCTCCTCGATGCGCATCTCCGGAATGTTCGCCAGCTCGGGTGCGACTTCGTCCTCCAACATGATGTCCGTCTCGAAGCCCGGGTGTCCGAGATCGAAGAACATGCGAAAGTACTTGTCGAGAATGTGCGCGGACTGCGAGAGCGCGTCGTTCGGCGTCACCGCCCCGTTCGTCACGATATCGAGCACCAGCCGCTCATAGTCCGTTCGCATGCCGACGCGCGTGGCTTCCACCGAATAATTCACCTTTCGGACGGGTGTGTACTGGGAGCCGACGGGGATGACGCCGATCATGCCCTTGTACTGGTCCTGCTTTTCGGGAAGCACGTAGCCGCTTCCCCAGCCGACGTACATCTCCATGCTCAGCCTCGCGCCTTTCTCGGAAAGCGTCGCAAGATAAAGCTCGGGATTCACGATTTCCGCGCCCTCCGGGCACACGACGTCCGCGCCCGTAACCCTGCCCGGGCCCTGAACGTCGATGCGAAGGGTTCTATCCTCTTGAGGAGGCCCCTGTTCGGTATCTATTCGGATCGCGAGGTCCTTGAGATTCAGAATCAGGCTCGTCGTGTCCTCCAGCGCACCGGGAATCGGCGCGAACTCATGGAACACCTTCTCGATGCGTATGGCGCTGATCGCCGCGCCCTGAATGGAGCTCAGGAGCACGCGGCGGAGGGTGTTGCCGATCGTCTGTCCGTAGCCTCGTTCGAGTGGCTCGAGCACGAACTTTCCGGTGTCTTGCGTCAGATCGAGCGTTGTGATGTGCGGCATAGCGGTTGGTATCCGATCCCTTTTGTTCCCGTATCCAAGTCGATGTATGTCGGGGCCGCCCGTCAGACTCTTCGTCGCTTCGGCGGCCTGCACCCGTTGTGCGGAACGGGCGTCACGTCGCAAATCGAGGTCACTTCGAGGCCGGTCGCCTGCAACGAGCGAATGGCCGTCTCTCGGCCGCCTCCCGGGCCGCTTACGCGGACGTCCACCTGGCGCATGCCGAACTCCAACGCCTTACGCGCGCAGTTTTCGGCCGCCACCTGCGCGGCGAACGGAGTGCCCTTGCGGCTTCCTTTGAAGTTACACGAGCCTGCGCTGGACCAGCAGACCACGCCGCCGGAAGGGTCGGTGATCGTCACGAGCGTGTTGTTGAAGGATGCATGGATGTGCGCGATTCCGACGGGCACCGCCCGCTTATCCTTCGACTTTCCAGAACGAACCGGTCTTCTAGCCATGGTTTCTGAGAGCGGCACAGCGAGCCGCAGACGAACACCGAGCGAACCCTGCGCGAGGCCATGCGCGCCCGAACCGGACCTGATGCGTCCGATTCGAACCTATTTCTTCACCTTCTTCTTGCCGGCTACCGTCTTGGGTGGGCCCTTTCTCTGACGCGCGTTGCTCCTCGTGCGCTGTCCTCTCGTTGGAAGGCCGCGACGGTGCCGGTAGCCCCTATAGCATCCGATCTCGATGAGCCGCCGGATATTGCCGGTAACCTCTCGGCGCAGGTCGCCCTCCACCGAGTACTCCTGGTCGATGATCTCGCGCAGTCGGCCGACCTCTGCCTCCGACAAGTCCTTCACGCGCTTCGCCGGATCAAGCCCCGACTTGTCCACGATCCGGGCGGCGTTCGCCTTCCCGATTCCGTAGATCGAGCGGATGGCGTAAAGGACCGCCTTTTCCCTCGGCAAATCGATTCCCGCAATGCGCGCCATTCGTTCGGTAATCCCTCTTCGGCTTAACCTTGCCGCTGCTTATGCTTGGCATTCGAGCAGATCACGCGCACGACGCCCTTGCGTTTGATGATCTTGCACTTGTCGCACATTTTCTTCACGCTGGCGCGTACTTTCATGATCCCAACCGCCTCGCCCGCTTCGCCAAAGCCGACCTCTCGCTCAGACGACAACGAACGGCCGGCATACGGCAAAGCCGACACGAAAGCGCATTATACCGTGCGCTCCGCGCGGGAATCTACGTTTGAACCCGAGAATCTCTCCGTCGCGCCGGCGCCGGCCGACTCTCGCAGAGGCGCCACGCCGCCTACTTGTACCGATACGTTATTCGGCCTCGAGTCAGGTCGTACGGGCTGAGCTCGAGCTTCACCCGATCTCCGGGCAGGATTCGGATGTAGTGCATCCGCATCTTGCCGCTTACGTGCGCCAGGACCTCCATCCCCCCTTCGTCGAGCTTCACGCGAAACCGGGCGTTTGGCAGGTTCTCGACGACGGTGCCTTCCGCTTCGATTCCCTGCTCCTTCTCGACTGCGGGCGCCTGCTTTTTCTTGAACTGTCTTCTTCGCATAAGGTCCGGCTTCTGAGATTAAACCCTATTCGGCGGTTAGTATCTCCGGACCGTCCCGTGTGATGGCGACCGTGTGCTCGAAGTGCGCACTCCACTTGCCGTCCGCGGTCACGATCGTCCAGCCGTCCTCCAAAGTGCAGACCTTGTGCGTGCCCATGTTCACCATGGGCTCGATGCAAATCGTCATGCCCTCCCGGAGCACAACGCCCTTGCCCGGCTTGCCGAAGTTCGGCACACCGGGCTCCTCGTGCACCGTGCGCCCGATTCCGTGCCCGACCAGCTCTCGAACTACGGAATAACCGTTTCTCTCCACGTATCGCTGCACGGCGGCGCCGATGTCGCCGATGCGGTTGCCCGCCTTCGCCTTTGCGATTCCCTGGAACAGGGACTCCTTGCTGACGTTCAGAAGCCGCTGAACTTCCGCGTTCACGGTTCCGACCGGAAATGTCCAGGCGGCATCCGCGCACCACCCGTCGAGCGTAACGCCGAGGTCGAGATCTACGATATCTCCGTCGCGCAGAACCCTGTTGCCCGGTATCCCGTGGATGACCTGCTCGTTGACGGAGATGCAGGTGTGGGCAGGATAGCCGCGGTAGTCCTTGAAGCTGCAGACGCCTCCGGCGTCCGCTACGACCTTCTGCGCCAGGCGGTCCAGATCGCCGGTCGTGGTTCTGCCCGGAACGATCGCCTCGGACATCGCGCGGATCGCTCGGGCGACCACTCGGCCGGCTTCCCGCATCTTGGCGATCTCGGCAGCGGACTTCAGCTCGATCACTTTGGAATCGCGTCCAGGATGGAATTCAGAACGTCTTCCCGCGAGAGCCCGCCGTCCAGGCGCACGACCTTACCCTGGCGCTCGTAGTGCGCCACGACCGGCGCTGTGCTCGCCCGATACACGCGCAACCTCTCACGGATCGTCTCCGGCTCGTCGTCCTTGCGAACGGCCAGCTCGCCGCCGCATCGGTCGCACTCGCCCTCCCTCTTCGGAGGGTTGAACTTGAGGTGGTACGCGGCGCCGCACCGGGAACAGCTCAACCTACCGCCGAGCCGCTCGTGGACGACGTCGTCCGGAACGTTCAGCACGACGACGCGGTCCAGTGCCATGTCGAGGGAAGTGAGAAGTAGGTCGAGCGCCTCGGCCTGCGCGACAGTGCGAGGGAACCCGTCCAATACGAAGCCATTGTCTCGCGCCGCAGGCGACAGGATGCGCTTGGCCATCATGTCGATCGTGACTTGGTCGGGTACGAGCTCGCCCCGCTCCATGTACTCCTTGGCGATTCTGCCCAGGGTGGTGTTGCCTTGAAGCTCCGCGCGGAATATGTCCCCGGAGGCAATATGCGCGATCCCGAAGCGCTCGCCCAGCAGCTCCGCTTGAGTGCCCTTGCCGACGCCGGGCGGGCCGATCAGGAGAATCCGCACGCGTTGGATTATGGCGGATGGGGCGGGGTGTTTCGGTGTTGGCGCGTTGCGGTGTTGCGCAGCTGGGATTCAATGTCGAATCGCTGAAACCTAGGAAACCGAGCTCTCAGGTTCCGTATTGCTTCATCAGCAGGTTCGCCTCGATCTGGCGCATCGTCTCGAGCGCCACGCTGACCAGGATCAGCAGCGACGTGCCGAAGAAGTACCCGACGTTCTGAACGCCCGTGATCGCCGGCGCAAGGAACTGCAAGAGCGCCACAACTGCGAGGAAGAACGCGCCCACTACCGTGATGCGAGAGATCACGCCGTCTATGAAGTCCCGCGTCTGCTTGCCCGGGCGCACTCCGGGAATGAAGGAGCCCGCCCGCTTCAAGTGGTTCGCGATGTCCTCCACGTTGTACTGGATCGCCGTGTAAAAGTACGTGAAGAAGAAGATCAGGAACGTGTACAGGAGGCTGCCGACAAGGCCCGCGGGGAACGTGAAGTTCGGAATAAGGTAGAGCGCGATCGCGTCGAAGAACTTGTACGGGCTCGAGTTCGGCGGAAACCAGTTCGCGAACTGCGCCGGGATGTAGATGAGGGACACCGCGAAGATGATCGGAATCACGCCCGCAAGGTTCAGCGACAGCGGAAGGTAGCTGGTTTGGCCACCGATCATCCGCGTGCCGATCTGTCTTCGCATATGCTGGATCGGAATGCGCCGCTGCGCCGTCGTGAAGAGCACGATCAGCCAAGTGACGGCGATGAATATGACCGCGAGGAACACCAGCTGGTACCACTGCGCGACTCCCACGACCACCTGGTTCCAAACAGCTTTGGCTTGCGTGGGCAGTGAGATCATGATCCCCGCGAAGATCATCAGCGAGACGCCGTTCCCGATTCCCTTTTCGCTGATCTGTTCTCCGAGCCACAGGATGAACATCGCGCCGCAGGTCCAGAAGATCACTACGGTGGCCTTGTCGAACTGGCTGAGCGGCACGGCCTGCGTCATGAGTCCGAGTAGCCCGTAGCCCTGCAGTAAGCAAAGAATCATCGTCAGCAGGCGGGTCTTCTTGTTCTGCTGCCGACGCGCGTACTCGCCGCCCTCCTGCAGGTCCTTCTTCCAGGCAGGGATGGACGCAGTCAGGATTTGAATGATGATGGACGCGGTGATGTACGGGTTCAGACCGAGCGCGAAAATGGAGACGCGGCGCAGGGCGCCGCCTCCAAAGACGTCTAGAAACTGGAAGAACGGGATGTTCTCCAGGCGCTTGAAAAGCTCCTCGGAGGAGATCCCGGGAATCGGCACGGATATGTTCACGCCGAGCGCAAACACAGCGAACATGAGCAGCACGAAGGAGATCTTCTGCCGCAGCTCCGGGTCCGCCCACGCCATTCGCAGCGTGTCGGTGAGGGAAAGGCGGAGGCCGCGGTCCCCGAAGGGCGAGCCGCCGCCGCCAAGTACGCTCACAGCAGGACCGCCTCGCCTCCCGCCGCCTCGATGGCGCTCTTTGCAGCGCCGCTGAACTTGTGTGCCTTTACCGTCAGCTTCTTGGTCAGCTCGCCGAATCCCAGCACCTTGACGCCGTCCCTGACGCCGCCGATGATGCCGCTTGCGACCAGCTTATCGGGGGTGACTTCCGTGCCTTTGTCGAAAAGCTTCTCCAGGTCGTCGAGATTGACGATCGCGTACTCGCGCTTCGTCGGGTTTCGAAAGCCCTTCTTGACGGGCAGCCTGCGATGTATCGGCGTTTGGCCGCCCTCGAAAGCCGGCGGAATCTGCCGCCTGGACTTCTGGCCCTTCGTTCCGCGCGTGCAGGTCTTTCCCTTGCCGCTGCCGATCCCTCGGCCGACGCGGCGTCTGGACTTGCGGCTGCCCTTGTTCGGCTTCAATTCGTGCAATCCGGGCATGGTCTAATCCTTCCTCGCTTTGGACTTGGGCTTGGAAGCCGCCGCCTTGGGCTTTGACGAAGCAGCTTGCTTGGGCTTCGCGGGCGATTTGGCTTTCACGCTCGCTTTCTTTGCGGGTTTTTCCGCCGGCTTCGAATCCTTCGTGCTGGCGGATGCCGGGGTTTGGTCCTCGCTCGCCTCAGGCTTCGCCGGAGGGGCAGCCTGTACCTTAGGCTTAGGCTCCGATTCGGGCTTTCGAAGTGCCTCCGCCTCGTCCACTTCGGTGACCTCCAACATGTGCCGCACGCGACGGACCATGCCGTGAACCGTTGGGTCGTCCTTTGCGAACACGGCCTGGTTGACCCGCCGAAGTCCGAGCGCCGCGACCGTCGCCCGATTCCGCTTGATTTGGCCGATTGGGCTCTTCACCAGCTTAATACGCAGCATCCGCCTCCTCCTTGCGAGCCCGGGCGAGCCATGGGACGAGCTCCTGTACGTCCAGCCCGCGCTCTTCGGCGTTCTTCTCGGGCACCGAGAGCTGCTGAAGCGCTGTGAGAGTCGCATAAGCCACGTTGATCGGATTGCGGCTCCCGAGCGTCTTCGAGAGAACGTTATGGATGCCCGCCGCCTCGAGGCATGCTCGGACGGCGCCTCCCGCCTTTACGCCGGTTCCCGCGCTTGCCGGACGCAGGATGACGCGCGAGGTGCCCATCGTGGCGCGAACCTCGTGCGGAATGGTCTCCTTGATCATCGGAATGCGGACCATCGCCTTCTTGGCCGCTTCTTCCGCCTTGCGAATCGCGTCGGGGATGCCGCGCGCCTTTCCAAGCCCGATCCCGACCTGCCCCTTGTTGTCGCCGACGACCACGAGGATGGACCACGAAGCGGTCTTGCCGCCCTTGTGCGTTTTGAAAACCTTGTTCGTGCGCACTACCCGCACGTCGTATTGCGGCCCCTCGGTCGAGGTGCTCTGTCGTTTGCCGCTCAGCCGGCCCATCATTCGCATTGTCTAAAACTCCACTCCCGACTCTCGCACGCCTTCCGCCAAGCTCGCTACCATTCCGTGGAATCGAAATCCGCCACGGTCGAACACGACTTTCTTGATTCCCTTGCCGATCGCGCGCTTTCCGAGCTCCAGGCCTACGCGCTTCGCCCCTTCGACGTTGCCCGCGGCGTCGATACCCTTCTCCAGAGTGCTCGCGCTGCACAGCGTGACGCCTTGCGCGTCGTCGATCACTTGAGCGGATATGTGCCGCAGGCTCCGAAACACCGCGAGGCGGGGGCGATCCGCGGTGCCGCGGACGCGCTTGCGAATCCGGCGGTGCCGGGCGATCCTCTTGTGTCTGGTCTCGCTAGTTGCCAACGTTCTGATTCACTCCGTTCTGCCTTCTTTCGGCGCTACTTCTTCACCACCGCCGCAGCGCGCTTGCCCGCCTTCAGCCGGACGACTTCTCCGAGGTAGCGAACGCCCTTGCCTTTGTAAGGATCGGGCTTTCGAACTTTGCGGATGTCTGCCGCAACCTGCCCGACTTGCGCCTTGTCGATCCCTTTCACGACGATGCGCTGGATACGCGCTCGCTCGTCTATATCGAGCTCGAAGTTCACGCCAGGCTGCGCTTTGACGACGACCGGGTGCGAATAGCCGAGATTGAGCAGCAAGTCCGCGCCCTGCATCTGGACGCGAAAGCCGACTCCCTGCAGCTCCAGCGTCTTCGAGTGGCCGTTCGTCACTCCTTCCACGCAGTTGTTGATGAGCGACCTGGCAAGCCCATGCTGGGATCGCGCCTCCCGAGAGTTGTCCGGGCGCTCCACGGTCAGCAAGCCATTCGCTTGGTTGACCTTCAGCCGACGGTCGATGCGCACCTGGAGCTCGCCCTTTGGCCCTTTGACGGTGACCGTCTTATCGGAGGCGACTTCCACGGTCACTCCGCTGGGAACCTGGATCGGTTTGGTGCCAATTCTCGACATCACTCTTCCTACCAGACTTCGCAGAGAACCTCTCCGCCGATGTGCCTCTTGCGGGCCTCGCGATCCGTCATTACTCCCTGGCTCGTCGAAACGATCTGCGTCGCCAGACCGCTTCGTCGAGCAGAAAGCTCGTCCACCGGCTTATACACCCGCAGCCCGGGCTTGCTGATGCGCCGGATGTTCCGAATCAGGGGATTTCGCTTGACGTCGTAGCGAAGGTGCACGAGGATGGTCGGAAAACGCGTCTCCGTGGTCACTTCGTAGCCCTTCACGAAGCCCTCGTTCTGCAGGATCTTGACGATCTCGAGCTTGAGCTTGCTGTGCGGCACCTCGACTGCGGGCATGTTCGCCAAACAACCGTTTCGAATCCGAGCCAGCAGGTCTGCGATGGGGTCGCTGTACATCGTTTGGCTCCTTACCAGCTGGACTTCTTTAGCCCCGGGAGCTGCCCCTTATGGGCAAGTTCCCGCAAACAGATCCGGCACAAGCCGAAGAATCGGAAGTATCCGTGGGCCCTGCCGCAGAGGCTGCAGCGGTTGTACGCGCGCACTTTGAACTTGGGAGCGCGCTTCTGCTTTTCGATCAAGCACTCTTTCGCCATCGTCACCCGCCGTTGCCGAGCCGGTATGCGTCCTTTCCGCACCTGGCCCGTGGCTCGATTGTCGGTTTTCGCCTTTTCGAGCTCCAGTCTGTTCCGGCGCTCGGACAGGCAAGGGCCGATGATACCCGAGCGCGCGGCATGAGTCAAATCGAGCGGGACCCGCGATGGTTCGAGCCGGCGCACGGAGGGCAGCAGGTTTTTCGCATTCGGGATAACATCGAACCGGGGGATGCCAGTGCCGCTCGATCCCGATGGATCGGACGAAAAGAGCGCGAAGACCGATAGGCCCGTGCCCGACATGGACACGCAGATGCTTTTCGGCTGCGCAGGTTTCGTGGCGACTGCGATCGGGACGTACGCCCTCGCCGTCTGGCCGCACTTCCTGTGGCTGGACACGCACCTGACCGCAACCCTCGCGCTCGGTGCCGGGTTTGGGCTGCTGCCTGCCGCGATGGTGGGCGCTTACGCCACCCGCAAGTATGGTCTCGCCGCGGCCGGGGGTTTCCTGGGAGGAGCGATCTGCGGAGCAACCTTTCTGTACTTGCGGCTTCAGCAGGTCATGGCCTTTCGGGGAATTCGCGACGCCCCCCAGCCGGAGTACCCATTTGCCTGGATGTGGATGCTGCCGTCGGGCTGGGTCCTGCTGACGCTCCTGTTGATCGCACTGCTGTTGCGCCGCGAAGAGTTCCTAATGGAACCGCCCTCAAAGCCCCGCAGGGCCCCGGCCGAGGGCGACCCGCCGCCTCAGACCTGAGCCGACTTGAAGTTCGGTCCGATAATCACGTCGAACGCAGACCGTTCGGGAGAACACGACGACTTGGGAAATCCGCAGCATGCCCGGGAGTATCAAAAGAGCGCCGTCCAGGGCGCATCGCCTCTTCAGCTGATCCTGATGATGTATGACGGGGCGCTTCGCCAGATGGAGGCGGGAAAGCATGCGATGGCCAATCGCGACTTGGAGAAGCAGAACGCATGCCTTCAGAGGGCGCAGAGGATCGTGCTGGAGCTGATTGCCTGCTTGGACATGGAAAAGGGCGGCGAGATCGCGCAGAACCTGTTGTCGCTTTACAGCTTTGTGGTCGATCAATTGGTCCAAGCGAACATGCGGGACGAACCCGAAATAATCGACCAGTGCATACAGGTCCTCAGCGAACTTCGCGAGGGCTGGCAGTCCCTCGACGACGCGCTTCACGCAAGCCCCCCGGACATCGCAAAGGCAGCATAGTCTCCGTTCCATGAGAAACGCCCAAAAGATAGGCGATACGACGAACGAGTCCGCCGAAAGGACAGCCAAGAGCCTGCTGCTTGCCACACTCGCGCTTGGCCCCGCCCTCGAAGGCGGCGATCCTTCCGAGGTTTCCGCGCTCTTCGAGGAGCGGGAGAGAAGACTGCGGGAGTTGGAAGCATTGGCACACGGCGGAGCCGGCATGCCGGATCTGTCGGAAGTTGAAGCGGCGCAGGCGGAAATCGCGGGCAAGCTTCGAGAGTGGCAATTCGGAATCGCGCAAGAGATCGCGCTGGCCCAAAAAGGGCGGCGCGCCGCCCGCGCATATCGCGCGGTTGGCGGCGCGCCGAGTCTGGGATTGGATTCCAGACGCTAGTTCTGCAGCCGCGTACGCAGCTCTACCTGGTCGATGCTGAACGTGAACGGCAGCGGCAAGATGTTGCTGCCCCTACGCAGAGGCGACAAACCCCGAACGACCACTCGGACTACTCCTGCGGGAGTGACCCACTTGGAGTAGGGCTTGGGTAGCGCAACGTCCACGAACGCGTTTCCGCTTGTCTTCAGCACGAACGAACGCAGCTGAACGTACTTGTTCTTAGTCAGGTCGTACGCCCAGACCATGCCCGTATTGCTTGCGGAGCTGATCGCTTCGACCCGGACGGTCATCGAGTTGAAAGCCGCAGGCGGCCGGCTCGTGCTGAAGTAGAGCTCGGCGGCTGCGATCTGCCCGAGCCCCGTCGCGTTCACCGCATCGATCGTCGCGTAGACGTTGTCCGAGTTCGCGACGCTCGCCGCGCTGCCCGTAAGGTTTTGGCCTTGGGTCGGCGGAATCGACTGGATGTCCGAGTAGATCCCAATGGAATCCGGCGGGAAGTTCGTCCCGACGCCCGGCAAGATCTCCGAGATCGTGTGCTTGTTTATCGCGGTCGTCCAGTTCCCATTGGCCATTCCCGTCATTCCGACGCTCCAAAACGTGACGCCGTCTACAGGATCGACTTCCATCGAGAAGTAGTCGCCCCATCGGTTGAACCCGGGCGAACCGTATGCGGAGCCTTCAGCGGACTTGATCAGCACGGGCGGGCTCATCGTGCCGAGAGGGTCGGCCGCCTTGCGGCCGCACACCATGATGTCCGCCACGATCGTCTGACTGCTCCGCGTGAACACCAATGCGATGTCCCCGACCGCGTTCACGCCGATTCCGGGCATGTGATAGAACTCATTCGCGCTGCCCGACGCTACTTGCCCGGACTGGACCAGCGACGGAGTTCCCGACGTGGGCCAGTTGTTCGTCTGCACGTCGTACCACCTGCAAGCCGTACGCGGATTGCCTGGGGCCGCCTGAACCGTATGGCATGCGACTACCCGGCCCGCGCGATAATCCACCTCGAAAATGCGGCCGTCCAGCGTATCGAGGGTCCGCCCGCCGGGGCTAGGTGCGTTGTTGAACGGGAAAGTCCAAGACGGGATGGGCACATTCGTCGCGTTGAGAACCGGCGCGTTCGGCAAGCCCGTGAGCGCGAAAAGCCTCATTTGCGAGTTGGACGATCCATTTGCAACGCAAAACAGCCGAGTATCCAGCGCGTCCGGAGAGCGCGCGACCTGTACGGAGCCGGTGTTCGTGTCGATAATCGAGACCTGCGTCGCCGGCGATCCGGTGAGCAGCGGCGCTTTCGGGATCACGATGAACTGCGCGCCCTGGAAACCCGACGTAAACCCGAACATGTTGCCCGTGACGCAGATGGCGTCCTTATTCGAGCCAAACCCGGGATAGTCCAGCCAGGCTACGTTTCCGTTGATGGTCGCCTTGGCTTCCAAGCGGTACTTCGCCCAGTTCCCGTTCGGGTCGTTGTCGTCCGATACCGCGACAAGGATCTTGCTGATCTGCTGCGAATCCTCGACTTCCAAGGCCAATACGAAGAACCTCTGGTTTACGGAATCGTAGAAGACCTTCGGGTCGAACACGAAGTCCGTCGCTCCGACCGTCTCGAAGAAGCCTTCGGGCGTTCCCGGAATCGGCCCCATGGAGACCTGGAACTGTCTCACGCCGGCCTTCGTGAACCACGCGATGTCCGAGTTCACGACTTCCACTATGTGGTTCGGTCCGACGCCGATGTTGGGATCGGGCGGAACCCAGCCGGTCGCGATAATTCCCGGAAACGAGCCGCGCACGGTGACGCGCGGCTGCGTCCCGATTCCACCGACCGGCAAGTTGTTGGACGTCACCGCCGGCGGAGCGATCAGCTGTTGCGGACGGTGCACCACTCGGCCGACGGAATATGCCGGTTGTATCTGCGGACTCCAACGGTAGCTCGACTCGATGACGGGTGCGATTCCGTGGATGGTCCGGAACGGCGTAAGCTGGTAATCCTCGTTCGCGATCGCAAACGAGCTTGCGGACATTGCCGCAAAGCAGACGGCAGAAAGGGTCGATGACGCGCGTACCATAGCCAAAAGGCACCCTCCAACCTAACTGCGCGAAGACGCGCAAAGCATTATAGCTCGACTCGTGGACGTTTGCTTGGTTCGGTTCGGTTCGCGCTCGGCTGAAAACTCGGGCGCCTCCGAGCGCTTCGTGCGGTATCCTTTTCCCCATGCTTAGCTTCGAGCGGCAGGAAGCGCTGTCCAAGGCTAGACGCAGCCTGGACGCTATTGGAGAGCATCTTTGACCTGGCAGCCCTCGAAGCGGAGATAGCCGAGCTCCAAACCAAGACCTCGAGCCCGGACCTTTGGACGGACGCCCAGGCGGCCAACTACGCATTGAAGCGTCTCGCGCGGCTGCGCGATCGCGTCGAGCCGTTCCTATCCCTGCAAAAGACCGAAAGAGACATCGCCGAGCTGCGCGAGCTCCTCGACTCGGAGCCAAACCCCGAAATGGAGCGCGAGCTGGACGAGATGGCCGAGCGGTTCCTCGCCGACATCGCGGATTTGGAACTCAAAACTCTCCTTAGCGGTGAGCATGACGATCGCGGCGCGGTTGTGGAGATTAGCGCAGGCGCGGGCGGAACCGAGGCGTGCGACTGGGCGGAAATCCTCTTTCGGATGCTGAGCCGCTGGTCTCAGAACAAGGGCTACTCCCTAGAGGTGCTTAACGAAACGCCGGGCGACGTGACCGGCTATCGTTCGGCGAGCATGCTCATCTCCGGTGAAAGCGCATACGGATACCTGAAATCGGAAAACGGAGTGCACCGGTTGGTCCGGATCTCTCCCTACGACGCAAACGCGCGCCGCCATACGTCGTTTGCCCGAATCGAGGTGCTCCCGGAGATCGAGGAAAGCGAGGTGGCCGTTGCCCCGGAGGACTTGAAGGTCGAGACTCTTCGTGCCGGGGGTGCAGGCGGCCAGCACGTAAACAAGACGGAGAGCGCCGTGCGAATCACACACTTGCCGACCGGGATTACCGTTTCCTGCCAAAACGAACGGAGCCAGCACAAGAACCGGGCGCACGCGATGACCGTGCTCTTAGCCAGGCTTAAGGAGCTCGAGCAGGCACAGTCCGAGCAGCGGGCAAGGGAGCTGAAGGGAGAGGTTCCCCCTGCCGAGTGGGGAAGGCAAATCCGAAGCTATGTGCTGCAGCCGTACACGATGGTCAAGGATCATCGGACCGGGCACGAGACGGGCAATGCGCAAGCGGTGTTGAACGGCGAGCTCGACGAGTTCTTGGAAGCCTTTTTGCGCCAGAAGCCCGCAAAGGACGTATTCATCGAATAGCGGACGGAGAAACGAATCGAGGCGGTCGAATCGTCGTCCGAAGTGTGGCCCGGATGTAGACGGCCGCTTCAGGTAGGTTTTGATTCGATGCTGTTTTTGATTGCGACGCTCGCCCTGCTGGACGAACCTTCGATGCCCGTCGTGCATGCCGGCGCATCCGAACAATTCCTCAAGGCTGTTCTGCGAGTCGGCGAAGGGCTCGAAGCAGGAGAATTCGCGGCCGCGGAGAGCGCTTGGAAGCTACTCCCGAAGCGCGCGGTTCGAATCGATTGGGACGACGCGAAGGTTCCCGCGAACCGAAGGGCGGAGTTCGCGCTCGCGCGCGACCGCGCGATCAGCGAGTGGGCGATGTATTTCAAAGGCTTCGAGGCTAGCATTGGCAAGCCCGCGGACATCCGGTTCACGTTCATGCCCGACTTGCCGCCAAACGTGGACAGTCCTACTCCCGCGGGCGCCGTTGCGTTCTTTTCTGAGAACCCGGCCGAGCCGAGGCTGGAAGTGGTGATCGCGCTGAATCGGGGGGTGCCCGCAGCGCCTGTCGAAGCGCCGGACGTTCACAACGAGGTCGGACACGGCTTGGCGAGCTATTACGGCCTCGCCAGGTTTCCGGGGCTGGGCAGCTTCTCGACGAGAACCGAGGCCGCGACCGCGTACTGGTTTAAGCCCGCGCCGTCCGAGGCCCTATTGGCGAGGAACCATTTGGAGCTTGCCGATTACTTGAAGAAGCTGATCGACGCGAAGAAGAGGCCCGCCGCTGCCAAGCCGAGGCTGCACGTCGAACCCGCCGCGCTGAGGGGGGCGGCCGTAACCCAGGGGGACGTCATACCCTTTAGCATCCAGTTGACGAACCTCGGAAACGCTCCGCTTCGACTTCGGTCCGTTCCGGACTGCGGCTGCCTGGTGACCGCGCAGCCGCCGGAGATCGCGCCGAACGGAACCGCACTGCTCAAGCTGGAGGTGGAGACCAAGGACGATGTCGGCGAGCTGAAGAAAAAGATCGTCCTCTACACGAACGACCCCGAGCAGCCGATCCGAATCATCCCTGTCGAGCTCTACGCAAAGCCGGTGTACCGGCTGCTCGTACCGGACGGCGCGGTTGCAGTGCTCGGGCCCGAAGGTGGGAAGCGGGCCGTATACATGGCCGTTTCCGATGGCGTGCCGCTTGCGCCGATCGACGCGCGTGTGGACGGAGTGCCCGCGAGCGTGACGTTCGCCCCTTGGAGCGGCGACCTGGAAGATCTGGACCTGGGCGAGCCGAAGAGGCGGCGCAAAGGCTACAAGTTCGTGGTGACGTACGGCAAGGACCTGCCCCCGGGAAGGCTGTTCTCGAGCCTCGTCATCCAAACGGACGGCCCCGATTCCATGCCCGCCACAGGTAAGAAATTCGAGATTCTGCGGCAGCCCATCCAAGTACAAAGGGGAATCGTGGCGCTTCCGGACACCTTGAACGTCGGCGAAATCCAGAATAAGCCTCAGAGGTACCAATTCCTCGTCAGCCGTCCGGGAGAAGCCTTCGCGATTAGCCGCGTCGAGAGCGGCGACCCGCACCTGTCGTTCAGCGTGATGCCGGTCCGTGAGAACTGGGAGTATAAGGTAGTGATTCAGTACGACGGCAAGGCGGGGATCGGCCTCTTGCAAGCGAATGTCACCGTGCACACGAGCGACAAGAGGCAGCCCGTGATTCGCGTGCCGTTCCAGGCCGTGGTCCGATGAAGGCGCTTTGGCTCATCGCGGCCCTATCGGCGTGGGCGGCCGCGCTTACCATTCAGCCGCGCGATGCCGACTGGGTGATCCTCGTCGGCGGCGACGTCGACGGATATCTTTCACCCTGCGGCTGCTCCAAGCCCATGTCGGGGGGAATCAGGCGAAGGGCTACGGCATTTCGCGCCTTTCGCAACGGCGATCGAACACTGGTCCTCGAAAACGGGGGTCTGGTCGCCGGCCAAGAGCGGCAAGACCACCTGAAGGCGGAGGCTTTGGCGGAAGCGCTCAAACTAATGGGCGCGGACGCTATAAACCTCGGGCCATCCGAGGCGCGTCTCGGCGTGGGCCTAGTGCTTGCGGCGCGACAGCGGTCCGGAGAGCGCTTTCTTTCGACGAGCCTTAGGCCGTCTCCGACGAACGAGGTTGCTCAGTTTCTCGAAAAGGGGCCTTTCCTCGTGGGCGGCGCGTCTTCGAGCCCGGAGTCGGTGGCGTTGCCGCTCGGAGAGAGCTCGGTGTCTCTCGAGGATTCCGTATCGCGGCTGGCAGGCGATGCGCGGGCGCGCGGGCTGGCGCCGATCCTGATGCTGCAAGGCAACCGGGAACGGGCCGTTTCGACGGCGTCCAAGTTCCCCGAGCTCGCGCTGATCGTATACAGATCGGCAGGAGCTCCGCCAGACAGTCTGGAGCGGGTCGGGAACACAGCGATCGCCACACCCGGAGAGAAGGGCCTTCACTTTCTGCGGCTCGGCTTCCGGGACGGCATTGTCACGGAGTACCGGGCGGTCCGCCTTGACCCGACGTTCGCGGACGACCCGGATGTATCTAGGGCATACAAGTCTTACCTAGTTGCGGTAGACCGGGAGAGGCTCTTGGATAAGCTGCCGCGCGTCCGAAGGGAAAAGTTTTCTGGAAACGCCGCTTGCGGAAAGTGCCATCCCGCATCGTACGCGGTCTGGAAGGAGTCCGCCCACTCTCGGGCACTGAAGACCCTCGAGCGCGACGGACATGGGCGTGACCCGGATTGCGTGGGGTGTCATGTCGTGGGCTTGGACAGCCTATTCGGCTTCCGGTCCCGCGCGAAGACGCCGAACCTTACCGACGTCGGTTGCGAGAGTTGCCACGGACCGGGCGCGGCACACTCTGCGAGCCCCTATAAAGTCAAGATGCCGCGCGTCGGCGAGAAATCGTGCGAGCCGTGCCACAACCCGGACCACAGCCCCACATTCGACTTTGCCGTCTACTGGCCGAAGATCGCGCACCAGTAGGGCAAGAGAGGCGTGTGAGAATTGTTGAAAACTTCCTTGCGAGCGTAAGCGGGTGAGAAACTCGCAGAAAAGAAGTAGTTTTCCGCAGTTTGCCTGTCTCTTTTTGGCATTGAACGCCCCTTGACGGCACATGCAGCGGTTGGAGAGAATGATCCAGGCGGATCGCGGGAGGCGGTTCGCCGTTCTGGTGGGCGCGGTTGCAGGGGGCTGGTAGCGCGCCCGTTTCCAGGCAGTTGGCATCGCATGGAGGTTTTGACCGTTTCAACCCGGATGGCGCCCGACCGAGAGGAAGGGGCGGCGCCGGAGGACTCCGCGTTCGCGAAGTTCGCGGTTGTGCCTTCGAACATCGGAGCAGCGGAAGCAGCTACCCGTTTCGCGAGCGGTCTGCAGACGTTCGTTGCCATCGTCGGGCCGAGCGGCTGGGGAAAGAGCCATCTGTTGGAAGCCGCCGCCGCGCGTCTGCGATGCTTGCTTGGCCAGCGGGACGTGTTGGCGATGTCGGCGGTCGATTGGGTCGCGGGCGTTCGCGGCCATTCACCGCAAGCGCCCTTAATACTCGACAACGTTCAAGACGTATTGAGCAAGACGCGATCGCGGCTCCGGCTGAGGCTCGCGCTCGAAAGGCGGGTCCGCGCGGGCAGGCCGACGCTGCTGGCGTTCACCGAATCGAGCCCGAACGGCTGGGTTCGGCAGGCGCTTCCTCAAACCAGGGCGTGGAGCATCGTCACGATTTCGCCGCCGCGAGCCGCCGAAAGGGAAGTGGTCGTGCTTCAGATGGCGGGCGCGCTCGGCCTCGTGCTTTCCGATACGCTGCGAAGGCTTTTGGCCTGGCGGCTGGACGGAAACGGGCGAACTCTGCTGGGCGCTCTTCGCAGGCTTCGAGCGCGGGGCGCCGTTTGGCTGGACGGGGTATCGACTTTGCGAGCCTGCGGCCTGCTGAACCCGTTCTTCGTCGGCGATGCGAATTGGGACCTCCGCGACGCGATTCACGACGTCGCCAGGTCTCTGTCGGTTCCGGGCGAGCGTGGAATGGACGAACGAGACCTGGCGGTCTGCGGAATGCTGCACTTCGCCGAGCTCTCGGAAACGGACGTAGCGCGCTATCTCGGAATGCACCCGGGCGAGGCATACCATCGGGCGCTCGCTGCGGGAAATCGCCTGCGAGCGCTGGACGACGGAGGCCTTTGGGAGCGCCGGTTCGTCGAGAAGGTTCTGGAAGGCGTCGTCGGTAACTGAGCGCTTCGGCTCGAAACGTCCTTCGAGTCTGGCTGCCGGCAAAGGTAACAGGGCATGGCTGAAATCCTGGCAATAAAGCCGTTCGCGACCTCGGAGGAACGCTGTTATAACCAAAGGTGGGCACGATTCCGGTTCCCAGGCGACGTGAAGACCATCGCCGATCTGAAGCTGTTGCCGGTCTGGGTCCACCCGGACCATCTGGTTTCCTCAGCGAGAATCCTGCTGGCCGGCCATAGCCTGAAGGCGCTCGGCGTCGCGGAGGCTCAGAAGCTCCTCGGCGTGGTGTCGCCGCAGACGCTTGCGGGGGCGTCCGACGAGGCGCCGGTCCGCGATTTCATGCTGCCTCCCTCCGAAACCGTCACTCCGGAGACCTCGATTCGAGCGGCCGCCGAGCTCATGGCCGAGCACGATCTCGACTTCGTCCCGGTCGTGGACAAGGATCGGTTTGTCGGAATGGTCACGGCCACGATGCTGCTGCCGCAGCTCGGGCGCACCTGGGATCCCCTTACCGGGCTCGCTTGGAGCGACCTCCTGCGCGAGTGGGGACTGGAGCGGCTGCGAGAGGGCCGCGAAGTGTCGATCGTGTTCCTGGACCTGGACGACTTCGGGGACTACAACAAACGGTTCGGCCACGTCGTCGGCGATCGGGTGCTGCAGCGAACCGCGTCGCTTCTCAAACAAGGTCTGGACGAAGAGCGGGACGTGCTCGTGCGCTATGCGGGCGACGAGTTCGCGATCGGCTCCGTGCGAAGCCGTGAGGAGGTGAATCGCCTCGTCGAAGACATCGAGGAGCGAACGGCGGGAATGTACGTCGGCGAGTCGGACCAGCCAGTCACGCTTTCCATCGGCGTTTTCGGCGGCCGAAGGAGCAAGGAGCGCGAGAACGTGCACTTCGCCGCAACGCTGGACAACCTGATTAACCTCGCCAGCAAGGAGTGCATGAAGAGCAAGGCCGCTTCGAAGTCGGCCCGCGTCCTGCTCAGCGCCGAAGGGGAAACCTCCCACGTGCAGGCTCCGCGTGCAGGGGAGTTGAGAATCACAGTGGTCGACGTCGGCGCGGACGACCGCTCTTCGAGCGCGTTGACGCCGGTCATGCTCTCCCGCGGCGAAACGATCGTGAGCGGCGTGCATTCCAGGGCGGGAATGCCGCTCATCGAGTCCGTCGTATTGGCGACGGCAAGAGCCCTCGAGCGCCTATTCCCGGACCTGCAGTTTCACCTCGGCGAGGTCCGATTGATCGAGCCGGACGACGACGAACGCGCCGTGGTGGTTTCGGCGAGAGTCGGACGCGGCGGGATCGAGCGCGAGTCGTCCTCCGTTCGGCGCGTGGACCGCGACCTCTACATCGCCGCAGCCGAAGCGACCGTCGAAGCCGTTGTCTCCGCCTTTCCCGAAGGATCGTGATTCTTGAGATCGGATCGGACGCAGGTGGCCAATAGAGGCCCACGAACGGGCTCCATCTTCCGAAAGCAGGTAGCGAGAGCGCCTTTCGGCGCGTACTATCTACTTGATGGCCTCTGAACGCGACAACCGCTCGCTCGAGATGCTCGAGAAGGTCCGGCAGCACTCCTTGCCGGACGACCCGAACCTGAAGGCGCACCTTGCGGCGCTGCGCGAGCAGCTGGAAGGAGACGCGGAAAGGAGCGAAGAGAGGGAGCGGCTGATCGCGGAGTACGAAGAGGCGTACCAAAAGCTGACGTCGCCCGCGAACCGAGTCGGCGTGTACCTGCACGCGCTCGACGCGGACCGTGCCTTGGTCGCGCTCGGCGACACGGAATACGTCGCATCCGTGGATCCCAAGCTGCCCGCGGGGGAGCTTTCCACAGGCGTGCGGGTTAAGCTGAACGAGGCCTATGCCGTCGTTGGGACGATGCCCCCCGCTCCCGGCGGTCCGATCGTGAAGGTCGCCGAAGTCCTCGAGGACGGCCGACTCCGCATCGGGAACGACGTTCCGGGCTCGGAGGGAAGGCTCGTGTTCCGCGCCGCGTCCCTTGCGGAAGCGCAGGTTCAGGCCGGCGACGAAGTTCGGGTAGAGCCGATGGGCCGCGTCGCGGTGGAGCATTTCGCGAAGCGGGAGGTCCGCGACTACTTCTTCGAAGAGGTGCCGGAGCTGCCTTGGGAGAAGGTCGGCGGCCAGGCCCATGCGATCCAGCTCATTAAGGACACGATCGAGCACCCGCTGCTCTATCCGGAGGTTTACGCCAAGTTCGACAAGAAGCCGATCAAGGGAATCCTGCTCTTCGGGCCTCCGGGCTGCGGAAAGACGCTGATCGGCAAGGCCACCGCCTACAACCTGACCCGCGAGTACGAAAAGCGCGTCGGACGCGAGGTCAAGGAGTACTTCATGTACATCAGCGGGCCGAAGATTCTGAACATGTGGCTCGGTGAGACCGAGCGCATGGTCCGAGAGATCTTCACGATCGCCCGCGAGAAGTCGAAAGAGGGCCGCCTCGTGTTCCTTTTCATGGACGAGGCGGAGTCGGTATTGCGGACGAGGTCGAGCGGGCGCTGGCTGAACATCAGCAACACGGTCGTGCCGCAGTTTTGCGCGGAGCTGGACGGGCTGGTTTCACTGGACAACGTCATGCTCATGCTCACTTCGAACCGCCCTGACTACATCGACCCGGCGGTGCTTCGGCCGGAGCGGATCGACCGCAAGGTTAAGGTAGGACGTCCGGACAAGCAAGCGACGCTTCAGATCTTCGACATCTACCTGCACTCGAAGGTGCCGATCGAGCCGAAGGCGCTCGCGGAGTTCGACGGCGAGGTGGATTGCGCGCGAGCGAAGCTCATCGAAGAGGCCACCGCGCACCTTTGGCGTGAAGCGAAGGACACGGAGTTTCTGCGCGTGTTCTTGCGCAGCGGAGAGTCCAAGACGCTTTACTGGAAGGACCTCGTGAGCGGCGCGCTGATCAAGTCTGTCGTGGACCGCGCAAAGGACTTGGCGATCAAGCGGGAGATCGCAAACCCCGGTTCGAACCAGGGCGTTTCCGCCCAAGACCTTTTCGTCGCGATCGACGCCGAATACAAGGAGAACGAGATCTTCCCGAAGAGCGACACGCAGGAGGACTGGTTGAAGCTCCTCGATTACGATCCGGAAAACGTCGCCTCCGTGAAACCGATCGGGCGCGACAAGGGCCGCGACTTCGTGCGGAAGACTGTGCTCTAATCAGGCTCAGGCCGAAGGGCTTCTCGAACAATCGTGTCTCCGAGCAAGTCGTTCTCCCAGAAATGCGAGTGTGCGGCTAGGTAGATGTTGGCTTCGGGATCGGGGATATTCTTGACTCGCTGAGGACAGCCTTCGTTCACGTTCGGGTCGTCGTAGTACTCGAGCCTTCCACTTACGATGTCGTACGACGAGTGGATGTTGATCCACCTCTTCGGACGGTGGCCGTATTTCACGATCATGGGCTGGCGCAGAGCCGCCAGCGCTTCGCGCGTCTCATCCTCGACCTTAGCCTGATTCCGGAAGAGGAAAGCGGTCTTATCTAGCGGCGATCCAAATGTAACGAACGCGAACGTGCGGCTCGTGATGCCCAGGGCCTGCGTTTCGGGCTGCGCAGCGAGCTGGTCCTCGTTGATCAGTCGGTTCAGCGTGTCGTAGGCGACCACGGATCCGAGCGAGTGCCCGACGAAGATCACGCGGTCGTAGACGGAATTCCCGTCCTGGTCTTTCAAGGCATAAACAGCCCGCGCCGTCTCGTGCGCCTTTTTTTGGACCTCCGCGCGAACCTCGTGAAACTTGCTCACAAGGTGCCCGGTCAGATACGCCGCAAGATCGCCCGCGTACTGGATCAGGTAGCTGCGCACCTTTCCGCTCACGAAGATGGCAAGGGCAAACACGAGCCAACAAAAACTGGACCAAGACATACTGAATGGCGTCCAAACGGTCTCGTCGCCTAGAACGTAGCTCCAAAGGGACCGAGTCCACCCGAGGGTCTCCAACATGACGGCGAAGCCGGCTACGATGATCGCCAGGAACAGAAGCCAGCAAGACGCCTTGATGAGAAGCGCCAGCGGCGTCCAAAGCCTGCCCGAATAGCCCAGTCTCACTCGACGGCCCCTCCACCTCGACGCGAGCCCAAGAGAACCAGCCGCGATCAACGCGAAGGCGAATACCAGGGAAACGCTATAAGTGAGATTGCGAAGCTTAAGCGCTTCAGCTTTTGTGTCCGTCGAATTGGAGATCTGCCCCCCGGAAGCACCCTCTGCGGTCGAACTTTGCGAGTACACGGCCGCTGCGGGGTCTATGGATCCCAGCGAAACCTTCATGGAGGCCCACGTGATCGCGGTGTTCAGAGCAAGCAGAGACACCACCACGAGCATGGTGACGACGAGGTTGACGGGCGTGCCCCGTTTGATGGGCAGCTCCTTCATGCCGCCGAACATCCACCGTGAGAAGGTCGTGAAAAGCGAAGGCAACATTGCCCTATTGCCGGTATCCATCAGGAAGCTCACGACGTCCTTCAGGCCGACCTTTCCTTCCGTCACCGGCGCCCAGTAGCATTCGAAAATGTGCACCTCGGCTTTACCGTCGTTTATCTCGAGCTGTGCGCGCTCGAGGGTGGTGGATGGTCCTGAGCCCGTGTTTGGGCCTGTGTCGACCTTCACCGACTTAACGCTGACGTGGGGCGGCTCTGGCTTTCCGCTCCTCCGCTTCTCCGCCCTTCCTACCGCGTTCGCTACCGCGTTCAGCGTTTCGAACCTCAGCTGCATGCCCATACCGTGCACCGCGACGATTGCTACAGGCTTTGGCTTGTCCTTGGGCAGCGAAAAAGTAGCCATCACCTCCGGGCCAACGACTTGCGCGGCCGGGTTCGCGTGCTGCCTCGGAGAGTCTTCGACATTCGTGGACGCCGCCGGATCGGCATCGGCTGCTACGGAATCTGTGTTATCGGTCGCCATGGCACCTGCACTCCTCACGCTGGACTTAGATCGAAACCGTTCAATCGAGCCGCGCGTGCACCCTAACGATTGCTTTCGCGCTCGGCGCGCGGATCCCTCTTTGGGATCGTTTTGGATACGCAGTCCTTGGAATGAAGCGGAAGACCGTCCAGTCCGGCAGCGAGCCGACTGCGACTCGTGTTGTCCGCACCCTAGCTAAGTCGGCGTAAGTGTCGAATGCGCCGTGCTAGGTTCTTTCGACGCCCGCATGCAGCAGGGCGTCCGCTCGGCGTACGACGTCCAAATACATCTGATCGAGCGCCATGTCGCAGGGCCTGAGGCGCTCTGCGGACTCCCAGTCCCCGGCTTCCCACGCCTCGACGAACTGAAGAACTTTCGCCAGGTCCGAGTCCAGGTCTTGGCGGCTCAGCGCGTTCACCAGCTCCTCGCTAATCGGCACCTGGGCGATCAGCTCCTCCATCGGCATGTCGAAGAGCACGTCCAAGACGGAAAACAAGCCGAGTGTGAAGTAGCGGTCTGGGGAAGCGAATCGGAGCTCCTTTGCGGTGGCTTCGCAGAGCATCGCTCGAATGAGGGCCATCGAGATCAGCTCCGGCGACTTCTGCGGGATGGAGGAGAGCACGAGCGCGGTTGCCAGCGACGCCGTGCACCTCAGTCCGAGCCGAAATACGGCCTCGCGAATCGAGTGAACCCGCTCGTGCGCCGCGACGGCCGCAGACCGCATGTAGGCCAGGAGCCGGAAGCTCAGACCTGCGTCGGCTTCGATGAGCGCAGCGATCTGTTTCAGGCTCGTGTTCGGGTCCTGAAGCTTGACGAGCAAGGCGAGCAGCACCGAGTGCGCGGAGGACGCGCTCTTTCCGGAAAGCGTCTCCGGACGGAACAGGAAGAACCCCTGAAAGTAGCTGAAGCCGTAGGCGCGGCAGCGTCGGAAGTCTTCGACTGTTTCCACCTTTTCGGCGATGAGGATGTGTCCGTCCTTTCGGAGCTTTCGGATTCTGTTTTCTTCCGCGCGGAGGTCGATCGCTTCGATGTCGACCTTAATCATGTTGATATGCGGCAAGAAGGGCGCGAGCGCCGGCTGAAACGCGTAGTCGTCGAGCGCGAGCTGAAAACCTCGGCGCCGCATGTCTCCGAGGAGCGCTATCACCTCTTCGCTAGGCGACACCGACTCGAGGATCTCGACCACGAATCGCGAGGGGGGAAGGATGTCTATGCTGTTGCTGAGCAGAAAAGATTCCGATGCGTTGAGGAAGGCCAGACGCTCGCCGACGAGCTGTTCGAGGCCGAAGGTCGTCAGCGCTTCCACCAATAGAGTGCATGCTTCCCGAACGCCAACCGGTCCGGCCGTCGGAACGTCGTTCGGCCGGTACAGGATCTCGTACCCGTATACCAAGCGCCTCGCATCGACGATAGGCTGACGCGCGAGATACGCTGAGACGGGAGTGGTCGCCCGCAATGGAAGTCCCATGCCCTATTAGTAATCGGGCTTTTCTTGGCCGGCGCGTACCCGTGCCGTAACCAGCCGCGAACAAAACCCGATAGAAACTCCGGGTTCCTGGACGAAAGTACTAAGAAGGCCGTCAGACAGGAATGCAAGCAAAAACCGGCGCCGCCCCTTCGAGCGGCGCCGGCATTCCGTTCGAACATAGCCTATGGCGTAACTTGCCAGGCGGCCTTGTCCGTGATTACGACCCACGAGCCGTCTTGGACGACTTCGTTGATCAGCGTATACAGGACCTTTGCCTTCAGCTCCATGTTCGGACCGACGAAGCGTCCGGCGTTCGACGTCACGGAGATCAGCATCGATGTCTCCGTCGTCGGAGCGACGCGCGTGTCGATGGTCTCCCACTGGCTCGTGTCGTAGTTCCAGAACATCACGATCTGGAAGCTCGGCGGGCGAACCGACTGGGCGACGAGCCCGAGCCGAAGCGCCGACGGCGACTCACAAGGCGCAGTGCCCGTGATCTCGTATCCGGCGTCCGGGATATCGACCTCGTTGGCGTTCGTCACGTACAGCCTATTGCCGTCCTGCGCGAAAAGGGATTGGACGGTGCCGGAGAAGTGCTCGCCATCGGTGACGAACAGAGTCTCGGGCAAGGTATCGCCCGGCGGCGGAACGCGAGCCGCGGCGCTCAAGCGCTGCTGCGTGCCCGGCTTGAATAGCCCGAGCAGCGAGCATCCGCTCACCGGCGCGGCGTTCGCAGTGAACCAGAAGTTGAACACGCTTCCGTACTTGAGCGAGTTCGCGTTCGGGTTTTGCTGGTGAGTTTGAGTGGACCACACGACCTTGCCGTTTTGTACCGTCCAAGACCAATCGTTGGTCGCGTCCTTGTCGATGTCTCGGAATCCGACGCCGGAAACGTTGGTTCCCAACGCGACCGGGATTGTGAACTCCCGAATCTGCCGGTCGATGTCGTGGATGTACACCGCGTAGTCGTAGCGGTAGTTTCCTCCGCCGAGGTCGGTTGCCTGCGAGGCCACGATCGCGTCGCCTTCCGACCTTGGAGTGGCCGTCGAGCGCATGTCGCCCCAGACGTTGATCGCGGGGCCCAGGGTCATCGGCGTCTGTGTCGAGAACGACCAGGTCGCGCCGCCCCAGGTGGCGGTGGCTCTGCGGTAGCCGATCTGGTTATAGCGGTTGGTGTCGTTCTCCGCGATGTAGTAGGCCTCGTAGTAGAACTGCGCTCCTGTCACGTTTAGGTCCGAGTCGTAAACCTCGATGCGGTGCGCGACCGGATCGAGTCCTCCGCCGTTATTCCGCCGGACGCAGTCGGGTTGATAGTTCGCGAACCAGGACCCCGTGCAAGTCCACTTTCCGGTGAACGGATTCACCTCATTACGAGGACCGAGCCAGAACCGGTCGCCGTTGTTGCCGGGGCCGTACGTGTCCGAACAACCGGGACCCAGCAGAGTGATCGTGCCGGGATTCTGGCACGAGCCGCATCCGCCGCTGTTGGTAGCCCAGAAGCCGTGCTTCAGCCAGCCTACGCCGATATGTTCGAAGCGTCCCTGGTACACGCGGTATACGTTCAAGCAGATCTTGGGATGCCGTTCGTCCATGGGCTCGAACCAGGGAATATTGACGCTTCCGTAGTTGCAGGACGTGGTGCTCATCGAGAGCCCGTTGCGGCCGTTCGGAAAAGTTCCGACCCTGCCGAGCGACTGCAGGCTGGACATCGCGGAAAGGCCGATGTCGAGCGCATCCGGCTCCGGTCCGATGCCTCCCCCGCCCGGGTTGCCGCCCTTGCCGCTGTCGGACCCGGACACCCGCACGAGTCCGGCCTCGACGGTGATCGTTCCGATTAGCAGCCCTGCCAGTTCCGGCCTGCCGGCCTTTTGCGCCCAGGCAGGGTTCAAGACCATGTCCATGTAGCCGATGCTGACTTCCTGGGAGTGGTCGCTTACGCCCAATCGAATACGAGCGTTCTCGAGATCGATCGTGATCGGATTCGCGGAACCGGATCCCCCGCGCAGGGTTAGGCCCTGCTGCTCGATGGGGCCCCGCGCGCCGATCGCAAAGTCGCGGGCGGAGTACTCCTTGCCGCCGACGGCCAAGTGGAATCCTCCCGAGTGCACGACTTCGCCTCCGCGGAAAAGCTGAAATCTTCCGTTATCCGAAGTCAGCGTTAAGCTCGACTCGCGGTCGATCTTAAAGCCAACCGGGTTTTCCATCCTTGCCGTAGCCTTGGCCGTGGACTGCAGGCGCGTTACTTTGATTCCGTGGTCCCGGAGCAAACCGTCCAGGAAGTTCACGGAAGTGACGCCGCCCGATACGCGCCAAGTCACCTCCGCTCCCGCAAACGCCGCGCAAAGAGCCAATCCGCTCAGCGCGGCAACTCGAAGAAAGCTCAATTCTCGCATCAACATCCTCCCTTATCAAAGACGCACGGGTACGTGCCGCCCACGCACGCTCAGGTCGGCCGCACACGGAGACGCAATTTCGCCTGCCGCGCGCGGCCAGCCTTATCATACTATGCGATCTCCCGCATGCCAAAAGTTCGCCGAATTGCGGCCGCCCCGCAAAAGTACCGGTTCCGGACCGCGATGTGGGGCGCCGGCCGCTGGCCATGCAGGGCCTCGTCCGCTTAGGGGTGGGGTTCGGCGGCGTGGCGCGACTCGAAACGCCGGAAGAGCGCGTCCGCGGTCTTGGCGTCGCCGAGCTCTCGGTAAAGGTACGCGGCGGCTAGCCAGGAGGCGTCGTCATCCGATTTCGCCTTCGTGAGCGCCTTCAGCTCCTCGCGAGCCTTGCCTGCCTTCGTCAGGGCCTCGGCCCAGGCTCCCAGCGCGGCCGAATCGAACGGCGCGTTCCGCCGCGCAGCCTCGCCGTGGCGCACCGCCTGTTCGAGCTTGCCCGCACGCGCAGCCAGCCTGCACGCCGCGACACGCGCGGCGTTCAAGCCGGGATCGCCCGAAAGGGCGCGTTCGATTTCGGAAAGCGCGTCATCGAACTTGCCTGCGTCGGCCAGCGCGAGCCCGAGGGAAGCTCGGAGCGCAGCGTCGCCGGGCACGAGCCGAACGCCTTCTGCCAGTGTACGAACCGCGTCTTCGCTTCTTCCAAGCGCCGTTAGGGCGCCCGCGTATGCAAGCCGAATTTGCCGATCCCCGGGGGCGAGCTGGAGCGCAGCGGCGCCTGCATCCGCGGCAGCCGCAAACCTTCCTAGCGAAGTGCTTGCCAGAAGCAGACCGCGCTTCGCGGCCGAAGATTTGGGGTCCAGGCGAGCGGCGGCTTCGAATCGGCGAGCAGCCTCTTCCGTCCGTCCGAGAAAGAGCAGGAGCGATCCGGTCTTGGACTCCCAATCTCCGACTTCGGCGAGGCCGAACGACCGGCACCATTCGAACTCCGCGAGGCTCGCTTTGGCGAGAGCGTCCGCTTCGGCGCTCGTTGCAGGGTCCCTGCGCTCGAACAGGGCCTGCGCTCGCGACAGCAAGTGGTCGCCGCGGTGCGCGCGGAACTGTATCGCCGACGAGTGGCCGACGAATGCGAGCAGCACCCCTGCCCCGGCCAGAAACGCTATGCCGGCCGCATGGAAGCGGCCGGCGGACTTTAACTGCAGCCTTTGCATTCGCACGGACGGTGCGTACAGCGCGCGCGCTCCAACCAAGAGTAAGAAGGCCGTTATCGCGCTCAAGCCGAGAGAGAGCAGAAACGGTATCGAGCCGTAAAGCCCGCGGAAGGCGTATAGGCACCACACGAACACCCCTGCGAGCGCGAGCTCCTCCGGCCACGAAAGGTCATAGGCGAGAGGCTTGCGTTTCGGAGCGCCCTTGCGGACGCCAAGCGCCGTCTTGCCGATTCCCCAGTACAGCGCGTCGTTCGGACACACGCTCACGCAGTCCATGCACTTCATGCAGGCCGGGTCGACGACCATCTTGTACAGCTTCACCTCCTCATGAACGCGCACGTTCGAGGAGCACGTCGCCGTGCAGTGTCCGCACTGGTTGCATGCGTCGGTGACCCTAATCTTGCCGGGGGCGAAGCGGTCCGCGTTGTAGAAGAATGCGCCGTAAGGGCAAGCGTAGGTGCAGAACCCCTTGTTCCCCAAAAACACGACCGCAAGGAACCCGCAGACTACGAATGTAAGGATTGCGATCGCGGGTCCTGGGAACGTCGCCCAAAAGTCCTCGGTGGACAGGTGCGCCACCCATTCGGGCGCGGACCGGCCCTCCCAGATTCGCACGACTTGCGGCCATACGAACATGTAAAACGCCGCGAACAAGGGCACGAACACCAGCAGTCGCGATCGAAACGGCTTCGGCCGCAGGCCGAGCTTGCGGAGAATCCAGCCGCACACGTCCTGCAGGAAGACCATGTGGCATCCCCAGCCGCAGAAGAATCGGCCGAACACGAGCGTCGCGAGGATCAGGACGACGAACAGGATAAAACCGGCGTTCACGTAGCCCAGCTCGAGCGTCTGCATCGCCTCGCTCGGCTCGACGGGGGTCACGGTCCTGCCCGTGAGCTTCCAGTGAAGTATGTGAAGCGCGATGGCCACGTGAACGCCGATCAGCACGAGCGCGCGAACGCGCCAACGGCGCGTCGGCCTCGGCTTGATGCGATCGCCGGGGCCGCACGGTTGCGCCTGCCCTGCTACCGGAAGAGGTGTGACGCTCATTGGATCGGATGCTCTAGATTACGCCGCACGCCGCGTGCCGATGGCTCCGGCGAACGCATTGCGCCTAACCCCTTAGAAGTGGAATATCGGTTTGACGCGTGGTCAGCCACTCCACACCGCCTTGCGAAACCCGGACCATCTCCTCGATTCCGAGATAGCCTCGGCCATTTACGTCCACTCCCAGCTCGAGCGTGTACACCTCACCCTCCCGAACTCTTCCGAACGGAGTTTGGCCGTACCGCTCCCATTTAGGCCCGAGGATCGTGCCGCCGTCGTGCGCGACGCGGCCGACCTGGTGCCCGAGCGCATGCAGGTATTCGGGATAGCCCTGTGCCACCAGGAAGCTTCGCGCGGCTTCGTCCACGCGCCACCCCTCGACTCCGGGCAGCAGCGCCTGAGAGCCGGCATCGATCGCGCCCACCACCGCCGAGCATGCCGACTTCACGTCCTCGGGCGGCTGCGTTTCCCCAGGGTTTGGGACGTACCAGCAGCTCTGGATATCCGAGCTGTAGCCGTCCTTCACGACGCCGAGGTCGATGTGGAAGATGTGCCCCGGCGAGATACGGATGCTCGAAGACGGCACCCCATGGCCCACCATCGAGTCAGGCCCCGAGTTGACGATCGGGTCTCCCACGGGGTCCCAGCCGTACCCGAGACGCTTCGCTTCTACTCGCTCCTGGATCGCGTCGTAGACCTCGCGCTCGGACATACCGATTCGCACGTTCTCGTCCACCCAGTCGAAGAGCGCGTCGGTTTCCGCGATCGCGGCTCGAATTCGGCGAACCTCCTCCGGGGTCTTCACGGCTCTCAGCTCGCCCACGAGATCGCCCGCGCTCGCCAGGCAGGCCTCGAACCGCGTTCCTTTCATGTAGCCCTCGAGGAGCAGGAACATCCCGTGCGAGAGGCCGTCGGCCTTCACGTCGTCCGTCGAGAAGTTGACGCCGATTCTGGGGGTCTTTCCTTTGGAGATTCGCGCCTCCAATTGCGCCAGCAGCGGCTCGCGGATTCCCTGCACGTACGGAACCACCTCGTCCCAGTCGCCCGCGGCCTTCAGTGGGTCCGCGTCGTAATTGCCCACGATCGCGACCTTTGCCCCGTCGCGGAACACCATCAGCGCGCTTTGCCAGGTGAGCCCGCCCTCCAGGATCAAGGGGAGCGCGGGGTCGCCGCCGCCAAACGTCTCGCGGACAAAGGTCAGCCACACGTCGAATTCCGAGGCCCCGACGAGTCGGGCGGCTTGCGCGAGCTTCTCGGTAGTGAGTCGAGCCATGTCGAAACTCTACCGCCGCAGGTTCGCTGGGACAAGCGAAGCGCCCGTTCCGAGTAAATTCAGCCCATGCGCTTCGCTACGAAAGCGATCCGGGTCGGCCAAACTCCGCAGGGACCGCACCTGCCGGTGATTCCGCCGATCTATCAGACGGCCACATTCGCTTGGGAGAGCCTGGACAACCCGCCTGCATTCGACTATTCGCGCGTCAACAATCCCACGCGCGCCGCGCTGGAAGAGGTCCTCGCCACCCTTGAGAATGGCAAACGCTGCCTCTGCACGGGAAGCGGCATGGCGGCGATCGCCGCCGCTCTCTCGCTTCTTGAAGAGGGCGACCATCTGCTCATGGCCAGCGACATTTACGGCGGCACGCACAGGCTGGTCCACAACTTCCTTCCGCGCCAGGGGATCGAGTTTGACGAGTTCGATGCGAAGTGCCCGGAAAGCCTTTCAGACAAGGCGAAACCGAATTCGAGGATGGTGATCTTCGAAACGCCGACGAACCCGACTCTGCGCGTGATCGACATCGCCGCGATCGTTCGGGAGGCCAAGAGCCGGAGGCTGCTGAGCGTCTTGGACAACACCTTCGCTTCGCCGTACCTTCAATGCCCTTTGGACCTCGGTTGCGACATATCCGTGCACGCGACCACGAAATACATCGCAGGACATAGCGACCTGATCGGCGGCGCGATGATAACCAACGACGAGGGAATCTACGACCGGGCTTTCCTGTGGGCGAAGTCCGTCGGAACTGCGCCGAGCGCGTTCGACTGTTGGCTGACGCTTCGCGGCGTAAAGACGCTGGAGCTGCGGATGGAGCGGCATTGCGCGAACGCGCTCGGCGTTGCGCGGCACCTGGAGCGGCACCCTGCTGTCCACAAGGTGAACTATCCCGGCCTGGAATCCCATCCCGACCATCAGTTGGCGGTTCGGCAGATGGGCGCGTGCGGAGGCATGGTTTCGTTCGAGGTGCGAGGTTCGGCGGAGGACGCCAAGCGCGTCGCCGAGAGCACGAAGGTGTTCCTGCTCGCCGAGAGCCTCGGGGGCGTGGAGTCGCTGATCGGCTACCCGCCCGCCATGTCGCACGCGGCGATGACCGAGGACCAGAGACACGCCTGCGGCATTCCGCCGAATCTGATCCGGCTGAGCGTCGGGATCGAGGACAAGGACGACCTGATCGAAGACCTGGATCGGGCGCTCAGCGCCGTGCAGGCTTCCGGCAGGGTCGTCTCGGCGCCGAAATAGCGCCTGAATCGGCTCGATCGAGACGCGCCAAGCCTGCCCGAATCGTCCTATCGGCATGAAAAGAGGGTTTGGTTACCTTGGCGCCGTCTCGGTCGCCCTGCTTCTCCTCGTCGTCGGCTGCTCTTCGAACTTGGAGCAAAAGCTCGTCGGCAAGTACAAGGGCGAGATCGGAATGGATCCCAAGTCGGAGAAGGACGACATGGCCGCGGCGTTCGCGAAAGCCCTGCTTGGCAACCTCTCGCTGGAGCTTAAGGCGGACAAGACGTTCTCCATGTCGATCATGGTTCCGGTCGAGGGCACTTGGAGCGTCAGCGGTGACCGGCTATTGCTCAAGGTCTCGAAGGCGATGGGAATGTCCGTCGAAGATCTCGAAAAGGGCGCCGCATCCGAAGGCAAGCCCGCCGCGGACCTGGAGCAGATGAAGGAGCCGCTGGAGTTCAGCGTCAGCTCGGATGGGAAGACCTTGACCGCGATCCCCAAGAAGGGACAAGAGGGGCAGGGCGACCTCGTGTTCAAGCGGGAAGGATAATCCGAGCGAGAGCCCAACCGCCATCCGCCAAGTCGCGAGCGGGGCGCAAGGGTCGCCTGGCCGGGGCGAGGACGCCCTCGGCCGCAAGCCCCGATCATCGGGGCGCTCCGATTCCCGGAGACTTCCGCAATTCTCTCTGCCAATCGCCAACGGCCAACCGCCAACTACCCTTCCTCACCCCATTCCGCCTTCGGAGTGGGTCCCAAACTGCCAAAGGTAACCTGCCCCGCCTATGGCGAAGCGGGCGCTGGTCGTTTGGGGCGGCTGGGAGGGACACGAGCCCGAGAACGTCGCTCGCCTTTTTGAGACCATTCTGACGGCGGAGGGATTCGAGGTCCGGGTTTCGGACACCCTCGATTCGTTTGCGGACTACGCCGAGCTTCGCAAACAAAGCCTGATCGTGCCCATTTGGACGATGGGGAAGATCGAGCCGCGCCAGTGCGATCCGGTCCTGCGGGCGGTCGCGGAGGACGGGGTCGGTCTTGCGGGCTGCCACGGAGGAATGTGCGACGCATTTAGGGAGGACACCGAGTGGCAGTTCCTTACCGGAGGGCAATGGGTGGCGCATCCGGGCGGCGACGGCGTGCGCTACACGGTCCGATTCTGTCGCGAGGAGACGCACCCCATCACCGACGGCCTGCCCGACTTCGAAGTGCGGAGCGAGCAGTACTACCTGCACGTGGACCCGGCCGTTCGAGTGCTCGCCTACACCGAGTTCCCGCATCCCGAAGTTCCGGGGCCTCACGAAAAAAACTTTTGTCGGATGCCGCAAGCCTGGACGAAGCATTGGGGAGCGGGACGGGTGTTCTATTGTGCGCTCGGCCACCGAAGAACCGTGCTCGAGGAGCCCGCGCCGCGAGAGCTAATGCGCCGGGGATTCCTCTGGGCCGCTAAGGAGGCCTAGGGATACTTGCGCACCCATCCCCGGTCCATGCAAGCGTCGGCGACCCGCTCGAGAGCGACCATGTACGCCGCGAGCCGCATGTGGACGTTCTTTTGCGCCCGCAGCTCGTAAACGGAGTCGAACGCAGCCGTCATTTTCTCGTCGAGCCTCCGGTGCACTTCCTCCAGCTTCCACCGGTCCATGTTCAGGTTTTGAACCTGCTCGAAGTAGCTGACAGTAACTCCTCCCGCGTTGCATAGGAAGTCCGGGATCACGAACGCGCCTTTATCGTGCAGGATGTGGTCGGCCTCGGGAGAGGTCGGGCCGTTGGCCAGCTCCACGATGATTTTCGCTTGCAGCCGTCGCGCGTTGTCCGCCGTGATCGCGTTCTCCAGGGCCGCCGGGACGAGCACGTCCACCTCGAGCTCTAAAAGCTGCTCGTTCGTGATCTCCATCGCACCGGGAAAGCCCATGACGGTTCTGCCCTTCTCCTTGAACTCAGCGACCGCCGCGGGATCGAGGCCGAGCTCACTGTAGATCGCTCCTTTCGAATCGCTGACCGCGACGACCGTCGTGCCGAACAGCCCTTTCAGTAGCCGATGCGCGTGCATTCCCGCGTTCCCATAGCCCTGGATCGCCGCGCGGGACCGGGACAGGTCGATCTCCATGGCGCGCGAGGCTTCGCGGAGCGTGTACATGCCTCCGCGCGCGGTCGCGTCGTCCCTTCCGGGGGAGCCGCCGACGCTCAGCGGCTTGCCCGTTATCGAGGCGGGCGCGTGCTTCCCGGCGATCGCCTCGTACTCGTCGAGCATCCACGCCATGACCTGCGGGTTCGTGTACACGTCGGGCGCGGGCACGTCGAGCTCCGGACCGATGATTCGGGCAATCGCACGCATGTAGCCTCGACTCAGGCGTTCGAGCTCGTCCTTGCTCATGCGCTTGGGATCGCAGATCACGCCGCCCTTCCCTCCGCCGAGCGGCAGGTCCACGACGGCGGTCTTCCACGTCATCCACGCTGCAAGCGCACGCACGGTGTCGAGCGTCTCGTCCGGATGAAATCGAATGCCTCCCTTGCAGGGCCCGCGGGCGTGGTTGTACTGCACGCGATAGCCGGTGAAGACCTGCGTGCTGCCGTCGTCCATCCGAACCGGTATCCGAACCGTGAACTCGGCCATCGGCTCGCGTAACAGGGAATGAAGGTCCGGGGAAAGGTCGAGAAGTTGCGCAGCCTCGTCGAGCTGCGCCTGCGCCGTCGCAAAGGGGTTCGACATCTGTACGTCCTCGTACCGACGGGAATTATGACGTTACAAGGCGGGACCGTTGTTCGAGCGATCCCGGGACCTTGCGCCCGCAAGAATCGTGCCCGATCGCCGCGTAGCCGACCATAAAGTATCTACAGCACGATCACGGACCGGATCACGTTCCCCGTCTCCATCTCGTGGAACGCGTCCTCGACGTCGCCCAGCTTGATCCTGCGCGTGATCATTTCGTCCAGCTTCAGCTTCTTGTCGAGGTAAAGCTGCGCCATCAGCGGGAAGTCGTGGCTGGGCAGCGCGTCGCCGCAGTGGCAAACCCGAAGGGCGGCCTTGTTCCAATAAACGCCCGTGGCCATATCCCCAAGGTTGAGGTTAACCGCGTCTTCCGCCGCCGGAAAGCCGATGGTCGTGGCGGTTCCGCCGTAAGAGAGCATCTTCACTGCCTGCTCGGTGCACTTCGCCACTCCCGTCGCCTCATACGCGAACTCCACGCCGCCGTCCCATCCGTCGTCTGTCAGCTTTCGAACCTCCGCGACGGGGTCCGTCTTGGATGCGTCGATCGTGTGCGTGGCGCCGTAGCTCTTCGCCCATTCGAGTTTGACCGGATTCAGGTCCACCGCAAGGATCTGTTTCGCGCCCTGCAGCTTCGCGCCCTGGATCACGCTCAGGCCGACGCCGCCGCAGCCGATCACCGCCACGCGCGCGCCCGGGAACACGGGCGCCGTGTTCATCGCCGCGCCCACCCCCGTGATCACCCCGCAGGCGATCAGGCAAGCGCGGTCGAGCGGCATGCCGTCCGGCATCTTGATCGCGGCCTTCGAATGAACGACCGTGTGGGTTGAGAACGTTCCGCAGCGCAAGACCTGCGAGCAGAGCGCGCCGTCCGACTTGCGGTGGATGCGCTGTTTCGGTCGAAGCGCCATGTAGCAGCGCCTCGGATCGCCGCGCAAGCACGCCGGGCACTGCTCACAGGGCGCCCGGTACGCGAGCACTACCGGATCGCCCTTCTTCAGGCTCGTGACGCCCTCGCCCACTTCCTCGACGTGCCCGGCGCCTTCGTGGCCGAGCACGATCGGGAAAGCCATCCCCGCGCCGTTCTGGTTCTTGATCGTGAGGTCCGTGTGGCAGACGCCGCTCGCGACGAGCTTGACGAGCACCTCGCCGGGACCGGGCGGGTCGATCACGATGTCTCGCACGACGGCGGGCTTTCCGGGCTCTTCGAGGATGCAGGCTTTCCCTTCGACTGGCATGGTCCTCCATACGACGTGGCGAGTGTTCGTTCCTTCCCAAGAGCTGCGGGGCCGAACTCAATCGCTGGGTTCGCCGACAGAACTTTCGGGCGGAAACCTTCGAAGCCGGATACGCCGGACTCGGTCCAGCCCCGCGACCGGGATCAAAAGGCAAAGTCCGAACGCCCAAGGAAAAACTTCGATCAGCGGGAAGCGATCCGCGCGATCAGGGATCGCGATCCTCGCTTCCAAGGCGACCGTGCGGTTCAGCGGGGCCTCCGCAAGAACGCGCCCACGAGGGTCGACCGCCAGCGAGTATCCGAGCGATCCGCTGCGCACGAGCGGCAATCCGGCCTCGACCGCGCGCCACACGGCGGACGCCTTCAATTGCTCCGGCGCGGAAGTTCCGAAGTACCAGTCGTCGATGCACATCGAGGCGAGTAGCCGCGCGCCGTTCTTGGCTTGTGCCTGCGTCACGTCGTAAAAGAGGGTTTCGAAGCAAAGAAGCGGGCCAACCCGAAGCCCGCCGACGTCGATCGCAGAGACCCTGTCCGCGGGCGTCAAGTCGCCCGAGGGCAGGCGGAAGGATTCCAAAAACGGAAGCACGCCCCTCAAAGGCACGTACTCTCCAAAAACGACGAGCCGCATTTTGTCCGCGAAGCGCCAGCTTCCATCGAAGGCGAACGCCGACTGATACACGGGCCCGGTCCCGCGTGAGCCCCCGAAGAGGATCGGCATGTCGGGATGGACCGCGAACGGCGGCTCTGGGGGCCACCGGTCGCCGGCCACGATCACGCCCTCCGGAAGAATCAGGAGTGCCGCCCCGAGGGATCGCGCGTCCTCGTTAAGTCTCGCCACCGAGCCCCGAAGCTGTTCCGGCTTCTTGGCAGGGTCTCCAAATGCCAGGTCCACGCCCGGCTGTCCGGCAACCACCGTCGTCCTTTCGCCGAACACCGGCGTCCCATAGCGAGCCACCGAGAACGCGCCCAATAGGAAGAACACGAGCGCGTATCCGCGCGCCGCCCGCCAGCCTTCGGTTAGAAACAGCGCGAGCGTCAGATTGCCCGCCACCACCCAAGCGGACACGAGGTATATGGTGCCCAGCCACGCGAGCTGGATCAGCATGGGCGCCTCGCTGAGAGGAAGCGCCGCCAAGCCCCAAGGATAGGCGAGCTCCGGCACGTACGACCGAACGACCTCGACTCCCGCCCAGAACGCGGGAATCAGCCAGGGCGCCCGCACGCGCCAAGCCCAAGCCGCCGCCCACGCGAAGAACGCGAAGTACAGCGCTCCCAGCAGGGGGCCGAGCACGTACGGAACGAGGCTGAGGCCAAGGTTCCCCGTCCAACGGTACGTGAGAACCTGCACCCAGTGGAACTGGACGAGCCAATAGAGGATCCCGAAGAGGTATCCCGACCGGAACGCGCCCCAGCCGGTGGCGTTTCGGAGGCTAGCGATCCACGGGACCAGCGCGACGAAGATCAGCAGGCTGAGATGGAAGGGCGGATAGGCTAGCTGGTACAGGAGCGCGCTCGCCGCAATGGGCCAGGCTTTCACGAGGCTGCCCCACCGGCCGGCCTTCAGATCTCCCACGGCTTGGCCTCCCCCTGTTCCACGCCGTCCTCGCTTACCTTCAGGCCTCCGATTCGGAGCACCCTTACAGGGGTCGGAGCGACCGCCGTGCACCGCACGCGAAATGTCCCCCGCTCGAAGTCCGCTTCCCGAATCGCCCCCATGCCGAAGTCCTCACCGCCCTCCCTCGCGAAGCTGCAGATCCGATCCTCGTAAGCCTTTGGCGCGACGATCTGCGCCTTCGAGCATCCGGTGGAGTCCAGCGCTCGCGAGACCTGGGAGTCGGCCAATTCCTCCTCAGAGACGATCAGGAGCGTTACCCCGCACGCTTCCGCCCACAGGACGCCTTCCAGCCCGGCACGCTGAAGGTCCGCCTCGCCGAGCATCCTCCCCGACCCGAGCCGCGCGCCCTCGATCGTCAGGCTGCGCAGTTCCAGCTCGTGGTCCTCGCACTCCTGGAACAGCTTCAGCCACTGCGCGCGCCTTTGCGCGGCTTCCACCGTCGCCGGAAGCGCCTTCTCCAGCTCGACTATTTCGGGGCCGACGGGCCAGCCGTTCAGGTCGAGCTCGGCCTCTTGCGCGATCAAGATCGCGTCCGGGCGCGCCGCCTCCGCCATCAGCATCGCGGTCTGGCGAAGCAGCGGGCTCGGACGGTACGCAAAGAGTTGGACCAGAACGTCCGCCTCTGCCTGCGAGAGAAGCTGCTGCAAAGCGCCGAGAAGCACGTGGGGCGCCCTCGAAGCGTAAAGGCTTCCGTAAAAGCGCCACGCGATCGCGCGGTCCTCGCGATAGAGCGCCGCTCGCGCGGGCGTCCCCAGAGCCGAATCGGATGGGTCCAGGCACAAAAGATCACGCCCCGCGCGGTTCTGTCGGAGCCAATCGCGCCAGGAGGTCTTCGGGCTGCCGATCAGCAGCGTGCCCGGCATGCGGTGAGTATGGCTGGCGCGGGCTCTTTGGGCTCCCTCTTGGACTGCGGCGCGCCAGCGCCGCTTTCTACTGCGCAGCGGGGGTAGGTGTAAAGTCTATGGACTGCGGCGCGCCAGCGCCGCTTTGAGCCGAAGACCCTGCTCTTGGCCTTCCGCGGGCAAGAGCCGTCCTTCCCAAACGGATGGAGTTCAGGCGCGGCCGGAGACGACCGGACAGACGAACCAAAAGAGCCCGTCCCAGAGCCTGAAAAGGGGAGAAAAAGCCAAAAAGGAGGGAGCTTCCGTGCTCCAGACCTCCGTTTCCACCGATCCGTGGTGACTCCGGGGTCAACTGTACCCCGCCAGGCTCCCGATGTCAAGAAAAAATTATCCCCAGGGGACCATGGTCCCGGCGGGCCGTCCGTTGGGGTTGCGACTCCCAATCTCACAACATTGGGTGGCGCCACATCTTTGAATCCTTCAGTCCCCTATCCGGGTTGAAGGTCTCGCCCACGCGCGGTTGAAACAAGATCCTCAATCTTTCAAGGACTGAGGGATGCAATTGGTCAAACCTCGACCTTGCGCAAGGCACCCTCACCGTGCGCCGTCAGGTGCAGCGAGTAAACGGCAAGCTCTCCTTCGTCGAGCCGAAGACCGCCAATGCCCGTAGAACGGTCCCTCTGCCCTCTTTCGCGGTCGAGGCGCTCCAATCCCTATGGGCGCGGCAGGAGCTTCAGGATAAGCCGTTTGCGGGCCAGAAATGGCAGGACCACGGGCTGGTCTTCACGTCGAGCGTCGGGACGCCGTGCGAAGAGCGAAACGTCCGGCGATCCCTGGCGGCGATCCTCATGGCGAACGGCCTCCCGCCGCTTCGCTTCCACGACCTGCGGCATTCCTGCGCCACGCTGCTCCTAAGCCAGGGCACCGATCCGCGCACGATAATGCAGACCCTCGGCCACTCGCAGATCACCCTGACCCTGAACACCTACAGCCACGTGATTCCGGCGCTGCAGAGGGACGCTGCGGACCGGATGGAGTCGCTCGTCAGGGGAGGATGAAGCGGGCTCCGATCCCGGGAGCTGCCCGCTAACAAGAGGGGCGTCCGAATGCCAACCCCATTAACCTCGCAAAGACGGGGCACAGCCACACAAGACTAGGGGACGCTACGATTCACCCAGGGAAAGGCTCACGACCAAGCCTACGCTTCCTTTCCGTTCTTTCCTTTTCGCTGCCCCTCCGATTGCAGCATTCCTCCCGCGATCTCACGTAGGCCTCGATCTGAGAATGATGCTGCAAGCAAAAGTGCACCGCCAAGAACCCAATATGCAATCGTTTGGTTCCGGTTAAGATCCGAAACTCTCACAAGTACAAGCGTGTTCAACAGTATGAGCAGAGACGAAATCACAACCGAATACCATCGCTTTGCAAGAAAACACATTACGCCGATACATAATAGTACCAGAATAATTAGAATCTCGACGCAAACCCAAAACAGATCTGGCATCAGCATATGCAATTGACCTTCAGTTGTTGATTTGCTAGTAGGCCTCTGTAGTCCACATAGTCCAGATAATCGTGATCAGCAATAGCGAAGCTGCAAGCTTTAGTCCAGCTCCAGCGATGCGAGAGACGCAGCTGACAGACAATAGTAGGCCCGGCGGGCGTGGCACCCATTGCATCGTCGTTCTGTCCGCTTCGTCGCCCGATTGCGTGAAGCCCCTGAATTGTGTGGCTTGCCAACTTGTTGGCTTGAGGTCCGCCCGCCTCGCGTGACGCCGCCCATTCCACCCCATTGTACGCCACCTCTGGCTCCGCCTCCATCCACATG
>Ga0187892_10002099_pt1 | contig 41817 bp, 38 predicted proteins | sample MA1701073metaG_FD_139345 | JGI IMG/M metagenome (GOLD analysis project Ga0187892, IMG submission 139345) | Bio-ooze microbial communities from a basaltic lava cave in the Kipuka Kanohina Cave System on the Island of Hawaii, USA - MA170107-3 metaG ... | reverse complement strand
AATCTCGATTACCCTGATTACTGATAACTGTTCACTGCTCACTTTCTTTTTCAGCTCTTCGCCGTCAATTAATTCCATCACGATGAACATCTCGCCATCGACTTCTTCGATGGCATAAATCGTGGCGATGTTGGGGTGGTTCAGCGCCGCAGCGGCTTTGGCTTCAATTTTAAAACGCTCGCGTTCCTCGGCATTGGTGGCAATGTGGTGCGGGAGAAACTTGATAGCAACGGTGCGCTCGAGTTTGGTGTCCTCGGCTTTGTAGACGACACCCATGCCGCCTTCGCCGAGCTTGGAGATGATCTTGTAATGAAGGATGGTTTTGCCGATCATTTTTCTCATTTCTCGTTTGCTTCATAACATGATTTGAAATTCTCACCGTCAATAAGCGCAATCACCCGGTCGCCGCTTTCAATGTCATTCTCCTCACGGCGTCGTGACCAGCGGCAGCTCGATAAAGCTCGCCTGGTTGGGCGCGTGGTAAATGCGCTGCACGGCCTTTTGGTAATCTTCCGGCTTGGCCCAAAAGATGTTGGGCACGAATTTTTGCGGGTTGCGGTCGTAGAGCGGAAACCAGCTCGATTGTACTTGCACCATCAGGCGATGGCCGGGCAGAAACACATGGTTCGCCGTGGGTAATGCGAAGCGATAGGGCAGCGGCTTGTCAGGCACAAGCGCTTTGGCCGTCTCCAGGCTCTCGCGATAACGGCCACGGAAAATATCAGCCGCGATCATCAATTGGTAACCGCCCATGGCCGGCTGCGCTGCGACTTCGTCGGGATACACGTCGATCAACTTGACCACCCAATCGGCGTCGGTGCCGCTGGTCGAGGCCACCAAGTTGACAATGGGCTGCCCACTGATTTTCACCGGCGCGGTCAACACTTCAGAGACGAACACCACGACATCGGGACGGCCAGAAGCTTCGCGTTGATCATCCACCAGCCACTCCGGCCACGTCAGTCCGGCGTCGTAATAACCGACGGGCCGATTCGGCCGCGCGCGAAACGGCACGGGCTTCGCCGGATCGGAAACATACTCCGTGAACGCCGCGTCGTCGGACTTCGGCGTATCGAAGCGCAACTTCAAACCGGAGGACAGATACAGCGGCGTCGGGTTCACCGTACAACCGCTCGCGCAGCCAGAGGGCCATGCAGACAAAGAGCGCCACGCATTCGTTCCCGTTTCATACGCCGATACCGGCGCGATCTCAGCCTTTGGCGCGCCGTCTTTGAGGTATTGAGCGAGAAACGGCCGCAAAATTTCCTGCCGAAAATACAGCGCGGTGTTGCTGTGGAATTTCAACGCGCCGAGGCTGCTGCCTTCCCCAATCATTTGCCCGTGGTACCACGGGCCCATCACCAAAAAGACTTTGTCGTTGTTCACGTCTTTCGGCTCGAGCGCGGCATACACCGCGGGCGCGCCATAAATGTCCTCTTGATCCCACAAACTGTGAACGATCATCACCGGCACTTGCAACGGTTGCGCGGCAAGAATTTTGTCCACGGCTTGATCGCGCCAAAACGCATCGTAACTCGGGTGTGCGAGCAGCTTGCGCCAAAAGCCGATTTGCTCCAAGCCGCGTCGCCGCCCCAGTTCGCCCGCGGAACCGGCGGACAGATACGCGTCATAATCATCAAAATGGCTCGACCACCACTGCTCCTCCACGCGGCGCGTGCCTCCTTGTTGATAAATGAACGGCATCATCTGCTGCCGGAACGCGCCGTTGTGAAACCAATCGTCGCCGATCCAGCAATCGACCATGGGATTCATCGGCGCTGCCACTTTGAGCGCGGGATGCGGATTCACCAGCGCCATCAACGTGAGAAAGCCGTTATAAGAAATGCCGAGGATGCCCACTTTGCCGTTGCTCTCCGGAATATTTTTCACGAGCCAATCGATGGTGTCATACGTATCCGTGGCATGATCCACCGGCGTGGGATTTTGCGGCCCGGCCAGAGGGCGATTGATCACATAATCGCCTTCGGAGCCGTGCTTGCCGCGAATATCTTGCATCACGCGAATGTAGCCGTCCGCAACGACGATGTCGTTCGCATGATCGTAGCCTTGCAAAATGCTGCCGAGGTGTTTGCTCGCCGCGTGGCTCGTGAGCGCCGCAGCATTGTAAGGCGTGCGCGTGAGCAGAATCGGCGCGGCTTTCGCGCCTTTGGGCACGATGATGACGGTGTGCAGCTTCACGCCGTCGCGCATCGGAATCATCACGCTGCGTTTGACATAGTTGAACTCGCCGGTCACCACTTCGAGCTTCGCCGGTGTTTCGCTCGGAAAAGCCGGATACGTGCCGCGCTGAGCCGGAGCCTGCGCGGCCAAGCTTGCGACGAGCAACAGTCCGCAAAACGTGGTTAAGCGCCAAGCCGATGCGCGAACACGACCCCTCACGCCGGCGGCGATTCCCGCTGCGGGTTGAAAATTGGGCATACTCATAAAGCTCTCCGTTTCATTTGTGATTAGAATTACACGTGAGATTCGCAAAAAGCCTTGAAGCTCTCTCCGCTCGCTTGATAGTTTTGCAGCACCGCGGCCACGGCTTCCGGCGGCAATTCGTGCCCCGGCGCCATGCCAACTTTGATGACGGCGTGCGTGAGATTCTCACCCCTCTTCATCAACATATAATCCGCGAAGCATTTCAATCCCATCTTGGGGATATGGCTGAACTCGACGTAATGAATCTGGTCATCGCGCACGTCGCTGTGCGCGGGCGTAATCTCCGCGGTCACGTCCTCGAAGAAACAGCGATGCTGCACGCCGAGGCGGTCGATGGGCTTGTCGCCTTCAGCGTCGATGACGCCGTTCGCCCATTGCTTCCGGTTGCCCAAATCAGTCATGAGTCGATAGACGGTGAGCATGGGCGCGGCAATATCCAATTCCAAGGCGCCCTCGCTCAACGTCAATTTGGGCGTTTCGCGCGGCGGCAGGTCGGGAAGAGCGCTTTTGATTGTTTCCAATAAAGCATATTGGAAATCGATTTTCCCCACCGCGGGATATTCCTCGAAAGCGGTTTGCCAGGCCAGTTTGTCGGCAGCATGGCCGTTGTTGTGATCGAGATACGCCCGCGTCGCCAAAATGTATTCGTTCGAGCCGATCTTGTTCTTCAACAAACGGTGCGCAACGATCATATCGACGCCGGAGGCCTTGACGAAGTTGGCCACTTTGATCTCTTTGATCGTGCCGTAATGAATGACGAATTTCAGCGTCAAGTTGGAAGCGGTTTGGCAGGCGCCGCACTGGCAAATCGAATCGCGCTCGATCACCTTCAGCAGCGTGTGAAAGTTCTGGAACATGTCGAGGCACTGCGCGGTGAGGTCGGCCAGCGGGATCGGCTCGCCTTTGCGATAGAACAGCAAGGCGTCGCCCTCGACTTCCGCCAGCGTGCACGCCGTGGTGTTGGATTGCACCAGAAGATCGAGCAGCTCGTTGATGATGTGCGAGCTGTGTTCCAATTCGGTTTTGGACATGAAGTCGGTGTAGCCGCTGATGTCCGGGATGAAAATGGTGGCATTTTCAGTCATAGTCCTCCTTTTTTCAAAATGGCATAAATCGTGGTGATGTTGGGACGGCGTCCGTAGGATGAGGCAGCGCCGCCGCAGCCTGCGCTTCGATGGGGAATGGTTTTGCCGATCATGATCATGGCTCACTGCAAATGTGTAATGGAAAATCGTGTTCTCTGTGAGGTTTAAATCTGCGCCGTGCTGTCAGAAGATACGACATTATCGTTGCGATGCAAGTTGAAAATGCGTTTGCCTGGCTCAATCGAGCCGTCATCATGGGGGGGGAATCAAATAGATGATCATGTGGCCGGGTGAACAAGGCTTCAACCGCCGCGCCCTATCACGTTGGGATTGAGCGCGACGGCCAATCATGAACAGGCGGCAGGTTGTTCAGTGAGGAATTTTATTACGACGGAACCACGCCGAGCTGCTGCATCATGCCCATCTGGTCCCAACTCTCCCAGTGTTCGACAATTTTGCCGTTGGCAATGCGGTCGATGCCGATGCCCGTTACCGTGACGGCTTTGTTGGTTGGCGCGATGCCCATCAATTCGCCTTTGTGCGTGCCGCGGCCGGTCCAGCGCACCACGACCTTGTCGCCTTCGGCAACCATGTCTTCAACCGTGACTTGCAGATCGGGAAAAGCGGCGCGGTACATGGTGACGAGCTGTTTGAAACCGGCGATGCCGGGCGGAATGCCGGGAGGGGCGTTGTGGTCAACGTAATTGGCGGCCAAAACTTCATCTGCCGCAGCGAGATTCCCCTTGCTGAAGCATTCTTGCACGATGCGGCGGACGAGAGCTTTGTTTTGTTCTGACATGAGTAGGTTCTCCTTAAAGGTTGGTTGGTCCGAAATTGTTTTAAAAATGTTGTCCAATATAGCGAAAACCGCAGCGAATGTCAACGTTTTATCCTTTGCCCAAAACAAGAAAACTGTTGCAAAACACAAAAAGTTTTTATTCATTTTTATCGTATTTCTCCGTCGGTCATTTTGGTTGAACTTTACAAGGAAAGGAATTGCCTCATGAAGCGTTATGCCAGCTTAGTTGCCCTGCTCGCGCTTGTTTTGCCGGCCCTCGTGCGCGGCCAAATGAGCCTGAATGATGTCAACCCGCCGGTCGCCAAAATCATTGCGAATCCCACCACGCTGCACGGCGAGACGCGCGTGGACAATTATTACTGGCTGCGCGAGAAAACCAATCCCGACGTCATCGCTTATCTCGAAGCCGAAAATAAATACACCGAAGCGCTCTCGAAACCGGTTATCGGTTTGCAGGATAAAATTTACCAGGAAATTCTCAGCCGCATCAAGCAAACGGATTTGAGCGTGCCGTACAAGCTCGGCGAGTTTTGGTATTACACGCGCACCGAGGAAGGAAAACAATATTCCATTTACTGCCGAAAACGCGGCAGCATGGAAGCCGCCGAGCAAATCGTCCTCGATCTGAACGAGCTGGCGAAGGGGCACAAGTTTATGGGGCTTGGCCTTTATCAAGTCAGCGACGACGGCAATCTGCTCGCTTATTCGCTCGACACCACCGGCTTTCGCCAGTACAAATTGCAATTCAAAGATCTGCGCAGCGGGCAAATTCTTGCCGATAGCATCGGGCAGGTCAATTCAGCGGTGTGGGCGGCGGACAATCGAACGCTTTTCTACATCAAGGAAGATCATGCGAAAAGGCCGCATCGTTTGTATCGCTACGTTTTGGGCGGCAAAAACGACGAGCTTTTGTTTGAAGAAAAAGACGAGCTGTATCGCATTTTTGCCTATCGGTCGAGCGACAAGAAATATATTTTTCTCGCGGCGGGAAGCGCGGAAACCAGCGAGACGCAATATTTGCGCAGCGATCAGCCCACCGGCGCCTTTAAAATGCTGTCGGCGCGCGAATTTGATCATGAATACGAAGTCGATCATCGCGATAATCTTTTTTATATTCGCACCAACAAGAACGCGAAAAACTATCGGCTGGTCACCGCGCCGGACGCCGATCCGCGGCCGGAAAATTGGAAAGAGTTTCGCCCGCATCGTCCCAACGTAAAAATCGAAGGCATTGATCTCTTCGCCAATCACATCGTCTTTAGCGAGCGCGAGAACGGCCTGATGAAGTTGCGCGCGCACGATTTCCGCACCGGCAAGACGCAAGAACTGGCTTTCCCGGAGCCGGTGTATTCGGCGTTTTCCAACGTCAATCCGGAATTTGACACCAAAGTTTTTCGCTACAGCTATCAGTCTTTCGTCACGCCCAGCTCGATTTTCGATTACGACATGGAAACCGGCAAGAGCACGCTGTTGAAGCAAACCGAGGTGCTCGGCGGATACGATGCGAAGCAGTTTCAATCCGAGCGGATTTATGCAAAAGCTTCAGACGGCACGACGATCCCTATTTCATTGGTCTTTAAAAAAGGCACGAAACGCGATGGTTCGAATCCGTTGCTGCTTTATGGCTATGGCTCGTACGGCGCTTCCAGCTCGGTGACGTTTTCCGTTCCGCGGTTGAGCTTGCTGGATCGCGGCGTGATTTACGCCATCGGCCATATTCGCGGCGGCGGCGATCTGGGCGAAGAATGGCACGAGAACGGCAAGATGATGAAAAAGAAAAACACCTTTACGGATTTCATCGCCTGCGCCGAGCATCTCATCCGCGAGAAATACACTTCGAAGGAACGCTTGGCGATTCAAGGCGGCAGCGCCGGCGGTTTGCTGATCGGCGCGGTGCTGAATCTGCGCCCGGATTTGTTTCAAGCGGCGCATCTTGCGGTGCCGTTCGTCGATGTCATCAACACCATGCTCGACGAATCGCTGCCGCTTACCGTCGGCGAATTTTTGGAATGGGGCAATCCGAAAAAGAAAGAGGAATACGAATATCTCAAAACCTATTGCCCGTACACCAACATCGCGGCGAAAACTTATCCCAACATGCTGGTGACGACTTCGTTGAACGACAGCCAGGTGATGTACTGGGAGCCGGCGAAATACGTCGCGAAGATGCGCGCGACGCGAAGCGATCACAATCTGCTGCTGCTCAAAACCAACATGGGCGCGGGCCACGGCGGCGCTTCGGGGCGCTACGATGCGTTCAAAGAGCAGGCGTTCATTTTTGCGTTTATCCTGAATCAGCTTGGGGTGGAAAAAGGCGTGGAGCCGAATCCATAACTTTTTTATGCCAGTCGGACTTGCATTTGTCCGAATGCAAGTCCGACTCGCGCCGACAAACCACGCTTGACTTTTCCAAAAAAGTTGTGTAGCTTTGTATAAATTCTTCGGCGTAGTAGAATGGAAAGTGCGACGGGAATTATTATGGAGACCCCTATGCAAACCTACACTTTGCCGCGCGAGACGTTTAATTTGTTGCTGGAAGCGCTTGGCGGGCAGCAAAAGGCGGAAGTTTTTGCCAAGTCTATGGAGTCATTTCTCGTTGCGATTGACAACAAAGCCACCGCGGGAATTGTTGACAAGAAAGAAATGATAAAAATTGAAGTTCGAGAAGAACTCAGGAAAGAGTTGGTAACGAGAGAGTTGTTTGACGAGAAATTTAACGTCGTCAACGAACGTTTTAATGTCGTCGACGAAAAGTTCAAGAGCTTGGAACAAAGGATGGACGAGAAATTCAAGAGCCTCAATTTCAAGCTGAATCTTTTTTTGGCCGTCGCGCTGGCCGCCTTGACGTTTGCCAATCCGACCTTTGTTGGGTTAATTGAAAAACTGTTTTAAAGCCCCCGTAATTTTGCAATATAAAATTTTGTCCTGATACCATTTCGAAAAATTTCCATGCCCAAAACAAAAAAGTTTCTTTCCGGAAATGCAATCTCGCCGAAAGGCATTCATTCCAAAACCGGAATCGTCGAATTAATCGAAGGCGCTTTTCTCGCTTACAACGCCGGGCGTTTGCGCGAAGCGTGCCAGGTTTTCGTGCAAAAGATGCTGCGTTCCGACGTCACCATCGGCATGAGTTTGACCGGCGCGTTGAGCCCGGCCGGGCTTGGCATGGCGGCGATCATTCCGCTCATCGAAAACGGCTTCGTCGATTGGATCGTCTCCACCGGCGCGAATCTTTATCACGACACCCATTTCGGCCTCGGCCTGTCGATGCATCAAGGCTCGCATCAGGCCGATGACGTGATTCTGCGCGATCAGGGCGTCGTGCGCATTTACGACATTTTTTTCGATTATCGCGTGCTGCTCGACACCGACGCGTTTTATCGCCAGATCATCGCTGCGCCGGAATTTCAGCGCGCCATGAGCACGGCGGAGTTTCATTTTCTCGCCGGAAAATACGTGGCGGCACGCGAACGCAAGCTGGGATTGAAGAAAAAATCGCTTCTCGCGGCGGCTTATAAATGCGGCGTGCCGATTTACACCTCCTCGCCGGGCGATTCTTCCATCGGCATGAACGTCGCCGCCAAAGTTTTGGATGGCAACCAGCTCCAATTTGACGTCAACGCCGACGTCAATGAAACCGCCGCCATCGTGCTCGACGCCAAACGCCGAAACGGCAAGAGCGCGGTGCTGATTTTTGGCGGCGGCTCGCCGAAAAATTTTCTTTTGCAAACCGAGCCGCAAATTCAGGAAGTGTTGGGCATCGCGGAAAAAGGCCACGATTACTTTTTGCAATTCACCGATGCGCGTCCCGACACCGGCGGGCTTTCCGGCGCGACGCCGAGCGAGGCCGTGAGCTGGGGCAAGATCGATCCGAATCAATTGCCGGATACGATTGTTTGTTATGGCGACTCCACCATCTCGATGCCGCTGCTGACCGCTTACGCGTTGGGCAAACACCGGCCGCGCCCATTGAAGCGCCTGTATGATCGCCGGTTGCAGATGTTGGAGCGCTTGAAACAAGAATACGAAAAAGTGCAGCGCAAAATGAAAAAAAGTTAGCGACATGACGAATGCCGAGGCGGTTAAATTTTTGAAAGACAGCCAGGGGGCTTTTCTGGCGACAGTCGCGGGCGTCGATCAGGCCACGTCGCAAAAACAGCCGGCCCCGGGCGAGTGGTCGGTGGGAGAAATCGTCCATCATCATCTGATGATCGAGCGCACGATTCGGCGTTTGGTGCGCGGCTTGCGCTGGCGCCTTCTTGGCGAAAAAGCCGGCGGCAATCACAAGCCGGTGGCGTTGGAAAAAGTCGGGCAGCGCGTCGGCCGGGTGAAAACCATGCGCCGTTTTATTCCGGTTCATGGTCAATCACTGGCGCAGCTTTTAAAGGCGCTCGAACACGAGCGGCAAAAAACCGTCGCCCTGGCCCGGCGTATCAATTTGGAAAAGCTGCGGCAGCGCGCGTTTCGGCATTACATTTTGGGCACGTTGAACGGCGAAGAATGGCTGCTGTTCAACGGCCATCATCAAGAACGGCATCGCCGGCAGATTGAAGAAGTGTTGGAGCGGTTGAAAAAATAATGGAGATATAAAATGTCTAAACTTCAAAGCATTTTAGTTACTATATCTCTCGCTGGACTATTTCTGTTTGTAATTATCGGATACTTGAAAAGCAGAAATTTAAAGTCATTCCTTGTCGGCCTTTCAGTCTTGTTCTTTGTGTTTCTTTTTCTCAATCGCTATTTTCACTTTCCTCGTTGGGTCGAGTTTCGAGATTCTTATGAGGTGGGATTAGTTATTTTACTTTATCTTTGTATGTTGTTAGGGATGGTCGCACAGTACTTTTATTATCAAATTAGCGATAAAACTAAAAAGGTTCGATTTAAATTCTATCCATTCTTGAAACCATTATTGGCTTCACCAATTGTTTTTATGCCGTTGTTAGCAACGCTGCAAATGGCTAAATTAGAAATTGGGTTGTCAACTCCAGCTGGCGTGATAGTCTTTTTCTTAGCTTTCCAGAACGGCTTCTTCTGGAAAACCTTTTTCGATCATCAAGAGGAAAAGTCAGATAAAAAGGGCTTATTTTGACATTATTTTGAATATTGTATAAGAACTTCTTATGAGATCTTCAAATTGCATAAACAAGTTGGCGGTAATTATTTTTATTTTTGTCGGAATTATTGTGAATGATCCGACAAAGGGTCAAACTGACAAGACTCCTCCAACAGTTCAGAGAATCAAGCTCTTCCCTCGGATAGTTCGAGTTGGCGAGAGGGTGAATATAGAGGTTATGGCGGAAGATGATTTGTCGGGAATTAAGGACTGTTACATCACATTTACTGATCCAGTTGGAAAAGATTACTCCGATTATGGAATGAGCCTCAACAAAGAAGGAATTATAATTGGAACACTTACAATTCCTCAATTTGCTGCTGGCGGTACATGGCATGCTACCCGCCTGAGAATCAAAGATAAGGCCGACAATGCGAGGACTTTAGATAACACAGACACGCTATTAAAGGGCGTTTATTTTGAGGTAATATCGAATCAAACGGATTCTGAACCACCGCTTGTTCGAGGCGTTCGGCTTCACCCTGAAAGAGTTCGAGTTGGCGAGAGGGTGAATATAGAGGTTATGGCGGAAGATGATTTGTCGGGAATTAAGGACTGTTACATTACATTTACTGATCCAGTTGGAAAAGATTACTCCGACTATGGAATGAGCCTCAACAAAGAAGGAATTATAATTGGAACACTTACAATTCCTCAATTTGCTGCTGGCGGTACATGGCGTGCTACCCGTCTGAGAATCAAAGATAAGGCCGACAATGCGATGACTTTACATGAGAATGATCCATTGCTAAAAGAGGCATATTGTGAAGTAATCTACGAAATCGCCACAACAACTACTATCCCCAAAATTTCAAAATCTATTAATACGGCCATAGTTGCTAGCGGTGTTGAAGAAAAAAGCTACTATCACTATGAAAAAAAGAAAGAAAAACAAGGATTTTCGGATCAATTACGCTCGCTCGGTAGCAAAATTTGGGCTAATTTAATCAAAGGAAAGGAATTTCCCTACGAAAAGAGTTATGCTCTTGTAATTGGAGTTAATGAATATCAATATATAACACCTTCGCTCCAATTTTCTGTAGTTGATGCCAAGAAAATCGTAAACTATCTAGAGAACCAAGCAGGATTTGATGAAATTATAATGTTATCAGATCGACAAGCAATTAAGGCTAAAATTCAAGAAATGATGGAACATTACTATCCCCAAAAGCTAACCCCCAAGGATCGGCTGCTTTTTTATTATAGTGGGCATGCAACAACAAGAAAACTTAGGCATGATAAAGAGCAAGGATATCTGCTGCTATCTGGTACTCAAACTAACAACTTCTATCATGAAGTTATCAGCATGGATGATATTCGAAAATGGTCTGATGCTTTAGTAGCAAAAGATGTTCTTTTCGTTTTGGACTGCTGTTTTAGCGGGTTAGCTGGGGTTGAAGAACGCGAGGATATATCAAATAAATTTCCGCCAATTAATACACAGGCAGGCTTAGAGGTTTTTATTCAAAGCTTATCAAGTGCAAGCAGTCGCTATTTGTTGGCGGCGGGAACAGAAAGTGAAAAATCATTTGGCAGCGCTGAATGGAATGGCGGCTTATTTACGGCCGCAATATTGACGGGCCTGAACGGAGAGGCAGATTGGTGGAATGACAAAATTATTACTGTTCACGAACTTTATGCCTTTCTGCGAAAAAACGTTCCTATTCATGCAAAAAAATTTGGCCGCAATCTTACCCCCAAAATTTCAAATCTGGGAGATTTAAACGACAATGGTGAATTTTTTTTTATACTGAACAAATAAATTCATTTTGTTTGGTGCAAACTTAACACAATTAAACCATGAAAGATGCTTTAACCCAGCAACGTCAGGATATTTTGCACCGGCTTGATGAAAGCCTCGAGGTTTTGGAAAAAAGCCTCGCCGGGCTTCCTGATAAAGATTGGGAAAAGAAGCCGGCGCCGGAGCGGTGGTCGGCCGGCGAAATCGTGCATCATCTCGTTCTCGTCGAGGTGCAGCGCTTGCAGATGCTGAAAGAGTTGCTGGATGGCCGCCGCGAAAGCGCGTCGCCTCGCGCCGAGCCGATTGCGGACATCGCCTCGTATCGCCGCAAAGAGCAGCGCGCGCCGGCAAAGGAGGAGATGCAGCCGACGCCCGGCATTTCGCCCAAAATTTTGCTGGCGAGTTTTCGGCGCGGCCGGGCTGAAACCAAAGCTTTTGCGAGCGCCGTCGACTTGGACAAATTGCAAACCGTCTGGTTGACAACGAAATCGTTCGGCCCGCTCAACGGCGCAGAGTATCTCGAGTTTCTCGCGGCGCATACCGAACGGCACGCCGATCAAATCCAAGCCGCGCGAAAGCAGATTCGCGAGCGGTAATCGTTTGGAGTTTCTGCGCTCGCCGTCATCGCCAAATCAACGCGCCTTCATGATAACAACATCCAAACCCGGCTCAAATTTTTTCGCCGATATTCCCGTCCCTGACGACGCCTTTCTCCGCCAGTGCATTCACTGCGGCTTTTGTCTCTCCTCGTGCCCAACGTACGCACTGACCGCGCGCGAAATTTCCTCGCCGCGCGGGCGCATTCGCATGATCAAGAACATCGCTGACGGAAAAACGAGCGTCGATGAAATCTTCATGCACGAGATGTTTTTTTGCCTCGATTGCCGTGCTTGCGAAACCGCCTGCCCGCCGGGTGTGCAATACGGCGCGCTGGTCGAAGCGGCGCGCGCGCAGGTGGAACGTGTTCGCGCCTCGCAGCCCGGCGGCAGCTCCCGAATCAAAAATTTTCTCCTGGGCCGGATTTTCATGCACCCGGCGCGGCTGCGGCGCGCGGCGAAACTTTTGCGCTTCTATCAACGCTCGGGGCTGGAAAAATTGGCGCTGGCATTGCGCCTGCCGCGCTTGATGGGAAAGAGAATGATGGCGTTGGCCCCCATGGCGCCGCGCATCGAGCCCGAATTTACCTTTGAAAAGCTGCCGGAGAAATTATCGCCGCGCGACGGCAAGATCAAGCATCGCGTGGCCTTGCTGACTGGCTGCGTGCAAGACGTCGCTTTCGCTTCGATCAACGAGGATACCGCGGCGGTGCTGGTTGAAAATGGCTGCGAAGTTCTCGCGCCGCGGACGCAGGTTTGTTGCGGTTCCTTGCACGGTCACACCGGCGATCTCGCCAACGCCAAAATCTTGGCGAAAAAAAATATCGAAGTGTTTGAAGCGCTGGCGGTTGAGGCAATCATCGTCAACGCCGCCGGCTGCGGATCGTTTATGAAAACGTATGGCCACCTGTTTGCCGAGGATCCGGCAATGCGCGCGCGCGCCGAAAAGTTTGCCGCCAGCGTCAAAGACATCAGTGAATATTTAACGGAAATCGGTTTTAAGAAGCCGCCGCAATTTTTAACACAACGCGCCACCTATCACGACGCCTGCCATCTCGCGCACGGGCAAAAAATCTCGCAACAGCCGCGGGAAATCGTGCGCGCGCTGGCCGGAGAAAATTACGTCGAGCTTCACGAGGCGAGCTGGTGTTGCGGCTCGGCGGGAATTTATAATCTCACCCACTTTGAAACCTCGATGCAGCTTTTGGAGCGGAAGATGAAAAACATTCAGGCGAGCGGCGCCAAAGTCGTGGTGAGCGGCAATCCCGGTTGCGCCATTCAGCTTCAGCACGGCAGCCGCCGATTCGGCGTGCCGATTGAAGTCGTGCATCCGGCGACTTTATTGCGGCAGGCGTATGATGCGGCCAAGAAATAAAGCAAAAATTTTTTCAACACGAGTCACGCAGCAAATAGAGAAAGCACGGAGAATAATAAATATTTTCTAAAAGTTTTTGTCCGTGTCGCTCCATGAATCCCGCCGCGGCGGGATTGCTCTGTGTTTTAAAAAGCCTTTTGAATCTCTTGCTGCCTGCTGGGTCCCAGTTTTCTGCTTGTTTGAAAATCTAGCGTAGAACATAAGGCGTAAAACGCTTCAATTTCGAGCTTCTCATGATCTCAAAGCTTGTTTCTCAAATTTTATTGGCGAGCCTCCTCATTCTCACCGCGTGTTTGGGACCGGTGGCGCGGGTTGAGACCGGCAAAACGGCGATCGTGCGCATCGGCTTGCTGCAAAATATCAGCGAGCTGCGCCTGCAGACGCCGGAGAAATTTTCGCTGCTGCATCCGCGCGGCCGCTATCTGGCGCGGAACTTGACGGGAGAACGCTGGGTGGTGTCCATCAAGCAAATCGAGCCGGCCCGCATTGATTATCGCCTGCTCGCCATTTCGACGCGCGACAAAAGCGAGGCGCGGGCGATGCTGGATAAAGTGGTTGACGCCGGATTGCTGCCGCAGATGATCGAGGAGCGCCCGGACTTCGACCGTCTGTTAGTGGCGCAAAATGCGGCGACGCTCTACAAAGTCGCGCTGCGCGAGAAATTTGCCAGCCGCGAGGCCGCGCTGGCCAGACAAAAAGAAATCAACGAGAAAATTCAAACCGAATTGTGGGAGATCGTCCGCAAACCGGCCAGCGGCATTTTGGAGCTTCGCCATCTCGAGGGCAATCAATTATATCAACTGCCAAGCGGTTTTCAAATCGTCAGCGAGCGCCTCGAAATTCCGAATGTGCCGGTCGGCGCGGGGTTCCATTGGGAAGGCACCGAAAGCCGCGCCTATCGCGGCCGTCTCGAAGTTTTTGTCGACCGGTTTTCGAGATTAACCGTGGTGAATATTTTGCCGATCGAGGAGTACGTGCAGGGCGTCGTGCCGTCGGAAATGCATCATGCCTTTCCTTTGGAAGCCTTGAAAGCCCAAGCCGTGGCCGCGCGCAACGAGACGTTTGCGAAAGTCGGCACGCGCCATCTCGAGGACCAATTCGATCTGTGCGCCGAGGTGCATTGCCAGGTTTACAGCGGCATCACCAGAGAGCAGCCGTCGACGAATCAGGCGGTCGCGGCCACCAAAGGTCTGGTCATGAAAGCGAATGGCCTCATCATCGAGGCAAATTACGCCGGCGTTTGCGGCGGCCACACCGAAAGCAATGAAAACGTTTGGAACGGTTTGCCCAAGCCGCATCTGCGCGGCATTTTCGACGGCAACGGCCGGCCCGATCTGTTGGGCACTTCACTGCAAAATGAAACTACTCTCTTGCGTTGGTTGACCACCAGCCCCGGCGTCTATTGCAACACCACGCAAGGCGAGATTCCCCCGGCGATGGAATACACCAAAAAATATTTTCGCTGGGAGCTTAACTACTCCCGGCAGGAATTGCAAGATTTGATTCGCAAACGCACCGGCGAAGATTTTGGCGAGTTGCAGGATCTCACGCCGATACAGCGCGGCGTCTCCGGGCGATTGATCCGCCTGCGCGTCGCCGGCACGAAAAAAACTTTTGAGATCACCCGCGAGCTGGCAATCCGGCAGGCGCTCGCCGAAAAAACCATGTGGAGCGCGTGCATTGCCATTGAAAAATCCGGCCGCGATCGCAATGGTTTGCCGGCTAGATTCAAAATTCTCGGCGCCGGCTGGGGCCACGGCGTTGGCTTATGCCAAACCGGCGCCGCAATGATGGCGCTGCGCGGGCAAAATTTTTTGCAGATTTTGCAGCATTATTATTCAGGGGTGAAGTTGGATAAAAAATGACGATGAAAAGAATTCATACATGGGAAGTAAATTTTATACAGCCAGAATTCCTCTAATGAAGTAAATCTTACCTCATCCGCACAACCCTGCCTTTCAAAGTACGCGTCAAATCACCGGCGCTAACCTGTTGAAACTTTTAATCATTTGATGGCTTCATTCTTGCCGAATAGTTTTTGGCACTGCGCTTGCATATTTTTGTGCTTGGTAAAACAAGTTGCCTGAATGAGCATAAGAATTCAAACCTGTTTTACAAAAATTTTCTTGGCGGTCCGCCATAAGTACGGAAATGTCATTCCGTAGCGTCATCATCGCGTTCGGCGGGCCGCTTTTTTTAAGGAAATTAAGTTTGCCGGAAGGAGAATGAGCCATGTGGATGAAGCCTCACATTCAAGAACAACAGGCAGAGAAAGCGCCCCACAAATACGGCGCCTCGATTTATCTCGAAGCGTATCATTATGCTTTGGACTTGTGCGACAATCCGGCCATCGCGCGCGAGGTGGCGTCGCGTTTTATAAAATGTTTGGAAACCGGCGAGCAACCCGCGAAAAAGCTCGCATTGAGAACGGCGTAAAACGATTAAGGAGAATGCTCCATGTTCAATCGCAAAAAGATGGCTTCACCGCCGGCGCAGCGGCTGATCGGATTGATCTCATTGCCCTATCGCAACCATTTGTTTGCCACGCGCATCTACGAGCTGAGAGAATTCAACGACCGGTCATTTGCCGCGGAGACGTCCCTTGGCGAAGAACCGGAGGGGCGCATCGTTTCTCATGCCGATCAAATCGGTGAATTGATCCGGGTTCACCTCAGCCGGATTCAAGACGCGCAACTGACGCGCGCCATGGCGTAGTTCCTGAATTTCGCCAAAAGAAAGAACCCGGCGGGCGTGGCCGCAACAAAATTTTTTAAGACGGAGGTTTAATTATGAAACTCAAAATGTTCATTATTTTACTCGTGCTGATGCTGCTTAGCCTTGGCAGCGCCAACGCGCAAACACGCTTCGGTGTGCGCGGCGGCGTTTATTTGGATCAAGACGATCCCTTCGTTGGCGCTCACTTGGTGCATAAGATTCAGCGCGCCTGGGTCTTCAATCCCAATTTTGAATACGTGCTGGTCGACCGCGGCTCGATGTTTACGATCAACGCGGATATTCACTACGATCTGCCCTCGCGCTCCAGCACCATTTTCTGGCTCGGCGGCGGTTTGGGCATCAGTCATTTTTCCGTGCAGGATTTCAATAATACGGACACCGGATTGAATCTGTTGATGGGCGCCAGCTTTGGCCGCCGCGCTGCCATTCCTTTTGTTCAAGTCAAAGTCATGGTGGGGGACGAGTCGCAGCTCGTGTTGGGAGGAGGCATTACGTTTTAAGCATGAGGCTTTAAGATCGTACTTTTAAGGAGGTGTGTGATGAAAAAACTATTTTTAACCCTGTTCTTTGCCGCCGGCATTTTTATGCTGTGGTCACACGGTGAAATGCTGTTCGGTAATCGCCTGTTTCTGGATGAACCGCGCGTTCACAAAATTGAAAAAGGCGAATATCTCAGCAAACTGGCCAAGCAGTATTATGGCGACCCGCAGCGCTGGCGCGAATTGGCTTTGATCAATCGCGCCCCCAATCCGGATCATGTCGAGGTGGGAGAAGAGATTCTCGTGCCTGCGGCCAATGCCGTAACCGAGATTAGCCGCGCGCGCACGCTCACCAAAGTCAATACGTTGTTTGGTGAGCAGCAAACCCTGGCGACGCGCCAATCTTCTCCGGCAATCACGCAAACCGACCCGGCCACGACGACAGCGCCGTCTTCAGAAATCACGCCGGGAAACGGCACAACCGCGCCTCATCAAACAGTGGTGGAAAATTCTGCACCGGCAGTAACCGAACCAGTTTCAACTAAAACTGAATTTCCCTGGCCATTGGCCGGTGCTGGTGCGGCGGTGATCGTGATCGCGACGGCGGGGTTCGTGTTCTATCGTCGCCGGCAAAAGGCGCAAGCCGAAGCCGCCCAGAAATCAGAGCGTCATTTTGAAAATTTTCGCCCTCGCCGGCATTACGGCGAAAGCGCGGCTAAAACCGAATCCGCCGATCAAGATGACGACGTGAAAGACAACGACGACCGCGAAGATTTGCGGCGGCGGCACAAAGAAAGCGCGCCGGCAGCGGCTTAAATTCTCGAGCGGATCGCGTTGTCCAAACCTCCCGCTCAGTGCAGAGACCCCCTGCTTTTCCTTCACGCTTCCCGAAGGAAAGCAGGGGCTTTAAAAATTGAAAAGCGATTTTTATGTTGCCACGGTTGGCCTCTTGTGGGGCCTATAACCATCGCGAGCTCTGGCCGGACATGACGTCCAGCCAGAGCTTTTATATCACTTCGATCTTCTCTCCTGCGCAAGCACCCTGCCCAAATTCACCAACTCTTCGCAGACATGACGTTACCATCGCCGCGGCGCATCTTTGATACACCGCACTGTGTCGCGCGCGATCAGCAATTCCTCGTTCGTCGGAATCACAAAAATTTTGATGCGGCTATCCGGCGCGCCGATCTCCCCTTCTCTCCCGCCGAAGATTTGTGCGTTGCGCGACTCGTCTGCGGCAATGCCGAGCCATGTCAAGCCGGCGAGAATGCGTTGCCGTATCCCCGGCGAATTTTCGCCGATGCCGCCGGTGAAGATAATCGCGTCGGCGCTGCCCATCTCCGCGAGATAAGCGCCGATATACTTTTTGACGCGGTGGCAGAAAATATCAATCGCCAGCTTGGCGCGGCGGTCTTGATGCTCGCGCTCTTCGTCCAATAAATCGCGCATGTCGTTGGTCAAACCGGAAATGCCGAGCAAGCCGGACTGCTTGTTGAGCAGTGTGTCGATTTCGCCGAACGATATGCCCTCTTTGTGAGAAAGATATTCCAACACCGAAGCATCGACGTCGCCGCAGCGGGTTCCCATCACCAAACCTTCCAGCGGCGTCATGCCCATCGAGGTATCCAGCGAGTCGCCGTTCTTGATCGCGCACGCCGAACAGCCGTTGCCGAGGTGCAGCGTGATGACGTTGGTCTCTTCGCGCGCTTTGCCGGTGAGCTGGCGGTAGCGATACGCCACATAACGATGCGAAGTGCCGTGAAAACCGTAGCGCCGGATTTTGTGCCGGCGATAGAGCTGGTACGGAATGGCGTAAAGATAGGAAGTTTCCGGCATCGTCGAATGAAATGAAGTATCGAACACCGCGACTTGCGGAATGCCGGGGCCGAACAGCTCGCGCGCGGCATAAATCCCTTTGAGATTCGCCGGATTGTGCAACGGCGCCAGCTCGATGCAATCTTCGATGCCTTCGATCACCTCGTCGGTAATCACCACCGACATGGTGAACTTCTCCGCGCCGTGTACGACGCGGTGGCCGACGGCGTGAATATCGTTCAGCGACTGAATGCCGTCGATCTTCGATTCCGCCGAAATAATCCAGCGCACAGCGTAATCCAGCGCCGCGCGATGATCGCGCAACGGCGTTGCCTGTTTCACCGCCGCGTTGCCGCTGGCTTGCAGCGTGATCAGCGCCTCGCTGCCGATGCGCTCGATCACGCCTTTGGCCAATTGTTTATCGGCGTTCTGCTCGATCACCTCGAGATCGGTCTCGATGATTTGAAACTTGAGCGATGAGCTGCCGCAGTTGAGGACGAGGATATTCATTGGACGCGGACTTTACTTTGCCCTAAACTGAGCGATTCTGTTTTCAGAAAGTGGAACAAATTTAATATTTGTCATTCGCGCGAAGCAAGAAATCTTTCACTCAACAGCTTCCTCGCTGGCGCTCGGAATGACAGAAATCGCTCAACTAAGGTCTTTTTAAAATATATTGATCGCTGTGTTTTTCTCTGTGCTCGTGTTAAATTAAGCTTTCAATGAGAGAAAAGTGAGAACTTTATTCTAAAGTCTGTGTGTCAAAGGCTTAACGACACCGGCGTTATTTCACCAGCCATCTTTCATCCCACTCGGCAATTTCATAGCGATCCGCCATCGGGAAATTGGGCGGGCGCATGTTCTCAAAGCGTTTATCAAAACGAATGCGCGTGCCGTATCGCGGCTCGGTGGCGGAAATCGAGCCGGCGGAAAGGCTGCCGTAAATGTGCAGCACGCCGGCTGCGCCCGTCTGGGTTTGGCGAGCGTAAAGATGCGGAACGTGAAAGCGGCTTTTGGCAAAGAGCGCCGCTTGAATTTTCAAGTCTCCTGGGCCGGTCACCGAAGGCGGCGCCACTTCGATCTCTTTGGCGGAAACCAAACCCACAAAGTCGGGGGAATCGGGAAAAATTTCCGGATCGCGCGCGCAAAGCAAATCACCGCTGAGGATGATATCATTTTCGCCGTAAACCAACACCATGCCGCGAACGACGCCTTTGACGTGCAGCTTGGCTTTGCCGCGGCCGATGATCGTATGCGGCTCAGACGAAAGCTTGGCGCGACTTTCGATCTTTTGCGCCGAGGCGGTGCGCCAAGAATAGCTCCCGTCGCGATGAAACGTGATCCAGCTTTCTTCGGTGAAGACATTCACTCGGCCGCGGCTTTGGCTGGTGTTGGCCGGGATGCCCATGAAAACCCGCGGCACCGGAATAGCGGCGGCGTTTTCTTCGAGGCCGGCGAGAAAAATTTCGCTGTCGTCGAGATAAAAAGACGGCTGCGAACGGCGAATGGAGTAGGCGGCGGTTGAAACCTTGCCGCGAAATTTCGGCTGCGTGCCGCCGCTGCTGCTGATCACCATTTCAGTGTTGCTGTGAAAGCGGCCGTCAAACTCGTCGTCATGCAGCGCCACGTGCGGATCCCAATTGTCCACGAACTGGGCAAACTGCGAAAACGCCAGGCGGCGCATCCGCAATTGCGTTGACAAGGTGTCGTCATCGTCGACGGTTGTCACCGCAATCAACAGCTCGTCCAATCCCGTCGCCGACGAGGCCGGCACATGCTGCACATCGAATTGAAAGCGCTGGCCGTTTTTTTCCCAAACAAACGATGAATCAAGCGCGGCGGCCAGCGGCTTGGCGGCGACGGCGCGGATTTTTTTCAAAATGGCTTGGCGCTGTGAAGACGGCATCGCAAAACGAGGCGGCTGGAGTTTGGGCGCGAACAAGTCGGCGCTCGCCAACCGTCGCGCCGGTGTTGTGTCTAAAAGGCGAACGTTAGAAAACGGCCCCCGGATAATTTCATCCGTTTCTTCTGCGAGATTGAAAGGCTCTTGCGCGGCTGGCGGCGTCTCGTTGAGAAGATTGGATGTGGAATGAATCGTTGGCGGCGCGACTCGAGGCCGTTCTGCGCCGGCCATTTTTTTAAAAAATGAAGATTTCTGAATAGCGGTTTTTTTGAGCGTCTTGTCGCCGCCGAAAATAAATTCAAAAACCTGCGGCGGGATCGTCGCCGGCGAAATCTCGAGCAGCGCGGCGAGCAGGCCGGCTAAAATAAAAAACGCGGCGTGCAGGCCGAATGAAACGCCGAGCGCGGTGCGGAATGACAGCGGTTTTGCGGCGGGACGGCCGAGTTTTTTGGAAAGCCATTTTATCATTTTGTGACATCAGCGATCTGTAGCACACAATCATAAAACGCTTGGAAATGCCTGCAACGCGAAAGCTCCGAGACTCGAAGCTGAGGCAACAAATCGCGCAGCTCTTGCGGAGTATATTTCCGTCCGCATTGCACGAAAAGATTTTGGACAATTTGTTTGGGGTTTTCGATTTTCTCCGGCGCGTTCTCGTGCTTGGCTTTGTTTGTCACACCTAAATACTCATTCAATTTCTGCTCATCCGCCAAAATCCATGCTTCGATAGCCTGTACGGCAAACATGACGTAGATGCGCTGTGACTTTTGCTCTCCAATAAGTTTTTTAATTTTATCAGTAAGCTTGCGGCTTAATGCGGATATTTTTCTGCTATCGTTGGTATCCGAGTCTCGCAATGCAATGATAAAAACTTCAATTTCTCCACCACGATGGCGATATTCCGCAAGTTCGTCTTTGACAAACTTGGGAAGATTTTGCATAAATTGTTCCTTACCGCCAAATCCAATCGCCTCGATCGCCACTTGTTCGTTCTTTAAAGCCTCAATATGCTTCTTGAGCAACTCGATGATGGCTTCACCGTCGTAGCTGTAATTTTCGTATGGATTTCTGCTCCCCTTGCCAAATCTCAAGCTTTCGGAGCAAAGCGTAATTTTGCGCTTTACCATCTGGATTCCAACTCCCCCATTAACCAAAGTTCGCGAGTTGTAAAATCTTCTAGCCACAATTCCAAAGCCCCCTTGCTGGAGAATCGCCGCATTTCGGTTGCCCCCTTATACCTTTGCAGGATCACGATTTCTTCAGGCGTGAACATCGAAACAAAATCAGGATTGTGCGTGGTCGCAATGATCTGGGTTCGCTGCGAAGCTTCGTCTATCATGTCGGCCAAAATGGCTTGCATCTTTGGATGCAAGTTTGCATCGATTTCGTCTATACCAATTAAAGCTGGCGGATTGGGATTTTTTAAAATTGCAATCAGACACAAAAACTTTAAAGTTCCATCTGAGAGTTGTGCAGTGTTGGCGATCCTGCCATTCTTATCTTCCCAACGAATTAGAATTTCTCCTTGCGGATTGGTGGGAAACGAAATCCCAGAAAAATCCCGAAATAAAACCCTTAGCAGTGAATCAAGTTCTCTCCGGAACGTCGGGGAAGTTTCCGAAAGCTGATGGAGTACGCCAACTAAATTGCCGCCGTCTTCATCCAAAACCCGCTCACCCCGCGAAACTTTTGGTGTTCGCAACGGCGACCAGATTTCTGTATGAATGCGATCGTAGATCTTAGTTTCAGACAATTTCCTGGCGAAAGCAAAGGCCTGTTTATCCCCACGGTTTTGTCTGTTAAAATGCTCCATTTGTTTTAAAAATTCACCCAATGCTGTCCTTTGGTGAATTGTGCATGATAGTAGGTTATTTCCATTCTCATCATAAAGAGTAACGTTGCTGTCGCGAAGATCGAAATATTTTTTTTCTCGATTGATAATATGTGTAAATTGTTCGTCTCCAATTTGATCAAATAGAGTTAATGGACTTTTATCCATTCTCAAATAATATCTAAGATCTCGTGTGAAACAGCTTATGTTAAAAGATGATTCGGCTTCGAATCCAACGTTTTCGATGCTCCCCCGCTTTTGCAAAGCGCCTTGCCATCCTGCTTTCCCATTGTCGTGATGATTTCGAGAATGATCATCTATCAATGTGTCCCGCAAAAACGCAAACACATCCAAAAAATTGCTCTTGCCGGAATTGTTTGCGCCAATGAGGATATTAACAGGCTTCAGCTCAAAGTCTTGAAGAGACTGAATGCTTTTATAGTTATTTATACAGATTTTTTCGATCATCATTGCATTTGACATAGATTGTTTTGGAAGATAGAGAAAACGATAACTTAAACTTACTGCTCTTTTCCCAAAAAGTCAAGCCGTGATTATTTAAAATTCCCCGCCATCTCTATTTTTATTAAGCCTTTCCCTTCCGCAAATTCGGATCGCCGAAGGTATTAAAACACGGAAGTAAAAGAGATACAACCTAACCTCTCGGGAATTTGTAGAGATGTCAAAACCTAAAATCGTTTTAACCACGGTGGGGGTGCTGATCGTTCACCGTCTGGCGGAAAATGAAAAAGCGTTGTGGGAGGGAATGAAAGGCACCGACCTGTTGACGCTGCGCGAGGGCAACGCCCGCAAACAGCGCGAGCTGGAAAAGCGCGTTCTGGCGCGATTGTGCGAGCTGGATTTCAGCAAAGCCTCGGGATTGCCGATGATCGCGCCGGAGCTGACCAGCCTCGCGTCGATCGGCATCGGCCCGGGTGATGAAATCGCCTTGTTCGCCGGCGAATCCGCAGCCGGAATTTTCACCGCGCGCGTCGTATCCCAATTCATCAAACAAGTTTGGCATGCTTCCGCTGAAATGGAAGTGATCACCGGCTTGCAAGTGCAAGACGTCGCGTTGTTCCGCAGCGCCGGTGTGCCGCGTTACGCGCAGTCGGTGATTCGCTGGCTGACCCGCCCGGGATTGGCGCACACGCACGACGTCATTTTGAACGCTTCAGCCGGATACAAAAGCCTGATTCCTTACACCACGCTGCTCGGCGTGATTTTCGGCGTGCCGGTGCAATATACTTTTGAAAATTCCGACATCGTGATGACGCTGCCGCCGCTGCCGCTCAGGTGTGACCACGAGCATCTCACGCGGCTTGAACCTTTGCTCGCGAAGCTGGATGCTGAAACCGAGCTGCCGCAGCAGGAAGTTCTGCAGGGATTAAATGGACCTGACCGCGAAACTCTCGTGCCCCTGCTGGAAATGAGCAACGGCAAATTTACGTTTTCCGCGCTCGGTGTGGCGATGTTCGAGCGCTTCAAATCGCCGCCGGCGCTCGAACCCTCGAAGCGGCCGGCTAAAGAGAAGGATCAAACGCGCAATTGGGATAAAGTACCCAATCGCGGCCCGGCTTTTGAGCGATTTAAAACCCGGCTCTCGGAATGCCAATGGATCGAAGGGTTCCGTTATTTGAACGGCGTCGATGGCGCCAGGCGTCAGGTCAAGCGCGTCGGGCAGAATTTGCAAATCGCCTACGACGGCATCGGTTTGGAAGTCGCCACCACCGCGCGCCACGATGATCATTATCCGCACATTCAAGCCGCCATTCTGAGTTTGATGGAATAATCGCGGTTGACACACGTAACCGGGTGACGCCCGCCGGCTTCGCCCGGAGCGGCACGGCTCTAGCATCGCTAGAGCCTTTTTTGTTTATCCCGCAATCTTGCTTCCCGTTTTTTTGCATCCTGCCCAAAATTATCATTTTACTTTTTAAAAAATGTTATAAATTAGTAAAACCGTGCACAACGTTCATATTTGAGGAGGAGAAGATGGCAAGGCTAAAAATTCTTGTCTGGCTGCTCGTTGGTTTTATTTTATTCTGCGGATGCGATTCGCGCCGGCCGCGCCAGAAGGCAAATGCGGAATATCTCAGCGTGATTCAGCAGTGGCAGCAAAAACGTCTCACCAGTCTGAAAAGCCCAACCGGCTGGCTCAACCTCGCCGGACTTTTTTGGCTCAAAGCCGGTGAAAATACCGTTGGCGCTGATGCCGCCAATGCCATCATTTTTCCCAAAGACCGCGCGCCGGATTTCGTCGGGTCATTTATTTTGCAAGACAGCGTTGTCACCTTTCAAGCACGGCCTGGCATCGCTGTCACGCATCACGACAGCGCGGTTACTTCGATTGTCATGCGAAATGACCAACAGAAAAATCCGACTCAGCTTGCGCTGGGATCGCTGAGCTGGACGATCATCAAGCGCGGCGAGCGGTTCGGCGTTCGCCTGCGCGATCACCAACATCCGCAGTTGCAACAATTCGACGGCATCGAAACTTTTCCGGTCGATTCAACCTGGCGCCTCGAAGCCGAATTCGAAGCCAATTATCCGCCGAAGTTGATCGCCATTCCGACGGTGTTGAATACGATCAACGAAGAACCTTCGCCGGGCGCGTTGGTTTTCAAGATCGATGGCAAAACCCACCGGCTGGACGCCACCGGCAAGATGACGGACAGCGAGCTTTTCGTGATTTTTGCCGATCAAACCAATGGCGAGGAAACTTATGGCGCCGGCCGTTTTCTCTACGTGTCCACGCCCGATGCCCGCGGGAAGTCCATCATCGATTTCAACAAAGCCTACAACCCGCCGTGCGCGTTTACCGAGTTTGCCACGTGTCCACTGCCGCCGGAGCAGAACAAACTGCCCGTCAGCATCACGGCAGGCGAGAAAAAGTACGAGCACGCCAGTCACTGACATTGGCGCAAATAAATTCTTTTGCATAAAAGATTGCTTGTACATAAGCCTCGTTGGAAAAAATCCATTTGCTAAAGAGGAAAAAAATACGTAAGCTTTTTCAGGCCAACGGGCAATTGTGTAAATTACAACACAAATCATAAACGAGAAAGACAAATAGCCATGAACCTGCTGCTGCAACGTATTTCGGTTGATCCCAATATTTGTTTTGGCAAACCCTGCATTCGCGGCACCCGCATTTGGGTTTCCCTCATTCTTGATTTTCTGGCTTCCGGCATGACGATGGAAGAAATTCTTACAGAGTACCCCCAATTGACGCCTCAGGACATTCTTGCGACTATCGCATACGGCGCAGAGATGTCACGGGAAAGATATGTTGAAATTCCGTTTGGCCAAGCCGCATGAAATTTAAACTGGATGAAAACTTCGGCAAGCGCACGCAGCAACTTTTCTGTGAACCAGCAATTGTGGATCATCGAAGTCGGGCGGATTCGGGTACATCAATCCGCAGCAGATGAAGAAGCCGGTTTGTGATGGAAAATCATTCTCATATCTTCATCAACTATTCTTACAATTCGTCCACCCCCTATTTAGCGAAATTAAGCATTGACTTTTTCTTTCTGATCAGCTATTTTCCCAATACTCTAATCAAGTGGGATTGGAGAAGCAAATCAAACGACGACGCAGATGAACCTCTTTTTCTTGTAGAAACCAATGAAAAAAATCCTGCCCCTCGCTTTTTGCTTTTTTTCTTTTCTAACAACTTTGGCCTTCGCCCAGTTGCCCTCGCCCGAATCGCAGCTTGGTTTTCCGGTCGGCGCGGATCGCAAGCTGGCGGATTGGAAAGAGATCATGAGCTACTTTGCTCTGCTCGACAAAGCCAGCGACCGCCTGCAAGTCGTCGAGTTGGGCAAGAGCACGGAAGGCCGGCCGCTGGTTCTGGCGGTGATGACCTCGCCGCAAAACATTGCGCGCCTCGATGACATTCTCAACATTCAGCGCCGCCTCGCCGATCCGCGCCGGGTGCATCCGGATTCGCTCGCCCGGTACGTGCGCCGCGGCCGCAGCGTGGTGATGATCAATTGCAGCATTCACAGCACGGAAATCGCGGCGTCGCAGATGGCGATGGAGTTGGCCTACAAGCTCGCCAGCGGCAACGACGCTGCCACGCAAGAAATTCTCGACAACGTGATTTTGCTGCTCTCGCCGTCTTCAAATCCCGACGGCATCCAGCTTGTCGTGGATTGGTACAAAAAATATCTCGGCACGCCGTATGAAGGCAGCGGCCCGCCGTGGCTTTATCATCCTTACGCCGGCCACGACGACAATCGCGATTGGTTTATGCTCAATCTCGCTGAAACCAAATTGATCACCGCGGCGCTGTATCAAAAATGGTTTCCACAGATTCTCTACGACGTGCATCAGATGGGCGAAAAAGGCCCGCGCTTTTTCTTCCCGCCGTTTTATGAAGTTTCCAATCCCAATATCGATCCGATTCTTCTGCGCTCGATTATGCAGATCGGCGGCCACGTGACCACGGATTTGGCGGCGCAGGGCTTCACCGGCGTGGCAACGGAATGGACGTTCGACACCTGGTGGCATGGCGGCATGCGCAGCGCGCCGTATTTTCACAACGTCGTCGGCCTGCTCAGCGAAGCGGCGAGCGTGAAACTTGCAACGCCGATTGAAATCAAATTTGACGACATCGCCGGCGGCGGCCGCGGCCTGCTCAACGCGCGCGATTTTCAAACCAACTTTCCCGAGCCGTGGAAAGGCGGCTGGTGGCGTTTGCGGGATATCGTCGATCTCGAATTGAGCGCGAGTTATTCGCTACTGACTTTGGCGGCGCGTTATCGCGATCAATGGCTGCACAATTTTCACCGCCTCGGCCAGCGCGCGATTGAAAAAGGCAAAAAAGACTCGCCGCGCGCCTACGTCATTCCGCTGCGGCAACACGATCCTGCCGCCGCGCAAAAACTGCTCGACATCATGCTGCTGCAAGGCACGGAAATTTTACGCGCCAAAAAAGAATTTGTCGCCGACGGCGCGAATTATCCTGCCGGAACATTCGTCATTGATCTCGCCCAGCCGTATCGCAACAACGTCGTGGCTTTATTTGAAAAACAAAAATATCCTGAGAAACGGCGCTATCCCGGCGGCCCGTTGGAGCAGCCTTACGATGTGACGGGCTGGACCCTGCCGCTGCAAATGGGCATCGAATATTTTGCTTGCGCGCAGGAGATCAAAAATTTGGCAGCCGACACGCTCAATGCGTTTAATTTGCCCGCAGCGCAGCTTCCGGCCGGCCAATTTGCATCGGCAAATTTTTCACAAGAAAAAGGCGAGAATTTTATTGTCTCGCCCAACAGCTTGGACGCTTACAAACTCGTTAATCGCCTGTTGAAGAAAAATCAATCCGTCGTGTGGCAGCGCGATAAAACGCCGGATAAAAATCTGCTTCTCGTGCAAACCAATTCCGGCGAGCTGGCGAAAGCGGCGCAAAATTTGAATGTGAGCCTTGCAAACGCCAGCGCGACAAACCAGGGCAACGGCCTGCGCTTGAAACGCCCGCGTCTCGGCATCTATCGCAGCTACGCGCCGACTGCCGACGAAGGTTGGACGCGCTTCGTGTTGGACGAGTTTGAGTTTGATTATAAAAATTTGTACGACGGCGACGTCCGCCGCGGCGAGTTGGCCAATCAATTTGATGCGATCATTTTTCCCGATCAACGAGACAGCACGATTCTGCTCGGCCGCCGCACCGACGAGGACGATAATCCGTATCCGCCCGAATTTACCGGCGGCATTGGGACGTTGGGGTTGGCGAACGTGCGGCGTTTCGTGGAGCAAGGCGGCACGCTGCTCGCTTTTGACGACGCCACCCGGCTTTTTATTCGCCAATGGGCGCTGCCCGTCGTCAACGAATTGGACGGCGTCAAAGCCGCTGAATTTTCGGCGCCGGGTTCGTTGATGCGTGGCATCGTCGATCTCGGCCATCCGATTGCTTTTGGCATGCCGCGCGAGACCACACTCTTTTTTGGCAACTCCGGCGCTTTTTCGGTGAGAGAGGGACGCGCGATTGTCAAGTATCCCGTGCAAAATCCCCTGTTGAGCGGCTGGCTGCAAGGCGAGGGAAAAATCCAAGGCAAAGCCGCGCTGGTCGAAACGCCGCTTGGCCGCGGCCGGGTGATTCTCTTCGGCTTTCGCCCGCAGCATCGCGGGCAAACGTATGCGACGTTCAAACTGGTGTTCAATTGCTTGTGGTATGCGGCGGGGGAGACGGCGAGTTTGGGGAAGGCTGTAACGGCCGAAGAATGAGTTGCCCGGCTTGTTTTATTCTTCAATTTTGCTAACTTTGATAATATTTTATTTTCAAATGGTTTCAGACAAAAAATATTTAGAAATTCTTCTGAAACGCATCTCTGTTTGCAAGCGATATAAACCCAAATTCGGGCAAGGCCAAAAGACCGGCCTGTCACTACAAGAGTTCAAAGAGTTGTATGGTGCGGATTCTTTTTATTCTTGGTTTGGCTTGGATAATCCTCTGATGTACGCCGCTCACAAAGCCGCTGGCGGAATAACTTCGGTTTATCGCCAAATTGGGATAGGCTGTGAAGAAGTTTTTCGGTTAATGTTTCAAGGTCATCTCGGCTTAAATCCAACTCAAGCCCAATGGTCTTATGAAACGACAACGCGCGAAGGGCGCAAACGTAAATTATCACTGGATGGATGTATCCAGTTGACAGACATTGTGTCTTTAACAAAACGTCGCGTGGTTTCTAAGTGGCTGACCGAAGCCGCAAATTATCTTGAAATCGCCCCAGAAGTGGCGAGAGTTCTCAAGGGCGCGGTATTTGAAGTCAGGCAAGGATATAAAAGCAAAGATTCCAAACGGCAGAATGCCGATATTGCCAACGCTGCCACTGCATACTCCCAAGGATATCTCCCAGTCGTCGCGGTTCTTTCCGAGCAGATTGACAATGACATCGCCGAGCGATATGAAAACGAGAAATGGCTTATACTGCGTGGACACTTAAGCGGTTCTCCGTTTCAGTCAACATACGCTTTTTCGAAAAGAATAGTCGGCTATGACTTGGCTAAGTTTTTTCAGCAAAACTCTGCCGCCTTGAAAAGCGCAATTGAAGATGTTCTAAAAACCTTATTGAAAGCACATGATTAGACAGAAAGAAGAATTTACTTTTAAACACAATTTAAAGCACGGCAGGCATGGATGGCTCAGGCTGACCCCCGCCTATTCGGTTAGGGTTGTTCATAATATTTTAGAACAACACTCGGAAATTTCCTATGTGCTTGATCCATTTTCCGGCACAGGCACAACCGGCTTAGTGTGTGGCGAACGCGGGATAAGATGCGATTTACTGGATATCAATCCATTTTTAGTTTGGCTCGCCAAAGTAAAAACTGCCAATTATCAGCCTGAAGAGTTACACCAAGCACAAACAATTTTGATGTCGGCAATTGCAGAAGCGCTTTCAGGTAGAGCAGCCGGCGATCTTTGGCTGCCCGCAATTAGTAACATCACGCGGTGGTGGCCGGAAAACAAATGTGCTTTCTTGGCAAAACTGCATTACGCGCTTAATCAACAGATTCCGCAAGAATCGCCCGCTAAAAATCTTTTATTGGCGGCTTTTTGTCGACTTGTGATTGAGTCCTCAAATGCCGCTTTTAATCATCAATCCATGTCGTTCAAAGAAGAACAAAGCACTCTTTTTAAAGATGAAGAACACAACTTGTTGGCGCAACGCTTTAGTCAATTAACTAATGAAATTATTTTAGCTGCTGCAACACCAATTAGGGGGCAGGTTCAAGTGATTCAAGCGGACTCAAGGAATATACCTCAACCCGCCGATGGGCGACTTTACGACAGTGTGATTACTTCGCCACCTTATCCAAATCGCATGAGCTATATCCGAGAGCTTCGCCCTTATATGTACTGGCTGGGGTATTTGACCGATGCGCGTGAAGCCGCCGACCTCGACTGGCAAGCCATAGGAGGAACGTGGGGAGTCGCTACGAGTAGACTTCTAAAGTGGGAATCTAATGGCATCCGCATTCAGTATTCCGAATTTGACTCGATCATCGAGAAAATTCGAACGCGGAGTTCTCTGCTCGCAAATTATGTTCATAAATATTTTTCGGATATCTCATTGCACTTTGCGGGCCTTTATAATGTTCTGGCTCCCGAGGCCAGAATTTTTTATGTTGTCGGCAATTCGAAATTTTACGAAACGCTTGTTCCTGTTGAAGCCATATACGCCAGTCTTCTTCAACAAAACGGCTTTGTTAACGTAGCTATTGAAACACTAAGAAAGCGAAACTCCAAAAAGGAGCTTTTGGAGTTTGTAGTTTCGGCAAGAAAACCCACGGCGTGAACAAGTTAAAAAACAACAAGAGTCGAAAGATGCGAAATAAAAAAACTCAGAAACGAATAGGCGAATTGCCCCCGCGCTATTCGTTCATGCTCAATCCGTATGAGACCGAACGATTGAGCAAATGCCCGAGCTGCAACCAGCTTACGAAATTGCGCAAATTTGCATTGTTTATCCACATCTTTAATATGGGGGCTGTCTCACTGGGCAAGACCTGCCGCTTTTGCCCATATTGCGAATTGATCATGGCGCATCAAGATGAGCTGGAGCATGAACTGGCAAAGAACCTGACATTCATTAATCCTGAGGCAATTGGCAAAGATTATTTCGTAGTCGGAACAGTCGATATGAAAGTCTGGCGCAAAGGCCTGAAAGTTGGCAACGATCTTGACACCGTACTCAAGAACACCGCCGATTTCAAAAAATACTTTGATTTGATCGTCGAGCCGGGAGGATGGTATCCGGCGGGGAAATGATCTTCAAATACGAATGACCAGTTGAAAAACGACCGCGACGAAGTTCGACTTGGGCAGCAAGCTTTGCAAATTTTGGAACACGTCTTTGCCCAAGTCGAACTTCACTTGTGTTAAGGGCTGGAATAACTTATATCTAAGGAGATGAAAACATGCCCACTATGCTGCGTTTAGCGACGTTCAATGTGGAGAATTTAGATGATAAGGCGGGTGAAATGCCTTTGCTGGACGAGCGCATCGCGGTGATGCGGCCGCAATTAAACCGGCTGCGCGCCGATATTCTTTGTTTGCAGGAAGTCAATGGTCAGGAGCAGCCGGGACAGCCGCGGCGATTGACCGCCCTCGAGAAATTGCTGCAAAACACGCCGTACGCGGCTTATCACCTCGCCCATACGACCACGACTCACAGCGTGCCGTATGATGTGCGCAACCTCGTCGTGCTCAGCCGTTTTCCCATCCTCGCCAAACAACAGATCAAGCATGATTATGCTCACGAGCCGCTGTATCGGAAAATAACAGCGCTGCCGGCGGAAACCGCCGCCAAGGAAGTGACGTGGGAACGGCCCATTCTTTATGTGACCATCGATCTCGGAAACGCCCGCAAGCTGCATCTGATCAACCTGCATCTCAAATCAAAAATTCCCACTGAAATTGCCGGGCAGAAATTCAATGAGCACAAATGGCGTTCGGTGGCGGGCTGGGCAGAAGGCTATTTTATTTCTTCTATGAAGCGCGTCGGCCAGGCGCTGGAAACGCGTATGTTGATCGATCAAATTTTTGACGCCGCCGCCGCTGCCGGTGAGGAAGCGTTCGTGGGGGTTTGCGGCGACTTCAATGCCGATATGGACGAGGTGCCGATTCATGCCATTCGCGGACCGGTCGAAGACACCGGCAATCCGGCGTTGGTACATCGCGTCATGGTGCCGTGCGAAATGTCCGTGCCGGCGTCCTCACGATATAGCTTGCTGCACTTGGGAAAAGGTTTCATGTTGGATCATATTCTGGTCTCGCGTTCCATGGTGACATTTTACCGCGGCACGGAAATCCATAATGAAATTCTTCCCGACGAGTCCGGCGCTTTTCGGCCCGACTCGAATTTTCCGGAGTCGGATCACGCGCCGGTGGTTGCCGAGTTTGAGCTGCCTTGAACGCAAAAAGAGGAAAAGATCATGAAACGCCATTTGATCGCGCCGCCGATTGTTTTGTTGTTTTTGATGATTGTGAGTCCCTTGCTGGCGCAAAACTTCACGATCAAACCGTATTTCGGTTATCTCCGGCCGCAAATGACGGACGTCAACCGCCGCATTGAAAACCAAATCGACACCTGGCGGGAATTGCTGGAAGAACCGCTTCCTTCCCCGGGCAAAATTGCCGGCCGCACCATTTTCGGCGGCGCCATTCAATATCATTTGAATGACGACTATTTTCTTTGTCTCGACATCTCGCGCTATCAAAAAGAGGCGGCTATCGAGCACTTCAACAATGCGACACCGCCGGCGCGTTTTTTCTTCGCGCGCGAGGTGAAAACTCTTGACGCCGCCTTGCATCTCGATTATTATTTCGATTACGATGAGTCAGGTCTGTTGAATAAGTATATCGGGCTTGGCATCGGCATCGTTTCGGTTCAAGCGCTTTCGACGACGCAATCATCTTTCGAGAGCAACGCCAGCAAGATCACGCTGCCGCGCGTGGACACCAGCGGCGATTTTTCCGGCACGGCGTTTACGGTGGCAATTTCCGGCGGCCTCGATGTGCGCGTCGCCGGCGCGCTTTCACTGTGGAGTGAAGTCGGATACAAATACGCTAAAGTCGGCCAGCTCGACGGTACCATCCGGCAGATCAATGACCAGCAAAACGCCGCCTTCACCACCAGCACCTCGTTCGATCTCTCGGGATTTTATTTTCAAGCCGGCCTGGGAATCGGGCTGCCGTTTTGAAAGTTAATTTTGCAGATATGACATGACCGCGGTTACGGAATATCCCTCCGCATAAATCTCCACCATCCTGCGCCTCCACCAACCAAGCCGAGCGCCACGAGAAGAACGATATTTCTCCACGGTGTTTCCTCGTTCACCACGATTCGCTGCGGCGAGTAGTATTCGAAAATCGTGTAATGCTGCAAGAATTGAATTGCCGGCCATAAGCGGGTAACCGCTTGCAGCAAAAATGAAATTAACACAAACAGCAGCGCGATGGCCACGACGCGCCCGCCTTCGCGCGACAGCGATGATAAAACTAACGTCACACCGTAGATCGCCATTTCCAGGCTGAACAGATTGACGGCAACGGGCAAAAAAGCCGGCCAGGATAAAATTTGCTGCAACTCAAAAAGCGACAACGCCAGCTTAATCCCGCCAAGCATCAGGCCGATGAGCGCGATCAGAACGGCAGCGGAAAAAATGCTTTGCGTGGTCAAATAAGCTCGGCGTGAAATCGGCTGAGCCAACACCAGCTCCATTGTTCCGTCCTCAATTTCTCCGGCGATGGCGCGGCTCGCCAGCATGATCATCACCGCGGCGAGCATGGCGTGCACCACCGGGTGATTCCAGGCAAAAACGATCAGCCCGCGGCCGCTCACGCCCAACGCCAATTCTTCCGAGAGAAAATTTTGCATAAATGGCGGCAGGGATTGGGTGATCTCTTGCAGCGCGCCTTCGATGTTGATATTGGCGACGATGGCGCAAATCAACAGAAATCAGCGCGTTTCACCCGCGTTTTAAAAACCTGCTCCCCGGCTTCTCCGCTTTGCTGCCTGCCGCGCACAGCGGACACTTTTCCGGTTGATACGTCTCCGGCGCGAGCTGCAACGTCGAAATCAGCGGAACGCCGAAATCAGCTTTGCCGCTGCTGCGATCTACGATGCAAAAGGCGCCAACCACCTCGCCGCCGGCTTCGCGCGCCAAAGCGATGACTTCACGCACCGAGCCGCCGGTGGTTATCACATCTTCGCAGACCAAGACTTTTTCGCCGGGTGAAATGTGAAAGCCGCGCCGCAGCGACATCTTTCCCTCTTGGCGCTCGGCGAATAACACACGAGCTTGCAGGAGCCGTCCGACTTCGTGCGCGACGATGATGCCGCCGACCGCGGGCGCTATCACAACATCAATTTTCTGTTTGGAAAAATGCTGCTGCGCCACGCGGCACAACGTCTCGGCGTGTTGCGGATGTTGCAAAACTTGGGCGCATTGAAAATATTGTGGACTGTGCAATCCCGAAGTGAGTTGAAAATGGCCTTTCAGCAAAGCCTCGGTCTCGCGAAAAAGTTGGAGAGTTTGTTCCGCCGACATATTGAGAGTATTGGTGAAATTTCGATATTTTAAGTTTTCGCCCACTGAATTGAAAATCCCACTGAATAAAATTAAAAAAATGATTTCTGTGGGATTTCTATTTCTGTGGGCGGCCTTTTATTCCGGCTTCATACAGCAAAATTCTTGCAGATTATTTTGATTGAGGAATCATCGCCCGCCAGATGGCGCGCATGTCGTTGCGCATTTTCTCCGCCGCGTGCGCGGCTGCCGCTGAAAAGTTTTTGCCGGAATCGGCGTAAAGAATCGTCCGGCTGGCGTTGATGATCGCGAGATCGCCGGCTACCGTCGCGCCGTAGCGCACCGCCTTTTCCAGATCGCCGCCTTGCGCCCCCACGCCGGGAATGAGAAACGGCAAATCCGGGGTGGTTTTGCGCACTTGCTGCAACTCGCGCGGATGCGTGGCGCCGACAACGAGACCGGCATTCTCCTTTATATTCCACTCGCGCACCTGGCTGGCGATGTGCAAATACAGCGGCCGCGTGCGGTCGGGAAATTTTTGAATGTCGCTGCTGCCGGGGTTGGAAGTGCGGCATAAAAAGAAAACGCCTTTCGTCGCCTCGTCAAGAAAAGGCTGCGCCGCATCTTCGCCCAAATACGGATTCGCCGTCATCGCGTCAAAGGGCAATTGGCGGAAAATTGCCTCGGCGTACATGTGCGCCGTGTGGCCGATGTCCCCGCGTTTGGCGTCGGCGATTTTGATCACACCGTCCGGCAGCGCCGCCGCAACGGCTTCGAGCGCCGCCCAGCCGGATTTGCCCAACGCTTCAAAAAAGGCAAAATTGATTTTAAAAGCCGCGGCGAAATCGTGCGTTGCCGCAATGATTTCCTTGCAAAAAGTGATGATGCCTTCCGCCGATCGCGGCAGATTCGCCGGCAGTTTTTGCAGATCGGGATCAAGCCCGACGCACAAAAGGCTCTGCCGCGCGTGCAGCGTCTGCTGAAATCGTTCGATGAAATGAGAAGTTTGCATAATGCAAAATTACAGGAAAATGGTGAAAGAAGCAAGAGGAAAGTCCGAGATCAAAATGTCCGAGGTCGGGTGTCCGAAGTCCAAGGTCATATAAATTCCATTACCTGGTTATCGTCCTTGCTTTGGGCAATATTTTTCTTATATTAACCATGGAAGTTTTCTTGTTTCAAGAGCTTCAGTTTAATCAATTTCGAGCAGCAATGCAGACTTTTTAAAAAGTATCCGGGCGATTCGGAAAATCCGGATACCAAAACCTTTTCACTATAATTCCGGCTTGAGCGGATTGTAAAAGGAGGCGGTATTGAAACTCTCGACTCTCGCGCGCTTTGTCAAAATCGAGCACACCCTGTTTTCTCTGCCGCTTATTTACAGCGGCGCCTTGCTCGCGGCGCACGGCTGGATTTCGTGGCGATTGGCGCTGCTGATGCTGGTCGCTGCCACCGGCGCGCGCACCGTCGCGCTGTCGTTGAATCGCATCATCGACCGTGAAATCGACAAGCGCAATCCCCGCACCGCCATTCGCGAGCTGCCGGCCGGACGCATGAAATTGCTGGAAGCCATGGCGGTGCTGGTCGTTGGACTCGTTCTTTATTTCGGCAGCGCCGAGTTGATCGGCCGCTTCTGCTTGATCTGGTCGCCGCTCCCGCTCGCCGTTTTCGTTTTCTATCCTTATATGAAGCGCTTCACCCCGCTGGCGCACTTCGGCGTCGGCCTCGGTCTCGCGATGGCGCCGTTGGCCGGTTGGGTGGCGGTCACACAATCTCTCCAGAATTTAATTCCAGGAGTTGTCCTCGGTTTTTTTACGATGCTGTGGGTTACCGGATTTGATATCATTTATGCAACCCTCGATGAAGAATTTGACCGCCGCGAGAACCTGTACTCGCTGCCGTCGCGTCTCGGAAAAGTGCAGGCGTTGAAAATTTCCGGTTACCTGCACGCGCTCGCTTTCGTCGTGCTCGTCTATATTTTTGCGGTTTATATTCAATCCTGGATCGCCGTGCCGTTTTTGGCGCTGGCGGGATTTTTACTTTACCTCGAACACGCCAAAGCCTCGGATGTGGAATTGGCGTTTTTTAAAATCAACGCAGCGTTGGGGTTCGTGATTTTGGTTATGGTCGTTGTGGGTGTGCATTTTCCGTAGAAAAAAAGTTCGTAGTTGCGCCTTCTCTGTCCCACAACTCTGATTTTTAAGGAAGCAGAGCGTGGCAGGCGCTGATTTTGCAAAATAGAATTCTGTTACCGTTATAACCCAGACGCCTAATGGAGTTTGACAATCGAAATCGGTAATAAATTGTAGTCCTGCCCCCTTGTGGGGCATTCTTGCAACCGCGAAATTCGTGGTTCTAACAGCCGCCCACAAGGGGCGGGGACTACGAAAGATTGCCGAATTTGAACGTCAAAACTCATAAGGCGTTACGACTAACGCTTATGAGAATCGCCATAGCAATCACCGGCTCGTCCGGCGCGGTTTATGCCGTTGAGTTTTTGAAGCAATGTCCGGGCGACAAATACCTCGTCGCCAGCAAATGGGGCAAAGTCTTGCTGCAAGATGAAATGAACCTGACCGAGCGCGATTTGCAGCCGCACGTCAAAAAGATTTTTGCCAACGACGATTTGCACGCCCCGCTCGCCAGCGGCTCCAACGCTATCGATGCGTATGTGATCATCCCCTGCACGACTTCAACGTTGGGAAAAATTGCCAGCGGCATCGGCGATACGCTGATCACCCGCACCGCGCAAGTGGCGATGAAAGAACGCTTCAAGATGGTGTTGTGCATCCGCGAAACGCCGCTCTCTTCAATCGCGCTCGAGCAATGTTTGAAACTCTCGCGCGACGGCGTGATCATCATGCCGATCTCGCCGCCGCTGTATTTTTTGCCGCAAACGGTTGACGAGTACGTGCGCGCGTTTGCCGATAAAGTCCTCGGCGTCATTGGCGCACGGCAGAGCAAAGGTTGGCGAGCAGAGGAGTTGGAGTGATGGAAAACTAACTGCAACCTCAATTGTGAACCATTCGCAATGCCTCAAAACCACTGGGCTTCCGTGTCATTCCGCAGGAATCTTGTTTAAATTCAAGATGATTCTTTGAATCAAAAAAGATTCTTCCAGAATGACATTTTCCAAAACTGAGCGATTACAACAAATCCCATGACACGGAAGCGTTGGCAAAATCTGGGCGCGCGCCTCTGGCGAGCCATCGAAAATCTTGGCGCCGACCCGAACGACACCGGTGAAATTCGCTTGCAGAAAACCGTTCTGGCGGCCTTCAGTTTGATGATGAGCGTTGCCGGAATCCTGTGGGGCTTCACCTATCTTTATTTTGACGAGCCGTTCGCCGCCGTCTTTCCATTCGCTTACGCCGTTCTTTCCTTCTTAAATCTCGCCGTCTACCGTTTGTTTCGCCGCTATCTCTTGTTTCGCTTCACGCAGATCTTGTTCAGTTTGTTGCTGCCGTTTTTATTAATGGTGGCGTTGCGAGGCGGTTTTTTAAATTCCAGCGCCGTAATTTTCTGGTCGTTGATCGCGCCGCTGGGCGCATTGCTCGTCGCCGGATACCGCCAGGCGACCGGTTGGTTTTTGGCTTATCTGGTTCTTTTGTTGATCAACGCTTTAATCGGCTCCTCGGTTGACCACACCAATAACCTGCCGCCGGCTTTAATCACCGCCTTTTTTGTGATGAACATCGGCGGCGTCTCCGGCGCGGCTTTCGTGCTCTTGCAATATTTCTTGCGCCAGAAAAATGCCGCGACTTTGGAGATTGCGCGGCTTTATAAAGAAGCGCAGGAAGCGCGCGCCGCCGCCGAAGCCGCCACCTTGGCCAAAAGCGTTTTTCTCGCCAACATGAGCCACGAAATTCGCACGCCGATGAATGCCGTCATCGGCATGACCAGCCTCCTGCTCGATACCAAGCTGACGCCGGAGCAGCGCGATTTCGCCATGACCATTCGCAACAGCAGCGAGATTTTGCTGGCCATCATCAACGATATTCTCGATTTTTCCAAGCTCGAAGTGGACAAGCTGGAGTTGGAGCAACAAGGCTTCTCGTTGCGCGATTGTTTGGAAGGCTCGCTCGATCTGCTGGCGCCACAAGCGGCGGCAAAAGGCCTTGATCTGGCCTACCTCATCAACGAAAAAACTCCGGAGATCATCGTTGGCGATGCGACGCGGCTGCGCCAGGTTCTCGTCAATCTGTTCAGCAACGCCATCAAGTTTACCGCCACCGGAGAAATCGTCGCCTCGGTGAGCAGCCATCGCTTGCAGAAAAGTCCGATGGATGCAGCCGATCATGCCTCTTATGTTTTGCATTTCTGGGTGCGAGACACCGGCATCGGCATTCCGCAAAACAGCACGAATCGTCTGTTCAAATCTTTCAGCCAGGTTGATACTTCGACCACGCGCCGTTACGGCGGCACCGGACTCGGCTTGGCGATCAGCAAGAAATTGTGCGAGCTGATGGGCGGCACGATGTGGGCCGAGAGTGAAGGCATTCCAGACCTGGGCAGCACTTTTCATTTCACCATCATCGTCGATGCCAGAGACACGGCGGTGCGTCCGCATTGGCGCGAAGCGCAGCCACAGTTACGCGGCAAGCGCTTGCTGATCGTGGACGACAATGCGACGAATCGCCGCATCTTGACTTTGCAAGCGCAAACCTGGGGGATGACGGCGTGGGATACGGAATTTCCACGTGAAGCGCTCGCCTGGGTTCGGCAAGGCGAGGTGTTTGATGCCGGCATTCTCGATATGCAAATGCCGGAAATGGACGGCTTGACGCTGGCGACCGAGTTTCGGCGAATTCGCGATGCCAGCCGCTTGCCATTGATCATGCTCACGTCGCTGGGAAATCGCGACGCGCACAGCGAAGAAGCGAAAGCGGTGGATTTCGCCGCGTTTCTGACCAAGCCGATCAAACCGTCGCAACTTTTTGATGTGCTGGTGAGTGTGTTTTCCGGGCAGCCCACTTTGGTTCATCGCCGCGAAGCGAAAGAAGAATCGCTCTTCGACGCGCAAATGGGGGAGCGGATTCCGCTGCGCCTGTTGCTGGCAGAAGACAACGCGACCAATCAAAAATTGGCGCTGCATCTTCTCAAGCGCATGGGCTATCGCGCCGACGTGGCGGCGAACGGTTTGGAAGTGCTGCAAGCCATCGAGCGCCAAAAATACGACTTGGTGCTGATGGACATGCAAATGCCGGAGATGGATGGCTTGGCCGCGACGCGCTTCATTCGCAAAGAATGGCCAGGCGAATTGGGACCGCGCATCATCGCGCTGACCGCTAATGCCACCGCCGAAGATCGCGAGATGTGCTTGGCCGCAGGAATGGACGACTACATTAGCAAGCCGATCCGAGTCGAAGAACTGGTGAGAGCGTTGAGCAAATGCGCGCCACGCAAGATGCCGCAACCGCGCGAGACGCTATCGGAGAGAAGTGAAATGCAAAACGATAAGATGCACCAACCGCCGGCAGTTCTTGATGCCGTCGCGCTCGAACGGCTGCGCAAAACCGTGGGCGGCGATGCCGCCGTATTGACCGAATTGATTGACAGCTTCCTCGAAGACGCTCCCCAATTAATAACAACGCTCCGCCAAGCTTCGGAGAAAGGCGATGCCGCCGGCGTCCGTTTGGCCGCGCACAGCCTCAAATCCAACGCTGCCGACTTCGGCGCGATGCACTTTTCCAATTTGTGCAAGGAATTGGAACAACTCGGCAAGGCTGGCTCTTTGGATGGCGCAACTGCTTTGGTGGAGCAGGTTGAGGGGGAGCATGCAAAGGTGAGAGTGGCGTTGGAGGCGTTGCGGGGGTGATGGCTCTCGCGCAAATTCATGAAATCAACAATTGCATTATTCGGATTTTATTTTATATTCAAAATTAAATTCGCTTGAAGAGAGTTTTTCGCAAAGCAATCGAAACTGAATTCCAAGGAGGGAGTAATTGATCTTATGTTTGAGAAGACCAAAATAGCAGCGAATTTTGGCAGCGCTGAGCGAATTGTCGTATATTCGGGAAACTGCATGGATTTACTCAGACAAATTCCCGACGGCGCGCTTCAACTTGTTGTTACCTCACCACCGTACAACATCGGAAAGGAATATGAGCGCAAGCTCAAGCTCGATCTGTATATTGAACAACAAGCCAGTGTTATTAAGGAATGCGTTCGCGCTTTATCCGACCAAGGTAGCATTTGCTGGCAGCTTGGAAATTATATCGAAGATGGTGCCATTATTCCCCTTGATACGGTTCTTTTTCCCATATTCGACAAGCTTGGCTTGAAAATGCGGAATCGCATCATCTGGCATTTCGAGCATGGTTTGCATTGCAAGAACAGGTTTTCCGGAAGATATGAAACGATCATTTGGTTTACGAAAACGGACAACTACGTTTTCAATCTCGATCCCGTCCGCATTCCGCAAAAATATCCTGGCAAGAAGCACTTCAAAGGCCCGAAGGCTGGTCAATACTCCAGCAACCCCCTTGGCAAAAATCCAGGGGATTTGTGGGTCATCCCAAATGTCAAAAGTAACCATGTTGAAAAAACTATCCATCCTTGTCAATTTCCCGTTGAATTGATTGAACGCTTGGTTCTATCTTTGACCAATAAGAATGACTGGGTCTTCGATCCATTTTTAGGAGTCGGCTCAACCATTGTTGCGGCGATTCGTCATGGCAGAAAAGGGGCGGGTGCGGAAATTGTTGCCGATTATGTCAAGATTTCTCACGACCGAATTCAACAAGAGTTGCAAGGAACTTTGAGAACAAGGCCGATGCATCGCCCTGTTTATGACCCCGTGCAGGCGGGAAATAGCTTGTCTGTTGCGCCCTGGATATCGCAAAAGGAAACCTCGCAGTTGACATTGATCGAATAGCAAAGAGAGTATTGCAGCACGTGAAAATTATTGAAACCTATTCTCATTTGAATGGCCTTGAGTTCCTGCTGGTTCATAAGCCGAGCCTTTGGAAAGAGATAAAAGCAGTCATCAAGGCCGTTGACGCTCAGGCCTGTAAAACAAAAGTTTCCAAAGAAAAGGGAATGCAGGGCAAGCTTCTGTATAGCCCCATTGCCATGAATTCGAGTTTTAGAGGGCTTCTCAGAAATAAAGGTTGGGAAGAAAGCCGTGTTAGTTATTGGGTAACCAAAAGCGAAAAGCTTATTCGAAAAACCTTGACGCTGTCTCCTGAAGAACAGAAGAAGGAGATCGAAGCGGCTGGTGAAAAGCCGATTTTCAGTTACAATCAGACAGACTTTGTCAAAGATCGTGTGGCCATCGAGGTTCAGTTCGGGAAGTATTCTTTTGTCGCCTACGACTTGTTTGTGAAGCACCTTGCCTTTTATGTTGGCGACCGTATTGATGTTGGAATCGAAATCCTGCCGATGAAAACGTTGCAAAGCCAGATGAGTTCCGGCGTTGCTTATTATGAAGGCGAGTTTTACAATGTTGTTCGTCAAGGCCGTGGTGTTCCAGCGGTGCCTTTGGTAATCATAGGGATTGAGCCTTAATTCAGGAGACAGGCATGACCAACCAACACGGCTCCGAAGCCCTTTCGGGCCACATCCTCGTCGTGGACGACAACCGGATGAACCGCATCAAACTCTCCGCTGGCCTGGAGCAACAAGGTCACACCGTTGCTTTGGCGGAGCATGGCAAGCAGGCTTTGGAGATGATGCGCAATCTTGTGATGAAGGTTGGGCAGGAAAAGCAATTAGTTGCTGAACAATTCTTTGTAGAAGCTCGATAGAAATGTCATGGTTTTGGCCACAATAGAAATGTCAGGAGGAATATAAAATAACTGTGTTCAGCAGTCAAGGGTTTTAAGTTATATTTTAGCGCTGATGAAGTTTTTT